>Ga0134121_10000950_pt1 | contig 29099 bp, 18 predicted proteins | sample KB301_FD_96463 | JGI IMG/M metagenome (GOLD analysis project Ga0134121, IMG submission 96463) | Terrestrial soil microbial communities without Nitrogen fertilizer from Kellogg Biological Station, Michigan, USA - KB3-0-1 | ecosystem: Environmental > Terrestrial > Soil > Unclassified ... | reverse complement strand
CACCTTCGCTACGGATAGCTGTGAGCTCACGGTCTCCTCCTTGCCGTCGGCCTTTCCGGCCCCTCGCCGTAGATTGCAACGAGCCTGCGGGCCTTCCCGTCCTGGTAGATAGTCTTCGCGACGAGAGTCTAACCCAGGACGCCTCCGCCCATCTTCGGCCATGGCACCCCGGCCAACTCGTCGCAGACTTCCCTCAGACGGCGTACCAAAGGTTAGGTTGCGACAGAAAATCTCAAATTGCGATGGCTATTTTTACGTAGCGACATAGCGCCCTTAAATTGCGATGAATAAGATTCGATTGCGACCGGCAAGGCAATAGCGCGATGAGCAAAATTACATCGCGACAGACAATCCTGGATCGCGACAGACAAGAATCCGGCGGCCGTGAATCGCATTAAATCGCAACGAATAACACTAGATTGCGGTGAATTACTGTCCGACGCGTCAGCTGATTCGGAATTGCGCTGAATAATCTTGTATTGCGACAAATTATCTTAAATTGCGACGACTAATACTATGTTGCGACAGACAGCCTTCGCTTGCGATGGACGAAATTGAATTGCAACGGATAATTTCGCGTTGCGACGGATAACCTTGAATTGCGATAGATAGGCTTGGGTGCGACAGACAGTCTTAGATCACGATGGATAAGGTTGTGTTGCGACGGAATAAGCCGGCCGGGCCGGGAGAAGAGGGAGCGGTTGGCTCAGAAAGCGTTGCCGAAGCCGACGTAGATCTTGTAGCTCCCATCCCCCGGCCGCCGGTTGAGCGGAAAGGCTGCGTCGAATCGCAGCAGGCCGACCGGCGTGGAAGTCCGCAGGCCGAGGCCGATCGATTTGGCAAGATCGAATCCCGCATCGCGCGGATGGGCCCAGATCTGGCCGGCGTCGAAGAAGGCAAGGCCGGTCAGCGACCACGGGAGGGCGAAGCGCAGCTCCTCGTTGATCACGAACAGGGCCTCGCCTCCGGCCGCCCGCACCAGGTCGAGGCCCAGCGACTCCTGCGGACCCAGGGTCTCCTGCCGGTAGCCGCGCACCGAGTAGGGACCGCCGGCGAAGAACAGCTCGTCGCGAATGATCTCCTGGCCGCCGAACGGGTGCTCGACGCCCAGCCGCACCGACTGCGCCCAGGTCAACGGCCGGCCAGCCAGCCGCACGTTGCGGAACGACGCCACCTGGCCGAAGAGGCGGGCATATTCGAAGTCGCTGCCCAGGAAGCTGCCGCTTCCCGACAGATCGAGGCTGGCGAAGAGGCCCCGCCGCGGATCGATCTTGTCGTCGCGGGTGTCCCGCAGGAGCTGCAAGCCGGCCAGGGGAAGGCGGATCTCCGAGTCGAAAGGAAAGAACGGATCGGGGACGATCTCGAAGATGTGCGTCGTGCGATAGCGCACGTAGAGGTGAGCCGTGTCGTGCTCGCCCAAGGGACGCTGGGCTTCCACGGCGATCTCCCGGCGATCCTCGATCAGGTTGTCGTCCCCCGGCGTAAACAGCCGCCGCACCTCGGCGTAGCTCTCGAACGAGATGGGCGTGCCAAGGACGCCGCCGGTGCGCAGATAGAGCCGGCCGCTGCGGTCGTCGGTCTGGTAGAGGCCGCGCAGGCCGACGGTGATGGCGCGGCCGAGGAAGTTCTGATCCACGAAGTCGAGCACGGCGCCGGTGCCGACGCTGCTCTCCCACCTCACGCCGTAGCCGAGATGGAAACGGGGATGCTCGGCGAGCCCGAGGGTGACCCGGGCCTCGCCGTCGCCGTCCTTTTTCACCTCGGCGTCGACGCGCGAGAAGAGACCGGTGCGGAACAGATTCGTGCGGGCGTCCTCGACCGCGGCGTCGGTGAACGGCTCGCCCACCCTCAGGCCGGCGAGGCCGGTGGCGCGCAGCAGCGGCGCCGGACGCGTCCACCGCTCGCCGGTGAGATTGACGGCCGCCAGGCGGTAGGCGATCCCAGGGTCGACCTCGTAGCGGAGCTCGAGCTCGCCCGGCCGGTTCGCGACCGGCACGAGCGCGGAGCGGACTTTGGCGTCCGCATAGCCCCGCTGGTGAAGATCGTCTTCCAGCAGCTGCGCGCCCTGGGCGACGAGATCCCGCCGGGCCGGCGAGTCGGTGCGCAGGGGAAGGAGGCCGGCGAGCCGCTCCGCGTCGCCCGCCGCCAGCGCCTCACCCAGGATCCTCACCGCCGCCACGACCTCCAGCGGACCGGTCTCGACTCTCACCACCAGCCCGTCGCCTTCCAGCGAGCGGCTGGCGATCCGCGCCGCGGGGTAACCGAGAGCGTGTAGCGCCGCGAGCAGGCGGGAGTCGGCGTTGGGCGAGCCGGCGGCAAGCTCCGCTCGCGCCAGGGTGCCGGGGAAGCTGGCGGCGGCGAACCGTTCCTCTCCAGGATCGAGGCCGATGATCTTCAGCGTCTGGAGCGGCCGTGGGCGGCCGGCCTCGGTGCGGATCGTCACCGTGCGAGGAACATCAACATCTTTCGGGTCCTTCGGCGTCTCACGCTTCGCCTCGATCTCCACCTTCGGATCGAGGTGGCCGGTGCTGCGGAAAGCGCGCACGGCGGCCTTGCGCATCTCCTCGATCGAACCGGCCTCGTAGAAGTCGGTGCGATAGAGGCCGGTGATCGCCGGCCGCAGGGGCCGGGGCGGCGTGTCGCCCGCGAAGACGAAAGAGACCTTGGGACCGGGCTCCACCGTCACGGCGACGTCCACCCAACCAGGCCGGGAGTCGACCGGCGTGACCGCGACGGCGATCCGCGGATCGGGATAGCCCTTCCGGCGCAGCAGCTCGGTCACGTCCACCTCGACGCCGAATGCCGAGCCGTCGGGGACCGGCTGCTTCTTCTCCAGCCGAACGGCGGTGCGGATCTCACGCTTCGAGACTCCCTTTTTCGGCGTCGAGACGTCGAGACGCCGCAGGCGCGGTCCCGATTCTTTTTTCAATCCCTTTCCTGCCTCGCCGCCGCCGAAGTTGAAGGCCTGCTGGAGGCTGCCGCCGCGATGGCCCAAGTCGTTGGTGAAGCCTTCCGCCCGCAGGCCCGGCAGGGCGGAGAGATCCTGGACGTAGAACAGATAGGTCTGCCGCTCGGCGTTGCGCAGGTCGACCGTGACGGCGAGCGAGACGTTGCGCGACAGATCGCGCCCGACGGTGAGCCGGGCGCTGGGATCGGCCTCGCCAAACACCAGGACCGGCCGCACGGAGAAGCCGCCGAGGCCTGCCGACTGGCTCAGCCGCTGGAGGAGGCTGGCGCTGTAGTAGCTGGCGAAACCGGCGGTCAACGCGGCTCCGGCGTCGACGCTGGCCTTGTCTTCGATACTCTGCTGATCGAGGAGGTCGAGTGGGCTCTGCCCCTGAAGCTTGGCGATGGAGGGGTCCTGGAGCGAGGTGGTGGTCGTCAGCTCCACCAGCGGATCGGTCGCCGGGTCGCCGGTGAAGCGCAGCGAGCCGCTGTCGATGCGCACCGTCTGGCCATAGGCGTAGAACAGGCCGCCTGGATCGATGTCGACGCGGCCGCGGAGCACGGGCGCGTCGAGCGTGCCGTCCAGGGTGAGCCGGCGCCAGGTGACCCGCAGGTCGCCGACGTTGTTCTTGACCCGTACGCCGTCGGCGGTTTCGATCTCCAGGGCGAGATCGACGGCGGCGAGGGCGCTCTCCTCCGTGCTGGGCGTATCGCGCGGCTTGAACAGCAGGGTGAAGACCTCGCGGTCGAGGTTCAGATCGCGGTCGAGCACGCCGCGGTCGACCACCACGCGTCCGGAGACGCGGCTGCGCTCTCCGGGCGGAGCGCGGAAGGTCAGCCGCCCGGAGAGCTGGGTGTCGATGCCGTAGTCCAGCCGGTAGCGGATCTTCGCGAGCTGGGCGTCGATCTCCGCGCCGCGCTGGGGTGAGAAGCCGCCGGCGAGCTCCACCGTGCCGCCGTTGACGCCCAGCTTGCCCTCGCGGATCGTCCAGCGGCCGTCCGCCAGGTCGGCGGCCAGCTTCGGGTCTGAAATGCGCACACCGGCGGACGAGAAGAAGAACGACGTGCCGGGGCCGCTCGCCTCGACCTTGCCGGTCAGCTTGTCCAGCGGGCCGGAGGCGTGGAGCGAAAAGGCGAGCGAACCGGCGGCCTTGCCGCCCTGGAGATAGGGATTGAGGAGCGCCGCGTCGAGCGCGCCGCTCGCCTGGGCGGTGAGCCGAGTCACCAGGCCGGCCGGTGGGTCCGTGAGCCGCCAGGAGCGGGAAAGATCCGCGCTGGCCTGGAGATCGGCGCCCACGCCCTGCGCTTCGCTCCCTGCGGCGTCGGCAATTAGATGAACCGGCAGCAGCTCCAGCCGGCCATCCGCCAGCCTCAAGATCGCCGGACCCTGGGCGGTCACGCGGCCGTCCGAAGTTTCGAGGCTCAGCCCGGAGAGCCGCACCTCGCCGTGACCGGCCGCCGGAGCCCCGAGGTCCAACGTCAAATCGGCGCTGACACCTGCCCGCACCCTCTCGGGCCGGGCGTCCATACCCACGGCGGCAAGCAGGGGCTGCGAGTCCAGCGCCGGGACTTCCACCGCCAGGGTCACCGGTCCCGTGCCGAGCTTGCCGGGAAGGGCGTCGAGAGCCGACGCGAGTTGGGGCAGCTGGCGCAAAGCGCCGAGCGGCACCCGCGCCCGCAGGCTCGCCGGGCCGGACGCGGTTTCGAGGTGCTGCGAGCTCACCTCCACGACGCCGTCCCGCAGCTTGGCGGTGAGGTCCGCGGCGGTCAGGGCATTGAGGGGCTTGACGAGATGCAGATCGAGATCGGCCTCGGCGAGCAGGGGCTCGATCGTCGCGCGGCCGGAGCCGGAAAAGGTCCGCCCCGCCGGCAGCTCGCCGGAGAAGGCGGCGAGCCGGATCTCGTGAGCGTCCCCTTCGCCTTCGACGTGGAGCTTGGAGATCTCCGTGTTCTGCGCCACGAGCGCGAGATGACCGGCGTCGATCCGCAATTTGGCGGCGAGCGAGCGAAGATCCGTACCGCCCTTCCCCTTGGCGGAGATCACGAGGTGGTCCACCCGGACCTGACCGGGGACCTCGACGCCGGTGCCGTCCAACGACAGCGTGCCGTCCCAGATCAACGGCTGGCCGGAGAGCGTGCCGTCACCGGCGATCTGGAAGCTGTCGATGCGGGCCGTGGCCGAAGCGCTCGCCTGGGACACCAGGCCAGCGCCGGTGACGGACAGCGTGCCGCGATAGGAAAAAGGTTTGAGGACGAGCATGCCGTCGCCCGCCACCGTGCCGGTATCCAGCCTCTGGAGATTTGGCGGAAAAGACAGGGCCGCCGTCGCGGCTTTCACCTGGGTGTGATAGCCGCGGGGCGATCCGGCAAGCTCCACGGTTCCAGTGACGGTCCCCGCGAGGCCCGGAGTGTAGGCGGCGAGCAGCTCCAGGGGGAGCGTTTCCGCCCGCACGGTGGCCGAGCCGCTCAACGTCCGCGGCTGCCCCTTCGCCTGCAGGTGGACGCTCGCACCCACCTGCGGCAGCCAAGTGGCGTCGACGTCGGCCGCGGGTGTGGCGAGAGACCCCGAGAGGTGGACGTCCGCCGCCAGCGAGCCCTGGAGCGGCACGCCCGCCGGCGGCGCCGGAATCAATCCGGGCCAGAGCGACCGCGCCTCCGCCAGGGCGTTCCGCACGTCCGGGAGCCGCACCTGCGCCTGCACGGTCTCCGCCGTGGCAATGGCCAGCTCCGCCCAGCTCGCGGCATGGAACGTTCCCTGGACGGCGCGTTTCCCGGGCGATCCGGGCAGGAGGTCGGCCACCACCGTGGCGTCGATCTGCTTTGGAGATCTTCCGGGTGAGAGCCACAGGTCCGCCCGGGCCAGCCGCACGGCGCCACGCCGCCAATCCGCCTGGGCCGTTCCCGCCACCCGGGTCAGATCGCCGGGGCCAAGTCCGGCGCTCGCCTTGAGGTCCACGAGCGTGCCGGCCAGACCGAGGTCGGCATACAGCTTGGGATCGAGATAAGGCTTCAACACTTCGGCTGGAATCTCCTGGGCCGTCAACGTTCCCTTGCCCGTTCCCGCCGGCCACTCGACCTCCCCGTTCGCCCGGATCCGGCCGCGGCGAGGGAGATCCGCCACCAGCGCCCGCGGCTCGGCGTCGAGGTCGAGCTGTGCCGCGGTCGCCGCCCCCGGCTCCAGGCCCACGGTGCCGGAGGCCGCCAGGCGCAGGCCGTCGCCGGTCACCCGCAGGCCGTCGAGCCGCAGCGGCTTCTTGTCCTCATAGCCAACGCGGCCGGCGAGCCGAAGCGTCTGGAGCCCGAAGCCGGGACGGTCGAGGATGGCCGCGGCCTGGGTGAGCTCGAGATCCAGCCGGCCGCCGCGATAGGAGCCCCGGGCGTCGATCTCCCGGGCGCTCCAGCTTCGCAGCCAGTCCGCCACCGGCTTTTCGAGCGGCGCCCCCCGTGCCTCGGCGCGCCGGATGGAAATCGTCTGGATCTCCACCGCCGGTCCCGCCTCGGCCTGGGGCTTCGACTCCGGAATCTTGGGCAGCGGTGCCGCGAGATCGATGCGCAATCCGTCGGCGGTCAGCGATCGCACCACCAGCGGCCGGCTGCGCAGCGAGCCGGGATCGACCACAACCTCGATTCGTTCGGCGGTCGCCAACGGCGCGGCGCCCGGCGTCCCGAGCTTGGCTTGGCGCAGCACCACGCCGCTGCGGAGCCAGAGGGGCGAGAAGTCCTCGGCCGTGAAAGCAAGCCCGTAGTCCTGTCGCAGAACGGTCGAAAGCCGGTCCAGCACCGCCCGCCGCACCGCCGCACTCCGCAGCGCGGCCACCACGCCCAAGGCGAGCAGCACCGGCAACACCACGAAGATGACCAACAACGCCAGGACGATTCGGCGCAGGCGGCGGCGTCCGCGGGGGCGGGCAGGACTGGGAGCGGCTTTGTCCATGGCGGTGCCAACCGAATCTTATCGTTCAAACCGCAACGCCGGCCGGTCTTGGCGATTCTGTGGAATGATTCCGCCCCGAGGGCACAACGCCCTCTCCCAAGGAGACCCCGCCCATGGCCGCAACCGCGCAGGCCCCAGCCGGCAAGCCACGTCGACGCGTCAAGCCGCTGTTGTTTTTCTTCGGCTTCCTGATTCTCGTCGGCGGCGGTTTCGCCGCGTATGTATGGTCCGCCCTCCACATCAGCTACTCGGAAGGCGAGCGGGCCGGGTTCGTCCAGAAGTTCTCCCGCAAAGGTTGGATCTGCAAGACGTGGGAGGGCGAGCTCGCCATGATGAACCTCCCCGGCACGATGCCCGAGCTTTTCAAGTTCTCGGTGCGCGACGTCGCCGTGGCCACCCGTCTCAACCAGACGATCGGCCAGCGCGTGCGCCTGCACTACGAGCAGCACAAAGGCGTGCCTTCCGACTGCTTCGGCGAGACGGAGTACTTCGTCACCCAGGTCGATCCAGTAGGTCCTTGAGCCCGGCGGTCGCCATCAGGCCGGCCAGATCCTCCGGCACGGGCGCGACGATTTCCAGCCTCTCGCCGGTCACCGGATGAAGGAAGGCCACGCGCCAGGCGTGGAGGGCCTGGCGGGGAAAATCGCGGCAGGCGGCGGCGACTTCCGGATCGCCGATTCCCTTCCAGCGCGGCTCGCCGTAGAGCGGATCGCCGACGATCGGCAGGCCCGTCGCCTGGAGATGGACCCGGATCTGGTGGGTGCGGCCGGTGACCAGCCGGCAACGCAGGAGAGTCACCCCCGCCGACTCCCCCAGCCGCCGGTAGAGGGTCACAGAGTCCCGTCCCGAGGTCTTCGAAACGATGCGGCGCTTCAGATCCGCCGGATCGCGGTCGATCTTCATCTCGATTCGGCCGCTGTCAAAGGGCGCCTCACCATAGGCGACGGCGAGGTACTCCTTCTCCGCGCCGGGAGCTTTGAGCGCCCTCGCCAAGCGGTAATTGACGGCCGGGGCCTTGATCACCATCATCACGCCCGACGTGTCTCGGTCGAGGCGGCTCACCAAACCGGGCCGCTGGCCCTCCGGCCAGCCCTGAGCCCGCCAGAGCAGGGCGTTGATCAGCGTCCCCTGCCGGTGTCCCGGCGCCGGATGCGCCACCACGCCGGGCGGCTTGTCCAGGGCCAGAAAGTGCTCGTCCTCGTAGAGCACCGAGAGGGGCAATTCCTGCGCCACGATCAGCCGGCGCGGCGGAGGCGGCGGCAGCAGCAGCTCAACCTGATCGTCCCAGGCGACCCGGCTCGCGGGCTTGGTGGGCGCCCGCCCGTTCACCCGCACCTGGCCGGCCGCGATCCAGGACTGGACCTGCGCGCGGGTGACGTCGGCGCGGTCCGCCAGGTGTCGCATCAGGACGAGATCCAGGCGTCCGCGGGCGTCGCCGCGGTCGGCGCGAAAGGTGCGGAGGAGAGGATCGCCGGCCACGGAGAGCCACTGTATCCGCTTGTCCCGCTTATCGACTGTTGAACACTGATTAAAGTTAGAGATCTCCACATCCGGTTCTCTCCGGATTGTGAGCGACGGCCGTCGCAGCAGGACTGCAGGGTCCCAAGCTCGCCCTGAAGGCGGGCTTTTGCGAGAAAGGAGCCGTCATGTCACGCAAGATCTTCACTCATGCAGCCGTCGTTCTGGTATTGGCCTTGGTGGGAGCGCAGGCCGCTTCGGCGAAGTACATTTACAGCTACGCCGTGAAATTCGTCTGTGGCTACAACAACACCAACATCGGCATCTCGTCCGACGGCAAGGACGTTGGAGAGCCCCCGGTCAAGTTCGGCAACTACGCCACCGAGGTCAACATCTTCAACTTCAACGTCAACCCGACGGTTCCGTCCGACGCCATCATCCAAAAGGATGCGATCCTGCTGGTCGACAAGGGCAGGCCCGTCGCCCGCGAGCCGAAAGTGGCAGGCTTCTCGGGCACCTCGGACCACATCACCCTGTTGTCTCAGCAGGCGACGATGGACGACTGCAACCGCATCGCCGAGATGCTCTGGGGCGCCGTGCCTCCGTTGCCGTTCCCGCTGACGATCGGCTTCCTGGTCATCCAGAGCACGGTCGAGCTCGACGTGAGCGCCGTCTACACCGCCCAGACCTGCGCCAACTGGGCGGCCTCTCCTGAGAAGCTCGAGTGCCTGGACTCCAGCGGCAAGCTGCAAAGCGCCAGCGTCTCGATCGACGTCAATCAGGTGACGGGCCACAAGCTGTTCTGAGGCCCTGGCCGAAGCTCCGGAGACGCCCCGCGGGGTTCCTCGGGGGGCGTCTCTACATTGGCTGGGCACCGGTGTCGTCCGTCCTGCCTGCCACGAAACGGTCGTAGAGCAACATCGCCGCGGTGGCGGCGAAGCCGATCACCGAGATCACCCACCACATGGCGCTGGGCTCGGAGGAGCCGCGGACGAACCGCTGCACGAGCGATCCGGCCAGGACGCCGCCGACCACCGAGCCGATCGCCACCGGCAGGAAGGCGAAGCCCATGAACGTCCCCACCTGGTCGCGCGGCGCCAAGTCCGCCACGTATTCATAGAAGCGCGGGGCCTGCATGGCCTCGCCCAGCGCGAGCACGAACATGGCCGCCACCACTGACTGCCAGGTGTGGAAGAAGGCGATGAGCAACCACGAGCACGAGGCCACGAAGAAGCCGGCGGTCATCGCTCGGATCGGCCGCCAGCGCCGTACCAGGGCCGCGATGGGTACGGTCACCACGATCAGCGTCCAGGCGTCCACCGTCTCGATCAGCTCGAAGCGCTCGAAGTGGAGGGACTCGGTGAGATAGAAAGGCAGCGAGTAGAACATCTGCCAGAACATGATCCAGAAACCCGAGAAGATCACCAGGAAGCCGATGAAGCGGCCGTTGCCGAAGACCAGGATCATGTCGCGCAAAACCTTGCCAAACGACGTCGGTGCCACATCGCCGGGGGCGCGTTCCGGCTCGCGGAAAAAGATGAGCGTGCCGAGCAGGCAGAAGAACGAGGTGATCGACGACACCACCAGCACGTACTCGATCCCCAGGCTCTGCCGTACCTGCAGGGCCAGGATCGGACCCATCGCGCCGCCGAAGTTGACCAGCGTGTAATAGATCGAATATCCCAACGGCTTGGTCTGCGGAGTGGTGGTACGCGCCACCGTTCCCACGATGCAGGGCTTGATGAGTGAGCCACCCACGGCGGTCAACATCAGCACCGCCAGGATGTAGGGAAGGCGCCCCACGGCACCGACGATCGACTGGGCGAATTGAAGTCCCGCCATGCCGATGAGGAAGTACCCGACGCAGAAGATGGAAAAGCAGGCCGCGAGGCTCTTCTTGAAGCCGTAGCGGTCCACCACCGTACCCGCCAGGACCGGCAGGAAGTACAGGACGCCCGAGAACAGCCCGGCGAGGGATCCGGCCGCTTGCGGCCCCAGTCCCACGCGTTCTGCCAGATAGATCGTCAGCACCGCCTTCGAGCCATAGAAAGCGAAGCGCTCGAAAAGCTCCAGGACGTTCGCCACCCAGAAGGTGCGAGTGAAGCCGGACGCGACCTCCCGCAATTTCATGCTCATGCCACCTTTCGTTCCTGCTGTTCGGTGCGCCGGCGCAAGGTGCTGTGCCTGCGGCCGTAGAAGAAGTAGATCAAGAGGCCGATCGCCAGCCAGACGATCAACCGCAACCAGTTCTCCGAAGGGAGCGAGAACATGAGCAGCAGGCAGCTCGCGATCCCCAGGATGGGAACCAGGGGCACCAAAGGCACGCGGAAGGGCCGCTCGGCATCCGGGTGCGTGCGGCGCATGATGAGCACGGCCGCGCAGACTATCACGAAGGCGAAAAGGGTTCCCATGTTGACCAGCATCAAGAGCACGTCGATGGGCAGGAACGCGGCGAGCGAACCCACGAAAAGGCCGGTCACGAGGGTCGATTTCCACGGCGTGCGGAAGCGTTCGTGAACGGCGCCGAAGAAACCCGGAGGGAGCAGGCCGTCGCGAGCGATGGCGAGCAGGATGCGCGCCTGGCTCAGCATCGTCACCAGCAGCACGGAGGTGATGCCCGCGATGCCGGCGAGAGCGATGAGGAACTGCGCCCAGCGCAGCCCCACGCGCCGGAAGGCGTCGGCCACCGGCGCGTTCATGTCGAGCTGATCGTAGGGGACCATGCCGGTGAGCACGCCGACGACGAGAATGTAAAGCAGCGTGCAAAGCACGAGCGAGACGATGATGCCGATAGGCACGTCACGCTGCGGATTTTTCGCCTCCTCGGAATGTGTGGAAACCGAGTCGAAGCCGATGTAGGCAAAAAAGGCCAGAGCGGCGCCGGCAAGCATGCCCACGGGCTTGCCTCCGGCGTCGCTCTGGCCGAGGAGAGTGTGGCCAAAAACCTGCAGGCCGGTGAAGCCGAAAGGAGCAAAGGGGTGCCAGTTGGCGCGATTCACATAGAAAGCGCCCACTCCGATCACGAAGAGACAGGCAGCCACCTTGATCCCTACCAGTGCGGTATTGAAGCTGGCGCTCTCTTGAATGCCGATCACCAGCACACAGGTGATCAGCACGACGATCAACAGCGCGGGAAGATTGATGATCGATCCAGTGGCGATCAGCCGGCCGAGCTGCGGGTTGTAGCTCACGATCGGCCCCGCGAGGGCAGGGGGAATCTTCCAGCCGAAGACGTCGAGCACGCTCTGGAAGTAGCCGGACCAGCCGTTCGCCACCGTCGCCGAGCTGACCGCGTATTCGAGGACGAGGTCCCAGCCGATGATCCACGCCAACAGCTCGCCGAGCGTGGCGTAGGCGTACGTATAGGCCGAGCCCGCCACCGGCACCATCGAGGCGAACTCGGCGTAGCACAGGGCCGCAAACACACACACGAGCCCAGCCACGCAATAGGAGAGCGTCAACGCCGGACCCGCCGTCATCCGCGCCACCGCTCCGGTGGAAACAAAGATTCCGGCGCCGATCACCGCGCCGACGCCGAGACTCGTGAGCTGCACGGGCCCGAGCACCCGCCGCAGACGATTTTCTCCCTTGAGCTCCTCCAGCAAAAGGCTCAAAGGCTTGCGGGCAAACAGTGGATTGGCCACTCCGATCACCTCCTTCCAGGTCTGGAAGCAGGTTAGGGGAAGGGCCGGGAGCGGCTCTATCCCGCAACCTTCGGCGTAGCAGCGGCGAAAAGTGGAGGTTGGGGAAGGTCGCGACGACGCCGGGGCCCCTCACTCCCCCTGCCCCCTCTCTCCCATCGCCCTCCCCCCGACCGGGAGAGAGGGGGACCCCTGGGGCGTTGTTGCTTTGCTCCCTCTTCTCCCGGTCGGGGGGAGGGCGATGGGAGAAGAGGGTCGGGGTGATGAGGGGCCAGCGGTGCCGCCCGGCAGGGAGCTGAAAAACAGATTCAACAGCGAGGCGTCACCCGCCCCACTCTCACGCCCTCTCCCAGCCGGTACGCATGATGCGCGGTCACGATCGCTCCGCCTTCGCGCAGCCGGCCGCGCAAACCGTGGATGTGCCGCGCGGCGAGATTGGTGACCTCGGCTCGGCCGGCGCCTTCGGGCGCGATTCGTGTTCCCACGTCCAGGACTGGCACCCCGCTACCTCCCTGAAGACGGTCTTCGACCAGCTCGATCCAGGTTGTGGCTTCCTGACCGCCCGCTTTACAGGAGAGCCGCGACGACAGGAGCCGGCCGCCGATCTCCACGCTGGAGCCCTGCCAGACCACCAGGTCCAAGTTCGACTCCACTTCGCGCCGGTCTTCCTCCGTCTTCGCCACCCAGGTCTCGCCTGATTCGGGAACCTGGAGAGCCAGCGGGAAGGCGCGATCGAGATAGGACCGCACGACCGGCACTACCATCCCCCGCAGCTCGCTCTTGTCCATCACGTCCCGCGGATCGAAGCCGGCGTCGGCGAGATCGCGGCCGAAGGTGGCCTCGTAGCCCCGTTTGTTGGATAGGAAGCGGCAGGTCGGAGGATTCTCGGCGAACATCCCGCGCACCGTGGTGGCGAGGTAGATGGACTCCCACCAGCGGTCCGGCGGGATGAAGGCCAGGGTGGCGAGCTGAATGTCCTGAAGCAGGAGGCCGCCGGGCCTCAGCAGACCGGCCAAAGCTTTGGCGAAACGGTTGGCGCTCTCGAAAACTGCCGGGTCCAGAACGGTGCGGCGTGAACGGAAAGACTCGGGGACGTCGCTCTCGACCCCTTCGAATCGCGCGGCGACCAGCAAGCCAGGATAGGTCTGCAGCCAGCCGGCGGCGAGGCGAGTAGTATCCGGTCCCGGCCGGTCCAGGCAGAGCACGGTCGTCTGCGCCACCAGGCCCGCGTCCGCCGCCGCCAGCACAGCCAGCAGCTCGGAAACGTGATGCAGATGATCCTCGGCGACGACCAGCGGCCGCCGCACGAAACCTGTCGCTCCGACCCAGCTCATGGCGGCTACTATACTGAGAGGATGTCTGGGCCATGGCGATCCCGTCCGGGCGCCCCCCGCTCCCGCTGGGGCTCTCGCCTGCTTTTCCTGGGCGTCTTTCTCTTCGCCGTCCTGGTGGCGCTGGCCGCCCTGTCCATCCGGCAGGAGTGGCAGCGGCGGATCGGCCAGAGCCGGGCGGACGTCATCTTCCAACTCGTGCAGGGGAAGATTCCGGCGCGCCCTCTCGAGACGCCGGGGGCCTCGGCCTGGCTCAACTTCGAGCTGCGGCGCTACCGCGAACGCATCGCCGATCCTACCAAGGCGCGGCTTTACGGCGAGGTGGCGGAATGGCAGGACACGCGCTCGGTGCCGCCGTTCTTCCTGCCGCTGCGCCAACTCCTGGCACGTCCCGTCCGGCGGCCGGAGATCGCGGTGCGTCCGATCCTCGTCTCTCCGGACCCGCTGCACGATCCGCCCAAACCCTCTTCCCTCCGCACTCAGAGCTTCCTCGAGCTCGACCGCCGCTGGTTCGCGATGACGCGCCGCATGGCGCTGGAGTCCGGCGACATCGCGGATCTCACCAATCCTTCGAATCGTTTTCTTGCCTTCACCATGCCGCATCTCCTGGACCTTTCCGCGGCGCTTCCGAAGGTCCTGGCCGGGCAGCCTTTGCCGGCGTTGCCGGGAAGCCGGCCACCGCGAGTGGTGCGCCTCTACGCTCTCTCCGAGGACGGCACGCTCGTTTCGCTGCCCGTGACCAGCGGGCTCTTTGATCCCGAGGCGAGCCGGCAGGCCGCTCTCGTCGAGGGTCGCGGGTTTCGCAACTCGCCGGAGCGGCCGACGTTCGTTTCCAACGAGTTCTATTTCCGCTTCGATTACGGAGCGGGGACTGAGGACCAGACCTTCTACTCGGGACTCTACCTGGACCTTGGCGGCCAGGGGCTCGTCGCCACCATCACCGTCCCCTTGCGCGACGCCGAAGCCGGCGCCGGTGCCGGCGAGCGCGGGCTGGTGGGCGCCGACCTGACGTTCGACATCGACTGGGAGGCATTCGCCCGCGGCATCGAGCCGCCGATGACGGCAGGAGTCGTCCATCTGGCGGCGGCGCCGGTCCGGGATCATCCCTGGGGGGACCTGATAAGCGCGCTGCCCAACGCCCGGCCTGCGGCCCTACGCAACGCCGTCGCCGCGTTGGCCGCGCAGCCGGGGACTGGGACCACACCGGAGAGCACGCCCTATCTGCTTCACGGCGTGGTGGAAGGCCAGGGGGCGGTGGCGGCCTTCCAGGTGGCGGCCACCACCTGGCTGGTGGTGCTCTTCCCCAAGACCCGCTCCCCGCTTCCCCTGCTGCCCGTGCTGCTTTCGGCAGTGATGTTGGTGGCGCTCCTCGCCGGCTTCGAGCTCAACCGGCGGCGGGCCGAACGGGCGCAGGAGAAAGCCGAGGGCGCGCTGGCGGAGAAACAAAACCTTCTCAACACCATGCAAGTGCCGCTGATGGTGGTGGACCCCAACACCGACGAGGTGGTCTTCGGCAACCAGGCGGCGGAAAACCTGGGCGTACGGCCCGGCACCCGCTTCGGCGACCTGGTGTCGGCGGACCCGCGGGCGCGAGCCCACTACGAGCGCATGCAGGTGGCGAAGCCCGAGCCGCGCCGGGCCTATGGCGTGCCGGTGCGGGTGCGCGGCGAGGACGGCAGCGAAGAGGAGAAATACGCCATCGTCCGTTCGGTGGCCGTGACCGCGCCCATCGAGGCGCTGAAGGCCGACGAGCGGCACCGTCTCGGCGTTCTTTTCGTACTGGAGCCGGAAGTGGACCTCGCCCTGCTCACCGAAGACCTCGAATCTGACACCCGCCAGGATGAGCGGCGAAGGCTCGCGGGCCTCCTCTCCCACGGCGTTGACGCCCTCATCCGGGTGCAGGCCCACGGCCTGCGAAGCACGGCGGGAGCGGCCTCGTCCCCTGAATTCGTCGCCTGGCTCGCCGGCTACATCGACCGCCGACTGCGCACCACGGCCTGGCTGTTGGACCACTGGGACGCGCAGCCGCCGCTGCCGCCCGACAGCTCGGTCGAAGCCGCCCAGGCGAGAACGACGATCGAGCGTCTGGCGAGCGTCTTCACCCTTGCGGCCGGCGACGCCGACCTGCGCGCCCGCCTGCACTGGGACAACGGCGTGCTCTGCGGGCGGTCCGATTCCGCGGCACCGATCATGGCTCTGGAGATGGATTGGCCGGAGGACCTGTGGTTCTCCTGTCCGGTGCGAGGCGGCTTCGGCTTCTTCGTCGGCGAGGTGCTGATCAACGCCATCCGCCACGGCCGGCCAGGCTCGACGCCGGCCGTGCGTATCAGCCCCGACCGAGTTCGGCGCGAGCTGTGCTTCGAAGTGGAGAATCCGCTGCGGGCCGAGCCCGGCGGCACCGCAGTTGACCGTAGCGAGAGTTACGGCGGCCGGCGCATCCTGGAGCGCCTGGCTCGCCTCTTCGAATGGCGCGACCTCACCTTCGACCGCCGCGAAGGCACCTATCTCGTCACCTGGAGGGTGCCGGCGAGCGAGCGGGGCGATCCGCGGCGCGCGGATTAAAACGAGTTGCCGTCCCTGAAGTCCTTGGAGTCCTTGTTGTCCTTGGGTATTCTCTCTGGATGCGCTGGCTCTGCTTCGCGATCGCCGCCTTCCTGATCGCCGCCCCCGCCCGGCCCCTGCCGCCCCAGGGAGAGCCCTGGATCGAGATGAGGACGGCGAATTTCACCCTCTTCGGCAACGCCGGCGAGCGGGACACCCGCCGGGCGGGCGAGGATCTCGAACGGCTGCGCGATGCGCTGTCGAAGCTCTCGCCAGGGCTGACCTTCGACTCTCCGGCGCCGACCTGGATCTACGTCTTCAAGAGCACCGCTTCGATGAAGCCCTACCAGCGTCTCCACGAGGGCAAGCCCCTCGATGTCGACGGCTACTTCCTGACCAGGCCGCAAGGGAACTACGTGGCGGTGGACGCCAGCCTCAGACCCGACCCGACGGCCATCATCTACCACCAGTACTTCCACTACGTAGCGCGCACCAGCTACGGCGACCTGCCGGTGTGGCTGCACGAGGGCCTCGCCGAGTACTACAGCACCTTCGAGGCGACGAAGAACGAGGCTCACCTCGGCCTGCCCATCCAGGAGCACCTTCGCTGGCTGCGGAAGCACTCCTGGATTCCCCTCGCCCAGCTCTTCACCCTCGACCAGACCTCGAAGGAGGTCAACGAGACCGCGCGCCGGGGCGCCTTCTACGCCGAGTCCTGGGCGCTCACCCACTATCTCCTCGATGGCAACCCGCAGCGCCGCGCCCAGCTCCAGGAAGTGCTCCGGCTGACGAAAGCGGGAGCCTCCGGCAACGAGGCGTTCCAGAAAGTTTTCGGCGCCGATCCCACGGCCCTGGAACGCGAGCTGCACGCCTACGTCAACACCTACACCTTCGAGTACACCCGGGCTCCCATCCAGCCGGACGCGAATCTCGCCTTGGAGGCGCGGCCCATGGCGCGCCAGGACGTTCTCTTCCGCCTCGGCGATCTCCTGTCCAACTTCGACCCGGAGCACTACGCCGCCGCCGAGGAGCACTTCCGCGCCGCCCTGGCGCTCCAGCCCGATCACGGCCCTTCGCTCTCCGGGCTCGGCGTCCTCGCCGAGCTGGGCAATCACCCGCTGGAAGCCCGATCCTTCTATGAGAAGGCCGCGAAGCTCGCGCCGGACGACTTTCTCGTGCAGTACCGCTACTCCGAGAACCTTCTGGACGATCCGCGACCGGATTCCTTGCGAGCGGCCCGCGACGCCCTCACCCGGGTGGTGGCCCTGCGGCCTGACTTCGGCGAGGCCTGGGCCCGCCTCGGCTATACCTACCAGATTGAGGAGTCGACGGACGAGAGCTCCGTCCACAGTCTGGAGACGGCTCACCGCCTGCTGCCCTCCCACATGGACGTCGCCCACAATCTCGCCCTCGCCTATGCCCGCACCGGCCACCGGGATCAGGCCACCCAGCTCATCGAGCAGGTCCTGGTGCCTCACGCCGATCCCGACCAGGTGCTGAGCGCCCGCGAGGCCCTGCTCGACGAGGACTTCCGCCACGCCGAGGAGCTGGTCAACGAGGACAAGCCCGCGGAAGCCCTCTCCCTCTTGGAGCGGGTGCGCGACGCCACCCGCCTGCCCGAGCGGCACCACACTCTGGAGCTGCGTATCGACGAGATCCACAAGGCGCTGGACTTCAACCGCTTCGTCGCCGGTTACAACCAAGCCGTCGAGCTCGCCGACCGCGGCGACGTTCAGGGCGCCGTGGCCGTTCTGACGCCGCTGGCGGAGTCAGTCGACCCCGTACAGGCCGAGCAGGCCCGCAACCTGCTGGCGAAGCTCAAGGCCCCCGTCAAGCGGCCACGCTGAAGCCGGACCGAACCTTCGTCCGCGGCGGGCGGATTGAGTAAAGACAAGGTATTCTTTTCACAGGATGCGCCAGCTCTGCCTCGCTATCGCGACCTTCCTGATTGCGGCCCCTGCGCGGGCCTTGCCGCCGCCGGCGGAGCCCTGGATCGAGGTGAAAACGGCGAGCTTCACGCTGTTCAGCAACGCCGGCGAGAAGGACACCCGCCGCGTGGGCGCGGATCTCGAACGGCTGCGCGACGCGCTGTCGCAACTCTCGCCGGGCTTGGTCCTCAACGCCCCGTATCCGACCTGGATCTACGTCTTCAAGAACGCGGCCGCGCTGCAGCCCTATCAGCGGTTCTATCAAGGAAAGCCCCTGGACGCGGGCGGCTACTTTCTCGCCCGGTCACAGGGAAATTACGTCGCCGTCGATGGCAACCCGAAAGGCAGGCAGACGGAGATCGTCTACCACGAGTACTTTCACTATGTGGCGCGGAACAACTACGGCGACCTGCCGCTGTGGCTGCACGAGGGCCTGGCCGAGTACTACAGCACGTTCCAGGTCACCAAGAACGAGGCCCGCGTTGGCCTGCCGATCGCCGATCACGTGCTCTGGCTGCGGAAAAATACCTGGATCCCCCTCGCCCAGCTTTTCGCCATCGATCTGGATTCGAAGGAGTACAACGAGAGTGCCCGCCGGGGCGCCTTCTACGCCGAGTCGTGGGCGGTGACCCACTATCTGCTGGCCGCCAAAACGGAGCGCCGCGGCCAGCTCCAAGAGCTTCTTCGCCTGACGAAGGCGGGTACTCCCGGCAAGGAAGCGTTCCAGAAGGTCTTCGGCGCCGATCCCGCGCCGCTGGAGCGCGAGCTTCGCACCTACGTCAAGAGCTACCTCTTCGACTCCACCCGCACTCCTCTTCAACCCGAGGCGAACCTCAGCATGGAAGTCCGGCCCATGGCGCGGCCCGACCTCCTCTTCCGGCTTGGCGATCTGCTCTCCAATCTCGGCTCGGAGCAACATGCCGCCGCGGAAGAGCACTTCCGCGCCGCCTTGGCGGCCCAGCCGGATCACGCACTTTCCCTCGCCGGGATGGGGTTCCTCGCCGAGCTGGCCGATCATCCCCGGGAGGCTCGGCCCTTCTATGAGAAGGCCGCGAAGCTCGCGCCGGACGACTTTCTCGTGCAGTACCGCTACGCTCAGAACCTCCTCGACGATCCCAAACCGGACTCGCTGCGCGCGGCCCGCGCCGCCCTCAACCGGGTGGTGGCCTTGCGGCCCGACTTCGGCGAAGCCTGGGCCCGCCTCGGCTATACCTTCCAGGCCGAGGAGTCGATGGACGAGAACGCCGTCCACATCCTGGAGACGGCTCACCGCCTGCTGCCCTCCCGCATGGACGTCGCCCACAACCTCGCCCTCGCCTACGCCCGCACCGGCCACCGGGATCGAGCCGAGGCGCTGATCGAGCACGTCCTCGCGCCCCAGGCCGATCCCGACGCGGTATTGAGCGCCCGCGAAGCCCTGCTCGACGAGGACTACCGCCACGGCGAGGAGCTGATCAACGAGGAAAAGCCCGCCGAAGCCCTCCCCCTCCTGGAGCGGGTGCGCGACGCCACCCGCCGGCCGGAGCGGCGGCGCACGCTGGAGCTGCGTATCGACGAGATCCACAAGGCGCTGGACTTCAATCGCTTCGTCGCCGGGTACAACCAAGCCGTCGAGCTCGCCAACCGCGGAGACGTTCAAGGCGCCGTGGCCGTTCTGACGCCGCTGGCGGAGTCCGTCCGCGACCCCGTGCAGGCTGAGCAGGCCCGCAACCTGCTGGCGAAGCTCAAGGCCCCCGTCAAGCGGCCACGCTGAAGCCGGACCGCACGTTCGCGCAATTCCTTGCCACTGCGGCGATGACCTCGCTACACTGACGCAAAATGTCCGAAACGCAAACGGGGCTGACTGCCGAGTTGCCCTCCTGGGGAGGGCTGTCCGCCGCCGGTGAGCGGAGGGAGCGAGCCCGCTCGCGCATCCCTGCCCTGACGATCCTCTACCACCCGGAGGTGCGACGAGTGGGCGAGCGGGCGCTCCTGGAAAGCCTGATGGAGGGGCAGTCCGTCTACCTCTCCCGGCTGGAGCCGAGCTTCGCGATGCCCGGTCAGGCGGACCGGCGGCCGCTCTCAGACCGCCACCTCAGCCGCTCGCCCCTGGTGTTGACCCCGGTCCGCGGCGACGGCGCCCTCCAGCTTTCGCTCGGCGAGAGCCGCACCCGCGCCCTGGCCGACGGCGCACCGATCTACGAGGCGTGCGTCTTTTCTGCCGAGGACGTGGAGCGCGGCGTCGTGCTCGAGCTGGCGGACCGCATCGTCCTCCTTCTACACACGCTTCCCGCCACGCCGATGCCGACGCCCGAGCGCTTCGGCCTCATCGGTGAGAGCGAGGGGATCGTGCGCATCCGTCACGAGATCCGCCGCGTCGCCGATCTCGACGTGCCCATCCTGCTGCGCGGCGAGACGGGGACCGGCAAGGAGCTGGTGGCGCGCGCCATTCATCAGGTCAGCCAGCGGCGCCACGGCGCCTGCCTGTTCGTGAACGTCGCCGCCATCCCGGCCTCGCTCGCCGTTTCGGAGCTCTTTGGCTCGGCCCGGGGCTCCTTCACCAGCTCCGTCCGCGACCAGGCGGGCTACTTCCAGCGCGCCCACGGCGGCACCCTGTTCCTCGACGAGATCGGCGAGGCCCCGCCGGAGGTCCAGGTTCTGCTGCTGCGGGTCCTCGAAAGCGGCGAGGTGCAGCGCGTCGGCGGCCTCGAGCCCCAGAAGGTGGACGTCCGCCTGATCGCGGCCACGGATGCGGATCTCGAGCAGGCCATCGAGGCGGGCCGATTCCGGGCGCCGCTGCTCCACCGGCTGGCCGGCTACGAAATCCTCGTGCCGCCCATGCGCGAGCGGCGCGACGATTTCGGGCGCCTGTTCCTCCACTTTCTGCGGGAAGAGCTGGCGGCCATCGGCGAGGAGCACCGCCTCGATCCGCCCGGCGACGACGACAAGCCGTGGCTGCCGTCGTCGGTGGTGGCGCGCCTGGCGCGCTACCGCTGGCCGGGCAACGTGCGCCAGCTTCACAACGCCGTGCGCCAGCTCGTCATCGCCAGCCGCTCCTTCGAAACGGTGCAGATCGGCCCGCAGATCGAGCGCCTGCTGCGCGATCCCGAACCGGCTCCTTCACCGGCAGAAAACGGCCAGCAGCCCGTGCGGGAGGCCGAGAAGGCAGAGCCGGGAACCCGCCGGCGCCGGCCGGCAGCGGAGGAGTATCGCTCTCCCTCAGAGGTCTCAGAGGCCGAGATCATCGAGACCCTGCGCTCCTGCCGCTGGGAGGTCAAGCTGGCCGCCCACCTTCTGGGTATCTCGCGCCCGTCGCTCTACCTGCTCATCGACAAGTCACCCAACATCCGCAAGGCGGCGGACCTCACCGCCGAGCAAATCCAGGAGGCCCGGGAGCAGTGCGCCGGCGATCTCGGCGCTATGGGAATGCACCTGGAAGTCTCCAAGAAAGGGTTGCAGCAGCGGATGAAGCAGCTCGGGATCGACGGCCCCTGATCAAATTCCTTCCGGAAGACGATAGGGAACCTGGGAGGCCGTGGCGACGAGCTCCCGGGCGGAGGTGACGTAGGGGATCAGCGAAGCGAGGCTCCCCTTCGCCAGCTTGAGCTTGCCCGTCATGAGCGCGAGGATGGGATCGAGATCGTGCTCCAGCACTTGTTTCCAGCCGTCGAAATCGCCGCTGATGATGAATGGCACGGCGATCCGATCCGTTTCGGTGGCGGACCGCGCTTCGCGGCAATCCCCTTCGAAAAGGTCGAGAAAGACCGAGCGCTCCGCCAGGTCCAACTCGTTTCCGAAGGTCATGGTGATGACCATGGGCCACTGCCACCGCTGGGCCGCTTTCCGGTAGCCGTCGCTGGCGCGGATCGCTTCGCCCCAGGCGACGGCCCAGTCGTGAGTGAAGACCTCGTAGGACATGGCAAGTCTCCCTTGTCGAACCCCAACGACGGTCAGGGGTGGTGCGGCTGCTCCCGCAGCGCCTTGTTCGGATACTCCGGCGCCTTCACCGGCGGCACGGGATTCTTCTTGATCTCTTCCTGGAGCAGGGCAATTGCGGTGTCGAGTTGGGCGTCGCCGCCCAGGAAGGTGGCGTGGGGGAGATTGTCGACCACCACGTCGGGATCCACGCCGTGCCCTTCGATCAGCCAGGTTCCCTCCGGGCCGAAAACGCCGAACTCGGCGGCGGTGGCAATCCCCTTGTCCACCAGGACGTTGGAGGACGACAGCCAGATCTCGCCGCCCCACGTGCGCGTGCCGATCACCTTGCCCAGGCCCAGCCGCTTGACGCCCTCGGCGAAGGCTTCGCCGTCCGAGCTGGTGTTCTCGTTGACCAGCACCACCAGATGGCCACGGAAGGCGTACTGCATGTTCGGGGAGGGCGAGCCGACCCGCGGTTGCCACCAGAACCACGCCTTGCGCTGCAGCTTGTCGAGCAGCCAGCTCTCGATGTTCCCGCCGCGATTGTTGCGCAGGTCGAGGATCAGGCCCTGGCGATCGAAAACCGGATAGAAATCCATGGCCCAGGTGGTGTAATCGTCGCTCTCCATGGCCCGCAGGTGGAGATAGCCGATCTGGCTCTGACCTTTCTCTTCCACCACCTTCCGGCGGGAGAGCTCCCAGTCGGTATAGCGCAGGTCGTCCGCTGGTTTCGGGGCCATCGGGACCACCACCACGTCGCGCGCAGCGCGCGTCTTGCCGTCGTGCACCCGCAAGAGCACCTGCCGCTCAGCCTGGTTGCGAAGCAGAAGACCGGCGTCAGGCACGGAGAGAACGGGAACGCCGTTGATCGACTCGACGACGTCGCCCGCCTTGACGTCGACGCCGGGGGCGGCCAGCGGCGGCGTTTCGGCGGGAAGATCCGGATCCCAGCGATAGAGCCGGTCCACCCGGTAGCCGCCGGCCTTCTCGTCGCGGACCAGGACCGCCCCCAACGACGCCACTTCGACGTCGGTGTCTCCCTTGCGCCGGTCGCCGCCGCGAACGAAGGTGTGCAGAGCCGAGAGCTCGCTCACCATCTGCCCCAACAGGTCGTTGAGCTCGGCACGGCTCGTCACCCGCAGCGACAACGGCCGGTACTTCTCCAGCATCGCCGGCCAGTCCACACCGTGCATCTTGGGGTCGTAGAAGTAGTCCCGCTCCAGGCGCCACGCCTCGCGGAACATCTGGCGCCACTGTTCTTTGGGATCGATGGCAAAGGACCAGCCGGCGAGATCCACCTTGACGCTGTCGAGATCGTCGGGCGCGTCGTCCCCGGCACCGAAGACGTAAAGGGCTTTCGCTTTGCGCACCGCCAGCTTCTTGCCGTCGTCCGAAAGCTGATAGTCGATGATCTCGTCGACCACCGTCTTGACCTCGGGTTTCTCGCCGCTAAAAGCCACCGTCATCAGGGACGAGGTGAGCTCGTCTTCGAACGATGGATCGGATTCCAGCCAGTACAGCCGGTCCTCATTGGCCGAGAGGGAATCATAGTTTCCGGCCTCGACCGGCACCTCGACGAGCCGCTCGGCCAGGCCATCGAGATCGATTACCACCTTGGGCAAAGGCGAGGTTTTGGACGGCTCGTCGCCTTCGGCCTCCTTGCCTTTCTTCGCCTCCTCCTTCTTGTCGTCTTTTCCCTCCGCCTCCGCCTTGTCGTCCTTGTCATCGTCCTTCCCTGAATCGGGATGGAGCTCGTCCGGCGGCTGAAAAGGCGAGCGCAGCCCCTTTTTCAGGGCGGCGCCGAAGATCTTGGTGGTCGCGGTGAGGAAAGGATCGGGCTGGCGTGCCCCCCAAGGCCCCGGGACGAGAGTCCGCAACTCGCGGTCGGAGAGGAACCAGAGCCATTTGCCGTCGCTGCTCCAGGTGGGGCTCCAACTATTGAAGCGATCCGAGGTGACGGCCACGGTATGACTGGTGGAGGTGTCGTAGAGAAAGATCCGCTGGAACGTGTTGGCGCCGGCAACGGCCCAGGCGAGCCAGCGGCCATCCGGCGACCACTCAAGATCCTGGAAGTCGCTGTAGGCCGACACGGCGATGCGGCTGTTCTGGCGGGTCTTGACGTTCAGGAGCCAGAGCTGGCGATCCTTGTCGCGATGGGCGATCCACTTGCCGTCCGGCGACGGCAGGGTATCCCAGCGCAGCACCTTGCCGTCGGAGGTGAGCTGCTCAGGGCTGCCGACGCCGTTGGCGGGGAGCTTCCAAAGCTCGACCTCGCCCGACTCGTCTGAGAGCGCAAGCACGTTCTTGCCGTCGGGCAGGAAGCGGGCCTCCCGGTAGCGCACGCCGGGTTTGCGGGTGACCTCGACGAACCGCCCCTTCTTCACCGGCGCCACGAAAACCTGGCCGCGGGCGGTGAGCACGATGCGATCGCCGGAAGGCGAGAGATCGAAGGCGGTCAGATAGTCCATGGGCGACTGGACCCACGCCTCGCGCATCTGGTCGAAGTCCGAGATGAGACGGATGGGAAGCGGCGCGTCCCTGGCCGCCGCGATGTCGTAGATCCGCAGGTCGGCGCCGAGCTGATAGACGATGCGGCCGTCCGAAAGGCTGGGCGAGGTCACATCCCAGCCGAGGTGCGACGTGAGTTGCTTGAGGTCGTGGCCGTCCTCGTCCATCGACCATAGATTGAGGGTGCCGTCGCGATCGGAGACGAAGTAGACGCGCCCTTGCCAGGCCATCGGCTCACGGCTGGTGCCCTGGAAATCGGCAGTCAGCGGTATTGCCTCGGCGTCGCCTTCGCGATACCGCCAGAGACTCTGTGCGGTGCCGCCGCGGTAGCGCTTGGTGTGGCTCCCTTGAAACGCGAAACGGGTGAAAAAGAGCGTCTTGCCGTCCGGAGTGAAATCGCCGTCGGCGGCCTGGGCCAGGGGCAAAAGGACGCTCTTGCCCGTCGCCGGATCGAGGCGCAGCAGTTGATTGGCGGGCAGTCCCGACCAATGACGGGTCGAATAGAGGATCTCGCCGCCGGGAGTCCACCCCACCACCCGGGCGTCGCTCCCTTCGAACGTGCGGCGCACCGGCAGGCCGCCGTCGATCGGCATCGTGTAGACCTCGTTGGGTCCCTCGTAGGCCGCGGAAAACGCGATCGTCCTGCCGTCCGGCGAGATGGCGGGATAGGTCTCCTCCGCCGGGTGCGTGGTCAGCCGCGTCGCCGTTCCTCCCTGGCGTCCCACGCGCCAGAGGTCTCCCTCCGCGGTAAACACGACGGTATCGCCGTGCAAGGCGGGAAACCGGTAGTACCCAAGGGTCTCCTCGGCTTGCAGAGCGCCGGGGAGAAAGAGAGACAGCAGGCAAAGAAGACGAAGTTTCAAGTTGGAGTCTCCTCAAGATCTGGGGATGGTAGCAGGGCTCTCGAGGCGTTGAGCTTCCTGGTCACCCCAGGCTCCGGTAAGGTACACCGCATGCGATCCCGATGGAGAACCGTCCTGGCCGCAGCCACCTTCGCTGCCGTCTGCTTCCTCGTCGCCGCGCAGGCGAAGGGCCCGGAGACCTACGGTATCTCCGGAGCGAGCTTTCCCGAGCCCGGAGTCCTGACCGCTGGCCAGCCCACGGGCGAGCAGGTTCAGCTTCTCGCCGAGGACGGTTACAAGACGGTCCTCGACCTGCGGACTCCGGCAGAGCCGCGGGGCTTCGACGAGGTCGAAGCCGCCCGCCAGAACGGGCTCGCCTATCTCAACGTTCCGGTCAACGCCGCCACCCTCGACCAGGCGACGCTCGACCGTTTTATCGCGGCGATGAAGAAGGCCCAGAGACCGGTCCTCATTCACGGCGGCGGGGACAGCCGCGTCGGCGCCCTGTGGTACGCCTGGCTGGTGCTGGAGAAGAGGAAACCGCCGGTGGAAGCGTTGACCCAGGCTAAAGCCGCCGGCCTGCACAGCCCGGAGCTGACGGAAAAGATTCAGCGGCTGGTGGCGGAACGGCGCTCATCGCCTTGAAGGTCCTGGGGAATCCACGGTGCTATCCTTCCCCCGGGTCTTCAAACACCATGGCCATTCCTTCCGGCCCCTCCAAGCCCGGCCAGGGCGGGTTCACTCTCCTCGAGGCCCTCATCGCGCTCGTCTTGTTGGGCGTGGCGCTGCTGCTGGGCATGGAGCTGGTCCTCCAGAATCCCCGCATGGTGCGAAGGATGGACGGCGAGCGGCAGGCGTTCCGCGCCATGGAGGCAACTCTCGAATCCGTGCGCGCCGGAGCGATTCCGCTCATCACGGCCGATCTCGGATCCTACTCGACCGCCGTCGGCAAGCCCGCCCGCCATGACCTCGCGATCTCCATGCAGGTCGATCCAACCGACGTGCCCGGTCTCTACCAGGTGACGCTCCAAGCGCGTTACACGGCGGACAAGCGGAAGGTCCAGAAAGAGCTTCAGACGAAGGTCTGGAGTCCGCCGAAGGGCTGAGATGCGCCTGGTGCGAAAGGCTTCGACAGGTCAGCGCGGGTTCACGCTCATCGAGATCTCGATCGCCCTGCTGCTGTTGATGCTGGGGCTGATGCTCGCGGCGCAGCTACTGATGGAGACCTCGAAGCTCTTCGCGGAGACTGCCGGCGAGGCGAGCGACACTCCTGTACCGCTGGTTCTCGCCCGTATCCGCGGCGACATCCAAGGCTCGGCCGTCGCGGCCCCCGTCCTCCAGTTGGACGGCTCGCTCGCCGCGATCACCATGGTCGGGGGACCCGATGGAGAGGTCGTCTATGCCAAGCAGGGCACGGACCTCTTCCGCTCGATCGTGCCGGCGACCGGCGAACCACCGGGGCCTCCGGTCCTTCTCTGGCGGGGCGTCACCGCCTGGAGCTGTCAGGTCGTACCTGGCACCAACCTGGTCGATCTGCAGGTGACGTATCGCCGCCGGTCGGTGCCCCACACGCCGCAGGCGGTGTTGCCGGCCTACCGGGGTTCTCTGACCGAGGAGCTGACCCAGCGGATGTTCCTGCTTCCCCGGGGAGGCGGATTGGGGGACACGTGGTGAGGCCCGCGCGCCACGGGGAGGCCGGCTTCGGCCTCCTGATGGCGCTGATGGTGCTCTTCCTGGTGTCGATCGCCCTTGCCCTGCTCGCCGGGTCCCTCCAACTCCGGATGCGACTGGTGCGCGAGGATGCCGAGACCGTCATCCTCACCGCTCTGTCCGATGCCGCCGTGGCCGAGGCGGTAGCGAATCTCGCCCAGAATCCAGGCTATGCGGGCGCGCCGGAGCACGACTTCGGCCACGGCAGGATTGCGACCCAGATCTCCAGTCCCGCGCCCGGCCTTTTCGACATCGTGGCAACCGCCACCTACGCCGGCCGCACGCGCACCGTCGAAGCCGAGGTTTTCCGGGCTCCGGGAGTCGCCCGCGTCCGCCGCTGGCGGCGATTGCCCGGGTGAACGGACAGAGCGGCCGGAGCCGGATCGGCCCCGGCCATGCCGTGGCCGGCGATTCTAGTGGCGCGAGAACTGAACCTGGCCGCGGATCTCTCCGCCGGGGAAGAGGTCCGAGTGGACGTTGGCGTAGACCACGCCGCCGCGGAGACCCTGGATGATCTCGAACAGCTCGCCTGGAGCAATTCCCTGGGTGTTGCCGGTGACGTCGGCGGCGTGGATGACGCCGGTGATGGTGCCTTCATCGGGACAGGCCTGAGTGCCTGCAGGGCCGTTGCCGAGGTTCGAGCAGAGGAAGATCATGATGGCGCCGTTGACGGACTTCTGCCCGAAGTGAAGGTGCGATTGGGTGACCTTCCCCTGCAGGTGCGAGTAGCGAAGCTGATAGTTCATCTCGGTGCCCGACGCGTTGATCGTGGCGACGAAGTCACCGCTGCCGGGCGTCGACAGCGCAGGCACCTCGTCATAGGACCGCAGGTGGGCTGTCGCGACTCCCTTTACGTTCTGGGCCAGGACCGCCGAGATCGTCAGCAACGACAGCAGGACGAGAAGCATCGGAACTCTACCCTTCTCCATCGTTCACCTCCTGTTTGTTTGTAAGAGCGCTGAAGCAACCAACAAGGAACTTGGTCCCTTCCGGGGACTGCCCGGTTCAGCCCCGGCCCTTCCGGGTTGAACAAAGGTTGGCAAGACTCCTCCATTGAATCTGCAATGCCAAAACAATGCCAGAAGGAGAGCGCCACGGAATGCCTACGCCTCCTGGGGGATTCGTGTCAGCGCGCCGGCCTTTGGAACTAAACTATCTTCCCAGCTACCGTTCGAGGAGAGTCGAAGTGCGCAATTTTTTCAAGGATCTCTGGACCACGGTGCGGTCGCTCGCCCGCCAGCCGGAGATGACCGTCGTCGTGGTGCTGACGCTGGCGCTGGGGATCGGCGCCGCGACCGCACTCTTCGCCTATCTTGCGTCCATCCTCTGGCCCACCGTCAACGCGCCGGAGGCCGAGCGCATGGTCTGGCTCTTCACCGGCACGGCCGACCAGACCGATGCCCCGACCTCCTATCCTGAGTATTTCGACGTCCTGCGCCAGCAGAAGGCCGTCAAGGACCTCGCGGCCTTCTCCGCGATGGGTACCACCGTGGCCCATGGCGGTACGACGCTCTTCGCCTGGGGGCAACTGGTCAGCGGCAACTACTTCTCTCTGTTCGGGGTCCGGCCCGCCCTGGGCCGCCTGCTCCAGGCCAGCGACGACCAGCCGAACGCCGAGCCCGTCGCGGTCGTCAGCCATACCTTTTGGAAAGGGGTGCTGGGAGGAGACCCGTCCGTCGTAGGACGGCCGATGCGAATCAACGGCCGCACCTTGCTTCTGGTCGGCGTCGCTCCCGAGGGGCTGCCGAGCTTCGGCATCTCCGCCGCCGTCTACGTGCCGGTCGTCCATACGGACTGGGTGACCGGCCTGGCGCGGCTGGAGAACCGCAAAAGCCGTTGGCTCAACCTGATGGGTCGCACGGCCCCGGGCCTCAATTTGCAACAGGCGCGAACCGCGCTGGGGATCACCGCCCACGCCCTCGATCAGAGCGCTCCGCTACCGGACGGCAAGCGCGTCTTCTCGCTTCTGCCAATGAACCGCTACGCCCCGAGCTCGCAGAACGACCGCTATCTCTCGGCGGCCCGCATCCTCATGGCCACGGCGGTGCTCTTCCTCCTCCTGGCTTGCGCCAACGTCACCAATCTCCTGCTGGCGCGGACGACGGCGCGGCGGCGGGAGTGGGGCATTCGGGCCGCTCTCGGCGCCTCCCGACGGCAACTGATTGCCGGCGCCTTCACCGAGAGCCTGATTCTCTGCCTGGCGTCGGGCGTCGCCGGCCTCGGCATCGCGATGATACTGGCGCGGCGCATCGAGACCTATCTCCAGACCTCGCTCGGGGTGCTCGGGAACCTCTCGGAGGGGACCACCCTGCTGCAACTCGACGCTCGAGCCTTTGGCTTCGCCCTGCTCGTCGCCTGCCTCT
>Ga0134121_10000949_pt1 | contig 29127 bp, 29 predicted proteins | sample KB301_FD_96463 | JGI IMG/M metagenome (GOLD analysis project Ga0134121, IMG submission 96463) | Terrestrial soil microbial communities without Nitrogen fertilizer from Kellogg Biological Station, Michigan, USA - KB3-0-1 | ecosystem: Environmental > Terrestrial > Soil > Unclassified ... | reverse complement strand
TTAATAATTTTGATTGCTTGCATGATGACGGAAGATACCTGCAAGTAGAGTGCTAGGTCTTTTCTGTCGTTGCTCGGTTTTGTCCGGTTTTGCGAGAGCAAAATCAAGCAAATACGAACAATCTGACACAATACCGCGCCATCTTCGGTGTGAAATAACTAAACCGTTATGGGACCGAGGAGCCTGTTGGTCACATCAGTTATTGTTCTGTTCACTGCGGTCTCTGCGGCGGCGCAGCAGACTCCGGGCGCTGCGAAGATCACAACCGGCCAGCCCGCCACGTTGAGTTATGAGCAAGCAGTCAGGCTTGCCATCGAGAACAATCTCGCAACACTTCGCGCACAGGAACGTCGCAACGAAGCGCGCGGCCAGCAGGAACAAGCGCGCGCGCCGTTGCTGCCGAATATTTCCGGCGTCGCATACCAGGCGAACCTGACGGTGAATCTCGTCGCACTCGGCTTCCAGCCTGGAACCTTCCCGGGTATCAATCAGACTTTTATCGGTCCATTCAAAAACTTCGACGCGCGTTTGTTCTTACGACAATCGGTCTTCGATCTGAGCGCGATTCGGAATTACCAGGCGGGAAAAGCCGGCGTGCGCGTGGCGGAATTGAACGAAGCGCTCGCGCGTGAAGAGGTGGCCAGCCGCACCGGTCTCTTTTATCTCGAAGCACTACGCGCCGACCGTTCCGTAGTTGCTGCACAAGCAAACGTGGACCTGGCCCAGGCGTTACTCAAGCTCGCTCAGGATCAGCGCAATGCCGGAGTCGCAACCGGAGTTGACGTTATTCGTGCGCAGACGCGTTTGGCCGAGCAGCAGACCGGTTTGGCCCAGGCGCAAACTGATTCTGAACAGGCGCGTCTCAACCTGCAGCGACTGATTGGCTTGCCGCTGGGCAGTGCGTTGACCCTCACGGATCCACTGCGATTCGTCGAAGATCCGTTGCCGTCAGTCGATACCGCGGTGGCCCAGGCTAGTCGCGATCGACGCGAGATTCAGGTCGCCGAAGAAGCAAACAGAGTCAGCCAACTCGAGTATCAATCGGCGCGGGCGGAACACCTGCCGTCGCTGGAAGTCCTCGGTGATTACGGCTCCAGCGGTATTACTCCGGGGAGTTTCGATTTACCGACACGTCGCGTGGCAGTGCAACTCAACGTGCCGATTTTCAACGGAGGCTTGACGCAGGGAAGAGTGACGGCGGCCGCGAGTCGTCAACGACAAACCGAGCTCGAGCTCGCAAACGTGCGCGGGCAGGTTGAAGAAGACGTGCGTCTGGCGTTGACGACGTTGCGAACTGCGGCTGTGCAGGTGCGTGCGGCTGATGAAAGCGTGACGTTGGCGCAGCGCGAACTCGAGATGGCGCGCGATCGTTTCCGCGCGGGCGTCGCGGACAATCTCGAGGTGATCACGGCGCAGACGTCGCTCGCGAATGCGCGTGTATCGCAGGTGACAGCATTAGCGCAACACAATGCCGCACGTTTGAATCTGGCGGCAGCACTGGGACGGGCGGAGACGTTTCGATGGTGAAACCTAAGCCGCGAATTACGCGGGTTGAAGACGAAGAACCAGAACCTGAACAACCGGATGCCGAGGTAGCGCGGCGCCCGTTTTACAAACGCCGCGGTGTGATCATCATCGCCGCGGTCTTGCTGCTGCTCGGCACAATCTTCGGCGTGCGTTACTGGCTTTACTCGCGTTCGCACGAATCGACAGACGATGCCTTTATCGACGGTCACATTATTCAGATCAGCCCGAAAGTGTCCGGCTACGTTGCGAAGATTTATGTGAGTGATAACCAGCAGGTTAAAGAAGGCGATCTGATCGCGGAGCTCGATGCGCGCGATTATGAGGTCAAATTACAACAAGCCAAAGCGGCGCTCGACGCCGGTCTTGCGAAAGAGCACGAAGCAAAAACGAATGTGACGTTGACGCGTGCTACTAGCTCGGCCACCGTGCAACAGGCGCGTGCGGCGGTACAGAAATCACGTTCCGACGTCGCGTCATCGCGAGCAGGCGCGGCTAGTTTGCGCAGTCGTGCGAATGAAGCCGCTTCCGCGATTTCGACTGCACAGGCAAATCTCGCTCAAACTCAAGCCCAAGTCGTCGCCGCCCAAGCTGATGTGACACGCGCGAATGCTGACGTCGCGCGTTACCGGGAGCTTTACGCTAAAGACGAGATCTCGCAACAGCGTTTGGTACAGGCCGAGACAACCGCAAACACCGCCAACGCCCAGCTCGAAGCCGCGCGACAGAGAGTTACCGCCGCAGAAGCACGCGTGAACGAAGCGCGCGCGGCGCAGGCGGCCGCGTCACAAACAGCGCAGCAGGCGCAGTCGCAAATCGGAGGTGCGCAGGCGAATGTTAATGAAGCGCTCGGTCGACTGGCCCAGGCCAACGCCGCGCCGCAACAGGTCGCAGTCAGTCAGGCGCAGGCCCAGACCGCCGGCGCGACGACCGAGCAGTTGCGCGCGCAAGTTGCACAAGCTGAGCTCGAGCTTTCGTACACGAAGATCTATGCGCCTGAGAACGGGCGAGTGACGCGCAAGAGCGTTGAGGAAGGCGCGCTGGTCCAGGTCGGTCAGCCGTTGCTGGCGATTGTTCCCGGCGACGTGTGGGTCACGGCAAATTTCAAGGAAAACCAGATCGGCAGAATGACGCCGGGACAGTCAGTCGAAATCACTGTTGACGCCTATCCCGATAAGACATTTAAAGGACACGTTGACAGCATTCAGGCAGGCACCGGGGCGCGGTTCAGTTTGATTCCACCCGAGAACGCGACGGGCAACTACGTCAAGGTTGTTCAGCGCGTGCCTGTGAAGATCGTCTTTGACGAGCCGCCGGATCCGAAACACATGCTGGCGCCGGGAATGTCGGTCGTTCCCGAGGTGCGTGTCAAATGAGTTCTCCGGAAACGTGGAAGCCGAGCTTCAACCCCTGGCTGATCGCGACTTCGGTGATGCTCGCTACGTTCATGGAAGTGCTCGATACTTCCGTCGCCAACGTGGCGCTGCCTCATATCGCCGGCAATCTCTCAGCGACCGCGGAAGAATCGACGTGGGTGCTGACGAGTTACCTGATCTCCAACGCCATCATTCTTCCCGCGACAAACTGGCTCGGCACAGTCTTCGGTCGCAAGCGATTCCTGATCGTTTGTATTGGGATCTTCACGTTGTCGTCAGCGCTGTGCGGCGCGGCGACGAGTCTCGGAATGTTGCTGGTGGCGCGCGTTCTGCAAGGCGCCGGCGGCGGAGCTTTACAACCGATCGCGCAGGCAGTGTTGCTGGAGAGTTTTCCGGCTGAAAAGCGTGGCTCAGCGATGGCGGTTTATGGAATGGGAATCGTCGTCGCTCCGATTATTGGACCAACACTCGGCGGCTGGATCACGGATAACTATTCCTGGCGCTGGATCTTTTACATCAATATTCCCATCGGCCTGCTCGCGATTCTGATGGCGAATATGTTCATTGAAGATCCGCCTTACATCAGGAGCCAGCGGCCCGGTCGCATCGATTACATCGGGTTTGGATTGATGGCGGTGGGCCTGGCGACGCTCCAGCTCGTGTTGGATAAAGGCCAGGAAGACGACTGGTTCTCATCGCCGTTCATCATACGATCGCTCCTGATCGCGATCGTGGCGCTCGTGGCGTTCGTCGTTTGGGAGCTGCGTGTGAAGGAGCCGATCGTGAATCTCCGCGTGCTTGGGAATCGCAACTTTGCGACCGGCACAGCGCTGATCGCGACGGTGGGCATCGCGCTTTACGGCACAACTGCGCTCCTGCCGTTGTTTCTGCAAACGCTACTAAATTATCCGGCATTGCAAAGCGGGCTCGCGGTTAGTCCACGCGGGATCGGCGCGATCGTTTCGATGGTCATGGTCGGGCGGTTGATCGGAAAGGTTGATGGTCGCTATCTGATCGTGTTCGGATTCGGCATTCTCGCTGTATCTACTTACTTTCTCAGCGACATCGATCTAACGATCACGATTCGCAGCATCGCGTGGCCGCAGGTTTGGAGTGGTTTCGCATTGGGTTTTGTTTTTGTCCCGTTAACGGTGATGGCGACGGGCACGCTCAGTAACGAGCAGATTGGCAACGCTACCGGGATTTACAACCTGATGCGGAACGTGGGCGGCAGTTTCGGTATTGCGATGGTTACGACGCTGCTCGCGCGAGGGGCGCAGGCGCATCAGGCGGCGATGGTGTCGCATCTGACGCCTTACGATCCGGTCTATCGAGAGCGTATGAGCGAGATGATCGCGAACTTTGCGGCGCACGGGAACGTCGTGACGGCTACTCAACAAGCTTACGGCGCGATGTATCAGACGCTTGTGCGGCAAGCGATGCTGCTGGCCTATATCGACAACTTCCGTCTCCTCGCCCTGCTCTGCCTGATCTGCATGCCCGCGGGCTTCCTCTTCAAAAAGGTCCGCGCCCGCGCCGGCGCCACGCCGATGCATTAAGGGATTCGAGTGGCTTTTACTACATCCTTTGGGTTACGACATCCACTTCGAGGCTAGTTAATTTAAATCCTTTTTCCTGGATCTCGTACCATTCAATAGTCTATGGATTCAGATCCTCATCCAGACCAAAAATGAATCCCAGTAATCACGAAAAAAATTGTGAATCATGAAATCATCGCGTATCAACGGCCTCAAAAGTTAGATCTCACTGTTGTGATCGGGTCATAGATGGGTGTCCACGTTTCGAGCCACCAAGCCGCTTCGACGCAGCGTTCAGATTTGCAACGCTCTCCGTCGCGCCACGCACCGCGGGGCGGTTGTGCAACTATTGCCCCCATTAAGCGTCTTCAGCGCACAGTCGGAAACCGCGTGCTGAACTCGCTGTTGCGCTCACGCACAATCCAGCCAAAACTAAACGTCAGCCATCCCGATGACGCATCTGAGCACGAAGCCGACCGCGTTGCAGATCAAGTTATGCGTATGCCTGATTTGATGTCTGGTCAAGTCTGTTCCGGGTGTGATGAGAAGCTGCAACGACAACCCCGGCTGACTTTAAGCCGGGCGCCGGCACAAATCAGCCGCGCGTGCTCGAAGTGCGAAGAGAAACTCCCGGAGGAATTGAAGGAAGGATCTGCTGTACAAGCGAAATCTGAATCGGACAATCCCCCAACTCCCTCGAGCAGTCTTGAGTCGTATCTCTCGAGCCGTCATGGTGCAGGCCAGCGACTGCCGGATTCAACACTCGCCTATTTCGAACCGCGATTCGGACGTGACTTCAGTGACGTCCGTGTGCACACAGACAGCCGGGCCAATCAAGCTGCGAGCGAAATCAACGCCCGCGCATTTACAGCCGGTTCCGATGTCTTCTTCGCCAGCGGCCAATACCAACCCGGAAGCCAGTTTGGGAATCATCTTTTGGCCCACGAGCTCTCGCATGTCGTACAGCAAGCTTCAGCGATTCAGACTGTTAATGCAGCGCCAGGATTGCAGCGTCAAGCGGGACCGGCTGAAACAGACGAGGAAGAATCTGAGACTTCAGTCTGGGACACGTTGGCGGATCTGACCATGGGCGTTAATCCATTAGAATCACTTGCCTTCCGCCTGCTTCCCAGGTTGCCCAGGTTGCCTCCTCCGTGTCACCCAGCGACCAGTCGAGCTATGGCAAGCGTGCTGCATACGTATGTTACCAATACGTATATTCCTTACAGTCTTGGGATGTTCGGTCCGCAAACCGCCAGTCTCTGGTCAGAATATCTCGATACCTCATTAGGGATGCCGCGTCCAGCAAGAGGATTTCGTGGCCCCGGTGAGATCGTTGATGGCTTCACCACTCATCACAAGTCAGACGAGTCGGAACGAGAAATTGTGGATGCGTCCATTATTGCACTGCGCGGTCCTGCCTTTTCACAGATTCCCCGCTCGGGCACAACGAGGGTGGTGCCGGTCACAAGTCTTGTGCCTGCGGCGACACTAAGAACACGCATCAACAGTGGAACGGATCCGATGGGACTGGATTATGACACTCCTGCCACCACGATACCTGGAAATATCGCTGGAGGCATCGGATCTGGAGGACCACCGGGGGCCACGTCGGCAGATCCAGACACACGGGGCGTCGTAGGTTCAATTGAATTAAGCGTTGATCCTGCCGGTGTGACCTTGACAGTAACTCCGTTGTTGACCTTCCTGGTGCATGACACTGTGGATTTTTGTCCGGGCGCATTAGGCGGTATCGCAGCACGATTCGAAACAGTTCCGATGTCCATACTGGAAGCAACCGAAGGGCGCTTCGGGACGGTTTTCGCTGCTGATGTTCCGTTCGACGTTCAATATCCAGGACCGGGGAACGCCCGGAGCATTCCAGTGCCGGTGACTCCGCCAACACCGCCTCCACTTCCTGTGCCACCAACACCTCCAACGCCACCACCGTCACCAACTCCACCACTGCCGGCCCCGGCCGGGACAATCAGGATTCATTTCAACTTCGATAGACCTCAGTCAAGTGGATCATCCATCAGTGACAGTTTGGATGGCAGCGGAGCCGCAAATCTGATGATTCTAATTGGCCAGCTAAGACGCGATCCAAGTGCCAACGTAGAGTTAGTTGGAAGAGCGTCTCCTGAAGGTCCATCCGGGTACAACATGGCCCTGGGTGAGCGGCGAGCTCGAATGGTCGCTCAAGCGCTGACCGATGCAGGCATTTCGAGATCTCAAATTGTTTCGACGCCCACCGTTCCGTTGGCAACAGGATGTGCTCCTGTTGAGACCGGCGTCTTTAGTTGTGGTGAAATTGGAGCTGCGAGTGGCGTTGATCGTGAAGTACGGGCGCACGTGTTTCATGGTGCAACTCCGCCCGGTCCAACTCCGCCCGGCCCAACACCACCTGGCCCAACACCACCTGGCCCAACACCACCTGGCCCAACACCGCCGACACCACCTGGACCGACACCAACCGGGTCTGTGACCCTTAAGAGCGTACGATTCATTACGGACCATCACATGATGAAAGATAATCGTGCCGATTGGGAAAATAATGGTGCGCTCTTTCCCAAGCCTGAGTGGGACTCGAGCAACCCCGCCGGCCCGATAGCGCCGATAAGCCACGATCGGAATACAGTCATCGGAGTGGAATTAACGTACGACGCTAGCGCTGGTGCATCGGGAACAGCGAACTTCGTCGGTAGTGGCACCAGAGGTTTTTTAAACTTCACCGGTCCAGTAACACTCTCTGAAGGAACTAACCAGGTCGCTATTCTCAATTCGTCGGCGGCAACTCCGGACAAGATTGCCAGGTTCCGCAACGAATCGATCACCTGGCGCGTCCGGTTTGGGTCTCAACAACAGTTGCTGGGACTGACACCTGGCCTGGACGTTTTCGTCACGATGGCCAGTCCACGACGTCCCGACGAAGTCACCTACAAGCGTATGGACAAAGCTGTCGAACTGACGTCATCCATTCGTACTTTGGATCCGCAGAAGCTCGTGCACGGCATCATGCTTAATTTTGGCGCCTACAATCTCGACGTGCAGTACGCGAATGCATGGAATATGGCCGACAACCTCGCACTTGGTGCGCAGTGCATTGATATCGTCAGATTTGTAATGGGATTGATCGAGACTGTAGGTTGTCCGGGCATTGCCGAAGCCAAACTAATTTGGGCGCGGCCGACCAGTCCTGCCGTGGCGGAGGAAGACAACTACATTGGCGGTAACAGTCTTCATAATTATCCACCACATCCAGCACATCCCACGTGGGGAGCAGCTCTGATCGACGCCAACGCTTGTCCGAACAACTTCGAAGCCGCTTTGAAGTTCACGCACGGTGACACACGCTATTATCCCGGTGGCGTGCCGTTGATCGATCGGTTCGGACGCAAAGTCATCTTCAGCAGTGCTCAACAGGTCCTCGAGATATTCCAATATCTCGCCTGGGTGGAAAGCACCGGCGCTAAAAAGACATGGATTGCTCAGGAATTCCTCATCAGTTATTCGCGTCGCCGCACCGATAAAGTTCCATTCACACTGGTTTGTGACAGTGGGAAACTGCCATAGTAAAGGCCACCGAAGCCCCGCAAAGATTTTGTGCTATTTGGGTAGTAGCTTAGATCGTATATGGGCGAAGACCAAAGTGAGAACAATCCCAGAGCTCGTCTATACGAAACCTACGCGGCCCTGGCGCAGGCGCTGAGTTCAAATGCGGATGTTAGCGTCAAGCTTCTCCCGGAAAAGCAATTCCTCGTCACCAGCCACTTAATTCCGAATCCGGCATTCGGGTCAACCTTCAAGACCGCGCAGTTCGTCCCTGCCCCAAATGGTTTCACAATCCTTGTGCGACTCACTCCAGCAGACGAAAAGGACCGTCCGCAGCAGCGAACGATCCATCCGGCTGAGTTTGTTTCGTTGAATCCCGCGACGATGAAGTTGACGCTAGACCGCGATTCCCTGGACCAGAGCTGGCTGGTGTTGAGTCCGGAAGGTGAGCATATCTCGATTGCAGTGCACTGTGGTTCGGAGGAAGTCTTTGATGAGGTTGACCGCGTTTTGGTTTTGGTCGGCAGATTTCTGATCGCCTGAGAAAAGTCATTTGACGTTAAGAGCTGCTCGGAACAGTTTGTTGCACTCTTCCTCCAACACTCCTCCAACCACGACGCATTTACGGAACGCGGCCAGACGTGCGAGCTCTTCGGCGCGGATGTCGATGGCCCACCAGTCGAGGCTCTTCAGAAAGGGTATCGATGAGCCAAAGACCACTCGCTTAATTCCCGCCCACGCGACCGCACCCTGACACATCGCACACGGCTCGGCGGTCGTGTAGAGCGTCAACCCGGTCCAATCAATTTTCGGATTCGCTGCAGCGCACTTATTGATCGCATCCATCTCACCATGCCACGTCGGATTCTGAGCCGAACGATTCCAACCCTCCGCGACGACTCGTTTATCCTGATCCACGAGCACCGCCGCGAACGGATACTTGGGATTATTTCCCGCCAACTGAATCGCTCTCCTCATGTGCGACTCGTCATCAGGTTCTACGACTGCATTAGCGATTATCTTCGTCACCGGTATCGCCACTACCGTCGACAACAAGTTGCGAAGCAGAGTTCGCCGCTCCATAAATGTCCTCCGTTTATTCAATTCATGCATGATATTATTCTGCCTGATTCAGGGCCTCCCAATTTGGTTCTCACGTGACGCTCAGCACGTCGACCTGGACTCGCATTCCCCTACAACTTCGACGTCCAATCAATTGAGGAGGAAGTATAATGGCGAAGCCAAACAAATTCTCGTCACCAATCACTAAAACGTTGCTTCTACTATTGACCACCTTTTTACTGACCGTGAGCACTCAAGCCGCCGCGCCTGTGGGCCAGACCATCTGGATACGCGCGTCTGCAAATGGTCTCTTCACGTCAGCCGATCAAAACCGTGGCACGTTCGCGCCACTCGTCGCCGATCGCTCTGCGGTCGACGCGTGGGAGCAGTTTCAGGTGCTCGACGCGGGCGGCGGTTTCATTGCCTTCAGGTCGATCGGCACGGGCCTGATCGTTTCAGCGGATCAAGCTCGTGCAGCGTACGCGCCACTCGTTGCCGATCGCTCGACTATCGGCACGTGGGAACAGTTCACCTGGACAGACGTCGCCGGTGGCGCTTTCACCATCCGCGGCAGAGGGACCAACCTTTTCGTTTCGGCTGATCTGAACCGCGGCGCTGCGCTCGTGTCTGACCGTCCGTCAGCGAGTACGTGGGAACAGTTTACGTGGGGCGCGGTCGGCTCGCAGCCTCCGGCGGGAGCGCCGCCGGGATTTCCTCGTCTCGTTTGGTCCGATGAGTTCAATGGCACTGCAATCAGCACCGCAAACTGGGGTTTCGATCTCGGTGGTGGCGGCTGGGGCAACAACGAGCTCGAGAACTACACCAACAGATCAGTGAACGCGCGGGTAGAAAACGGCAATCTCGTGATCGAAGCGCGACGCGAGAACTTCGGCGGCAACGCTTACACCTCGGCGCGAATGAAAACGCAGGGCAAACAATCGTTCGGCATCAACACGTGGGTCGAGGCCCGCATCAACGCGCCGGAAGGGCAGGGCATCTGGCCCGCTTTCTGGATGCTCGGCAACAGCATCACCACGGTTGGCTGGCCGTCGTGCGGAGAGATCGACATCATGGAGATCCAGGGCCAGAACCCGCTCAGAAACTTCGGTACGATCCACTGGGCCGATCAGAATGGACAACACGTTTCGTTCGGCGGGATCTTCAACTCGTCGACCTCGCTCACGGCGGGCTTCCACACATTCGCGATCTCGCGCACTGCAACATCAATCAAGTGGTATGTCGATCGTGTGCAGTATGCGGAAGCGAATATCTCGGGCGGGATCAACAGCACGTCTGAGTTTCAGGCGCCGTTCTTCATCCTTCTCAACGTCGCGGTTGGTGGAAACTTCGTCGGTAATCCCGACGGCAGCACAGTGTTTCCGCAACAGATGCAGGTTGATTGGGTGAGAGTCTGGGGTCAATAAAAAAGCAGCCGCGGATGAACGCAGATCTGATCCGCGTTTACCTCCGTTCATCCGCGGCTATAATCAACTGCCACGGGACGAGTTTGAAATTCTGTTTGCCCTTATCGTCTTTGCCGTCCTGGGCGATGAAGACCCCGTTCGGAAAGAGTGGCCCAAGATTAGTTGTCGTGACGTCAATGCCGTCAGTCTCAGTCACCTGATCGATGTTGCCGGCAACGATGCGGAATGATTTCACGTAGCTGTTGTCACCTTCGCGCCGGTAGATTGCGTAGGTGCTGTTGCCCTGGCTCGACGCGATCAAATATCCCTTGCCGTCGCTGCCGTAAGCAATCGTGAGTCCTTCGACGTCGGCCACCAGACTGCCGCCCGGTCTTGCTCGATCAACTTCCTTCCGCGTCGGCTCCGCATCGGGTTCCGCCTGATACTTCCAAATGCCAACGTCCTCTTCGCCGACGTAAAGATAGCCGAGCTCGTCGTCAGCCACGCAGCCTTCCAATTGCGAGCCGACTTTGATTTGCCTGACTCGCTTCGCCGACACACCCTTGCCGGTTTCGAACAACTCATACTGCTCGACCACGCCCTGCTTGCTCGTGACGATGTAATACAACTTTCCGGTTTTACTACTCTTGTACATGCACGAGCCATACGCTTCAATCGTCTTGATTTCCTCTGCCGCGGCATTTTCGAGTCGTCGCGTTTCAGCATTGATCCTGTAGATTGCGATCGAGTTGTTACTACGATTACTGGCCGTGACGAGCGCGTCACGATGGTCAACGTTATTCATCTGGCCATCGGCGAGAAACTGAATCTCTTTGCCAGTTAGATCGTACACGGCGAGGCCGCGCTTCTTGTTTGTTCCAATAACGAGACTCTGCGCCGGATCCGAAGGGTTGACCCAGATAGTTACGTCGTCGGCAGAATCGCCGCCCGTGTTGACTGGCTCCGTCTCAACCGCAGCCGTGACCTCGAGGATGCGAGCTTCACTACGCGGCCGCGCGCGCCCGCTACAACTAATCAGCATTGTAGCCAGAATCAGCGCAACGGATGTGTAGCGCGTTTGTCTCTTCATCGCTTGCATTTAGCCACAAAAAGACACAAAAAGCACAAAATGATTTTCCTTGAATTTTGTGCTTTTGTGCTTTCTGTGGCGCTATTTAGGATCGACTGGTAAACCTGCCTGAACCCACGCATCGAATCCGCCATAAAGCGGATGAACATTTTTCCAACCACGCTCACTAAGCTCCTGCGCCACACGGGCGCTGGATGCCTCGTGCGGTCAAGTGCAGTAGGTTATAACCGCCCGGTCCTTTGGTATCTCATTGAGATGTTCCGCGACTTGATCGGCTGGCACGCGCAGGGCATTCGGCAGTTTCTCATCCGCTTCTCCCCACGCCGTCGGATTACGCGTATCAACGAACGTGAACTGTTCGCCACGATCGAGACGCTCTCGTATTTCGTCCGTAGTAATTCTGGTTGCTTCCATCGGCCACCTCCTTATTCCCCACTCAATCTACCAGCCTTATTTGTGCTATTTGTAGACAAAAGAGCACAAAATATCAGAAGAACATTTTTGTGTTTTTGTGCATCTTTATGGCTAAACCAGGTAAGGAGTAACAGATGAACATAGGAATCATTGGCGCCGGCCACATCGGCGGCACGCTGACACGTCGCCTGAGCGAACTCGGTCACAAAGTATTCGTCGCTAATTCGCGCGGACCCGAAACATTGGCTGACCTGGCTCGCGAGACTGGCGCAACGCCCGTGTCAATTCATGAAGCAGCACGAAGCGGAGACATCGTCATCGTCACTATCCCCGAGAAGAACATCGCAAAGCTGCCGCGCGATCTGTTCAACGGTGTCTCAGACGACGTCATCGTTATCGACACCGGCAACTACTACCCGCAGCAGCGCGACGGTCGCATCGATGGTATCGAAGACGGCGCGACCGAGAGCCGCTGGGTTTCGCAACAGCTCGGCCGGCCCGTCGTCAAGACTTTCAACAACATCTACGCCGATCACCTGCTGCGCCGTGGTCTGCCCGCAGGCACTCCCGGACGCATCGCACTGCCGGTCGCGGGCGACGATAGCGAGGCGAAGCAGACTGTTATCGATCTTCTCGACGAACTCGGCTTCGACGGCGTCGATGCCGGGACGATCGACGAGTCGTGGAAACAACAGCCGGGCACTCCTGTTTATGGTACCGATTTCGATGTTGACGGCGTGAAGAAAGCGTTGTCGCAAGCGAGTAAAGAGCGCAAACTGGAATGGCGCGCGACGAAGGCTGGTTCAACTCGGGCGTGATCGCGTTTACATTTTGCCACACAAACTTGTCAGTTTTAGCAGGACTAATTCGTGGTCCAGCGTTAAAACTGATAAGGAGTTGAAAGTACGGTCCAAGGGAGGTGGCGAAATGGCAAGGTACGGTAAGAAGGCCGGCAAAAAAGTCGAGCGGGCAATGCACGAGATGAAGGAAGGCAAGCTGAAGAGCGGCCGCTCTGGTAAGAAAGTCACGAGTAAGAAACAAGCGATCGCGATCGGGCTATCGGAGGCGCGGAAGGAAGGCGGCAAAGTACCGCCCGCGAAGAAGAGCTCCAAGAAGGGCGGCAAGAAATCCGGCAAGAAGCGTACTTCAAAGAAGAAATAATACGATCAGAGACATGGCGGTCGGTTTTGACTTACGGCGCTGGGACCGCAAACTTGATCACGTGGTCGCGCGCGATGACGAAGAGATCATTCTTGTCGTTGAAGACCATTCCGAACGCCATGCCTTTCGAATTGATGAGCGACAGGTAACGTCCATTCGCGTCGAAGACCTGGATGCCTTTCATGTCGCCAACGTAGATACGGCCGTGCCCGTCCACTGCGATCGAATAAGCAGCGCGGAACTGGCCCGGGTGATCCCCACCACTGCCGAAGCGATTCATAAACTTCCCATCACGCGCAAACTTGAAGACGCCATCGTTGAACCTGCCGAGCGCGTAGATGTATCCGGCGCCGTCAACCGCGACTCGCATCGCTAACTCTGAATCGCCACTAGCGCCGCTGATTGCTTCGGGAATCGTCCGCACAAGCTTCCCGTTCGCATCGAAAATGACGATGTCGTCTCGATTGCTTTGCCAGGCTGTTACTAATCCGCCGTCTGCTCCCACCGTCACGTCATCAAAGCCGTTTCGTTCGTATTGCAATGTGCCAAGCTTCTCGCCGGTTTCGCCGCGATAACGATCGATGCGTCCGCCCTCGACCACGTACACAGTGCCTTTGCGATCGGCGGCGAAGCCGCGAAGCAGTGTTTTGCGATCGCCAATACTCCATTGCGTGACAAACTTGCCGTCCGGATCGAAGACTTGAATTCGCCCGCCTGTGTATTCGCCGACGTAGATTCGTCCGGCGCCATCGACGGCGATACTGCGCGCGTCGTTGAACATCCCTGGACCAATGCCTTCGCTGCCAAAGTCGAGCAGGACGTTCGCGAAGGTGTTGGTGTTTTCTTTTTTAGGCGTGTTCGGAGTGACGGGCTTCGTGGGTGGTGTGACGGTGCGGCTTACTGAATAAAACGCAGGCACGAGTGCGCCAACCGCAGCGAGCCCGCCGATGATCAGACCAATCAAGGGAATCGCAAACAGCAACAAGACCCATTTCGGAAACTTGCCACCCGAAGAGCCAAAGTGAATGCGGACGACCTGTGCCGGTTGTCCGGCGAGCTCGTTTGGAGCGATCAACTGGCTGTGACAGTAATCACAACGTAGGGTTGCTTGCGGGTTCGCGGAACGCTCGTATTTCACCGGCGCTCCACACTTGGGACAGTCAAAAGTTTGCGGCATATGTAAAAGAGATTCCTCAGCGGTCGCGTATCTTATCATCAACAGCGGGGGCAAGCCCCCGCTGCTGGAGTTATCTCTGACTTAGAAAGGTGAGCTGGAGCAGCCGACTGCTTTTGTCCATGAACAGCATTCGGTTTCCATGTCGAATGGTTCATAGATGCCGCCCAACGACTGGACCAGGATTGCCGAGGCTTGTCGAAGACCACAGCAGTCCACAAATTGCGTTCCTATCCTGTCGTAGCACGGGTCGGGACTGTTGGTTTTCCGAAATCCTGCCTTGAGAAAACTGAACATCGGCGATTCATTCTGACTCGTCTCCCGCACGACGTTCCATTTCAACGGATTGTTCGGCTCCATCACGTGCGGTAGACCATCGAACCATGCGGTCTGGTCATTGAATATGACACCGTTGATCTTCGCAGTCGCGTGATTGCCGGCGAGCGAGCGGGCATTCATTTCGAGTACACGTTTTCTGGTCAAGTCACATGCGTGTTGGTCCACGTTGAGATTGATCTTTGCGCCCGGTTGGAGTGCCTTAATGCCGTTAGCTGCGGGGCTCCCCGGTTGTTGGCCGTAAGCGAGCAGGAACGGAGCGCTCATACCCGGCAGTTTGGTCTCGATCGTCAGGTATTCGATCGGTTTGTCGGTAGTGTTCTCCACCTGCACGATTGTTGCTCCTGTCAAACTCTTGCGTGCATCAATCACCGGCGTTGTGACCTTAATGGGTTCGGCAACGAGCCGTTGCGCGGTTGCGTGTAGCGCTGAAGCAGCGATGACAATAAGACATGCCAATAGCAAACCTGCATTTTTCATCTTGATCTCCTTTTACTAACACAGGGCTGGATGAGTATTGGGGGAAGAACGCAACGGGAGGGGCCTCAGCATAATTTTCGCGACCGCGAGAAGTCAAGAGGACGAATGAACTTGACAGGCAGCTCGACGTAAAGTATCTTGACATCAAGATAATATGAAAGCAACGAGTGCAGACAAGCTGGAGTCTTTAACGGGTGGCAGCGGCGTTCATGTTTTTCTGGTGTTGTGGAAGGCGGCGCGGGCGGTCGAGGCGTATGCGGAGAACAGTATTTCGCAACTGGAAATGTGCGGCAGCGACTTCGCTATTCTCGAAGCCCTCTTGCACAAAGGGCCGCTTCCAATCAACGAAATCGGGAAGAAGATTCTGTTGACGAGTGGCTCCATAACCACCGCGGTTGACCGTTTGGAAGATAAAGGTCTGGTCGAACGACGCGCTCATGGCACTGACCGGCGCGCGAAAGTTGTTCATTTGACGAAAGACGGCAAGAAATTGATCACGCGCGTCTACGCGGACCATGCCCATGACATGGAGCAACTGGCCGCCGCCTCGCTGACTAAAAAAGAGCGCGAAACACTTATTAAATTGTGTAAACAGATCGGGTATGAGGCGGCTGATCGCCTTGGTACAAACAGAAAGGAACGATTGTGAGTAAAGTATTGAAATCAGAGAGCAAGGGGCGCACGGTGGCTGGAGTCGTGAATAGCATCGAGACTTTAGAGGGAGGCGGCTTCCTCGTGCGCCGCCCTTTTCCTACACCTGCGTTTTCAGAATTTGATCCATTCCTGTTGCTCGACGAGATGGGGCCGATGGAGGTTGGACCAGGTGAAGCGAAGGGCGCGCCGGATCATCCACATCGTGGCTTTGAAACTGTGACTTACATGTTGTCGGGCGAGATGGAGCACAAAGACTCTCGCGGGCACGCCGGAAGTTTAAGACCGGGTGACGTGCAGTGGATGACTGCCGGCGCTGGTGTGGTTCACTCGGAGATGCCGAGTGCTGAGTTCGGGCGAACAGGCGGCCGGATGCATGGGTTTCAACTGTGGGTAAATCTTCCGAAGCGCGACAAGATGATGAAGCCGCGTTACCAGGAGATTCCGGGCGCGCAGATTCCCAAAGCGACTTCGGCTGATGGACTCGTCAGCGTGACGGTGATCGCAGGCGACGCGTTGGGCCAGAAAGCCGTCATCGAAACGCGGACGCCGATCATTTACCTGCATTACCGGATCAAGCCCGGCGGCTCGGTCATTCAACACGTGCCACGCCTGTACAGCGCCTTTGCGTACGTGATCGAAGGTGAGGGAAGTTTTGGAGCCGAGAACGAGCGCGCTGCGGATGGACAGATGGTTTTGCTCGCGCCGGATGGTGATGAAGTGCGAATCGAGAATGCATCGGACGCGAAGGAGACGCTCGAAGTGTTGCTCATCGCGGGATTGCCTTTGAACGAGCCGGTCGCGCGTTATGGTCCATTCGTGATGAACACGCGCGAGGAGATTTACCAGGCGATTGAAGATTATCGCAACGGGAAAATGGGCGAGATTGCGTGAAAGGAAAAGATGATGGTAGCTGAAGTCAGACTTCATGATAGATCTGCGGTTGATTGGGCGCTGCTGCTTGCGCGTGTGATTGTGGGCGCGGTGTTTATGGCGCACGGCGCGCAGAAGCTGTTCGGGGCTTTTGGTGGGCCGGGGTTGTCGGCGTTTGTTGGGATGATGGGGCCGTTGGGTTATCTCGTGGCGATTGGCGAGTTCTTCGGCGGGTTGGGAATCGTGGTTGGGTTCTTGTCACGGTTTTCTGCGGCGTCGATCATCGTCATCATGCTCGGTGCGATCGGGATGGTCCATGGCAAGGTTGGGTTCTTCATGAACTGGATGGGCAACCAGGGAGGCGAGGGTTTTGAGTATCACCTGCTGGCGATCGGGATTCTGCTCGTGATCCTGATAGCTGGACCAGGACGTTACGCGCTGAGTCGATCCCTGCCGCTGCCTAAACTCGCTGAATAATGCGTTCACCTCCTCACCAATTTACCGCCGAGCCACGCGGTTGGGATGGCGATTACCATGAGCGCAATCGGATACCATTTTGGTCCAAACTCAGGGCCGCGATTCCACGTCGCCACTGTGCCGCCGAGACTCAGGACAAAGCCGATGATGCCGAGCACAACGGCATGCTTGACGGGTTTGTCAGGCGCGAGTCGAGCAGTGAGGTAACCACCGGCGATCCCGTAAACGACGCGATAAGCGAAGGCCAGCAGAAAGAGTGAATCTGACATTGGCTGACCCCACGGCGGAAAGATTCCAGTCGCGTGCAGTATCGCGTCAGTAGCGGTGGTGATTATGATGATGAAAAGCAAACCCGCCAGCACGGCGCCCACGCTGCGGAGAATGCTACGTTTAGGTTTCGTTCCACTCATATTCCAATATTAAGTTGCATTAGATCATCAGCGGCGGTAAATCCGTGTCGTAAGTATAGCGATTTACTTCGCTCCCTGGGCCAGAGAATCACCGTGTGCGCGTTATTTGTTTTGGCCCAGGTCAGGGTCTCAGACAATAACATGGTCCCAATCCCTTTGCCGCGATATTCTTCACGAACGTAAAAGTTCGTCACATAGAGGTAGCACTCGGTTTCAGCCGCAGGATTGGGAATCTTCTCAACAAGCTGACTCCAGATATTTCCGACAGTCGTTTGGTCGTCTTCAGCGATCCAACACCGCCAGCAACTTCCATCGTGAAGTCGTGCCACCATCCAGCGTATACATCGCTCGCTGAATTCGGCTTCGCTCTCAATCATCTCTCGAGCCGACGAGCGCAGCGCATATCTAAACCTCGCCAGCACCGGCGCGTCAGACTCCGTTGCCACTCTGATCTTCATATTCATCTAATGTTCTCTGGCCATGTCGAGCGAGGACATTCGTTTCGTTCCCGGATAAGGTTGCGAGCGCTTGATTATGCTCCAGAGAATTCGATTAAACGCATCCTCGTCTGCCGCATCAACCCGATCAAAATCGAGCTCGAGTGAAGCTTGAGCACTCGGACCCTTTGCCGGGTTGAGTTCGTCAAGGGCTTGCTCGGGTTGCAGCGCCCTATAAGGAGTCAGGTTCGGACTATTTGTAAACACTTCGCGCAACGGCCGGCCGTAATAGTCAAACTTGGAAAGCTTGTCGAGGCCCAGGATCTCCTCCATCGTCGCAAAAACATCGGTAGTGTTAACGAACCAATGAATTAACCCACCACGGTTGTATGCCGATATCACAAGCAGCACCGAGCGATGCGAATCGACATGGTCCGGCCCGTCCTGCGCATCATCCTCCAGCACGAAAAGCACGGTGTCATTCCAGTAAGGCGAGCTGGAAACAGCTTCTACTATGCGCCCGAGCGCCAGATCATTGTCAGCCATGTGTGCCCGCGGTGTGGGCAGTCCCGGACGTCCACCCGACGTGTGATCGCCGGGAAGATGCATGATCTGCAAATCCGGCAAATTACCACCGCGCACAAACTGCTGGAACTCTTTCAACCAAACATCGGCGCGAACCTGATCACGGATCTTCATGTTGAAAGCGGGATAATCCGGACTCGTATATGGCTCGAGCGCTCGCTTGACGGCGTGATATTTAACCGGCGAGCTATTCGCGACCGCCTCGCCAAACTCGCCATAATTGCGCAGCTTCAATCCTTTTCGAATCGCTGCGTTCCAGATATATCCTGACGCCGGCTCGTCGACGTCGTCTCGGTCGTTTGGATCCCGCCGGAAAGAATAAAGCGAAGGGATCGTCTTCTCGCCATAGTCAGTGACGTACGCAGCCGTGCTCCAAACGTGTCCCTGCGAGCTCACCTCCGCGTTGCAAAAGAAACGGTCAAACAATCCGAACCGTTCAGCTAGAGCGTGATGGTTGGGCGAGACAGCTCTCGGGAAGAATAGCAACGACGGATCGCCGTCACCTTGAGATAAGTCACCGAGCACCTGATCGTAAGTGCGATTCTCTTTGATGATGTAGATGACGTGTTTGAACGGTGGATACTTTGCATTGCTTTGCGTCCGGTTCCAATTGTTCGCGCGCGCGACTCGCGTCGTGAGCTTCGCCAGCTCGGCTGATTTCAGATTCGCCGGAAGAGTCGTGAGCGTGCCGTTCAATTGGCCCAGCGTATAGTCCTGGCTGTCGTCAGCCATTTTCACATCGGGTGTCGGGAAGTGCGGATTCGCTCGCGTTCCTTTACCCTTTGAGTTTAAGACGTGCAGCGAGTCGCCAGTCAGCAGAAGCGCCGTCGGATACCACTCGACCGGAATTCTTCCTATCAATCGATTGCCTGAAAGCTGAAACACAGCCACCGCATTGTTGTCAGCTTCCGCGACAAAAAGCCGTGAGCCATCGCGCGAAAGTGCGAGCGCGTTCGGCGTGCTGCCTTGATTTGGACCAGCAGGCGGTGGATCGAGAAGCTTTGTCAGCACCCGCGCGGTTTTTGTATCGACTACGGCGATGCTGTTGGTGCCGCCTGAAGCGACATACAGACGAGAGCCAGTGTGATTGAGTAGCAAGGCAGAAGGATGTCGACCGACTGTGACCTTCCGGCGTTCTTTGAGCAAGCCATTCGCTGCCGGCGCAAAGATCGAAACAGTATTTCCACCCCATGCGGAGACATAAACCTCACCCTTCGGAGAAACCACGACAGCATACGGATAAGCATCAGTTTGCAGACGCTGCACAACGCTCCTGCTCTCGACATCGACGACAGCCAGCGTGTCAGCGACATTCTCGGCGACAAACATGCGCTTACCATCGGGCGACAACGCGATGCCTGCCGGAAAGCGCGTGCCATCCTTCTTCGGGTCTTTCTGGGCCAGCACGATCGTGTCGGTGAGGGTCAGTTGTTTGTCGCGCCAGGCGTAACGATAAATCACGTCTTCGTTCCCACCAGAGGCGTAGAGTGTTCGGCCATCGTTTGAGAACGCGAGTCCGAGGAACGCGCTGGGTTGCGAGATTGTTTGCAGCACGGTTCCGCTGTGACGATCGATCACCTGCAGTCCCTGCTGTCGCCAACCGCTGAGCGAGATTACCAGCCGATCGCCTTCAGGTGAAAGCACCATTGCCAGAGGCATGTTGCCGACATCAAAAGACTTTTCGATTGGATCGAGGCACACGCCGGTCGGCAAGCAGGTCTGCGCCATCACATTCGCCGCCAGTAACATCAGTCCCAAAAAGACTGCTTTGTTAACCATAAATAGAACCCTTTGTGCCTTTGTGTTCCTTCGTGTGCCTTTTGTGAACTAACATTGGCTTACATACAAGTTCCATTATCGGCCATCACATAGGAACCAATTTATGGCGAAAGTTGCCACTTCACTCTCGAACATATTCACTTCTCTGGACCGCTCTGCTCCGGTGGCGCTGCACCGCCAACTCTATAGCCACTTGCGTGAGGCCATTCTTTCCGGAAGGCTCAGCGCGGGCACGCGGCTACCCTCGACGCGTGAGCTGGCGGGCGAGCTTGATCTGGCGCGCAACACCGTACTCAACGCCTTCGATCAGCTTTATGCGGAAGGCTACCTGGCGAGGCGCGTCGGTGACGGGACGTATGTATCGAGAGAGCTGCCGGACGAGCTGCTCAAAGTGCAGCGCGCGAAGAATGTTCAGCGACACTCTCAGCGCAACGGGCGATCGATCTCGAAATGGGGGAAAGCCGTCGCCTCTGTTTCAGTGAGTCCGGGAAACTATCTTGGACCACCAAGACCATTTCGCACCGGCACGCCTGCACTCGATGCCTTCCCTTACAGACTCTGGGGCCGGCTGCTCGCGCAACGTTGGAAAGAATCCGGTCGCGCGATGGTCCCATACGGTGATTCAGCGGGCTACTTACCGTTGCGAAAAGCCATCGCGACTTACTTGTCAGCGACACGAGGAGTTCGCTGCGTTCCTGAACAGGTGATCATCACCAGCGGATCGCTACACGCACTGGAAATCATCGCGCGAGTGATTCTCGGAGCGGGCGACGCCGCCTGGATTGAAGATCCGGGATTCCTCGGCGCGCGCGCTGCGTTGATGGCTGCGGGCGCCCGAGTTGTTCCGGTTCCGTTGGACGCTGATGGCTTGAATGTGGCGTCCGGCCGGTCACGTTGCGCAGAGCCGCGACTGATTTACGTAACGCCTTCGCACCAGTATCCGTTGGGCATGACGCTGTCGTTGAGTCGCAGACTCGAGCTGCTGCGGTTTGCTGGCACGACGGCCGCGTGGATCGTAGAGGACGATTATGACAGCGAGTTTCGCTACCTGGGCCAGCCGCTCGCTGCGTTGCAGGGACTCGACACCGACCAACGCGTCATCTATGTCGGCACGTTCAGCAAAGTCTTATTTCCGTCTGTTCGTCTCGGCTACATCATTGCTCCGCCCGATCTGGTCGAGGCATTCGTTCGCGCGCGGTCTGTCGGTGGACATCAATCGCAGACGTTGGACCAGGCGGTCCTGGCAGACTTCATCAGTGGTGGACACTTTGCCCGGCATATCAGGAAGATGAGAAAGCTGTACGCCGAACGGCAGCAGGTGTTATTAAATGCAGCCGGCAGTGAATTGAATGGATTGCTCGAGCTGAAGCCGAGCGACGCGGGCATGCATTTGATTGGCTGGCTGCCTGAAGGTGTTGACGATCGAGCAGCAGCGCGAGCGGCTTTGGCGGGTGGCGTGGAAGTGACGCCGCTATCAGCTTACTGCATTGAACCTCCGACGCGCGGCGCCTTGAGACTCGGTTACACCGGATACACGCCCGCAGAGATCCGTCGAGCCGTGCGTCGATTATCGAAAATCCTGTAAATCTTGCAAATCTTGTAATCCTGTACAAGTCTTTCACAAGATTGCAGGATGCACATGATTAACAAGATCTGCCGGGGTGTCGATGTCGATAGCGCCTTGTGGGAATTCGACGGTGGCGACTTTCTCGGGATGAGAGGCGATGATTCGTCGGGCGCCTTCGTCTTTCGTTAGTGATGCAAGCTCTGTGAATATCTCCGGTGCGAAGAAAGCGGGAACACCGCGAGTTGCGCCGTAAGTGGAAGCAACGATCGCACGACCTGTTTTGCGGTGAGTGGTAATCAGTTCATTCAAGACACCGGCGGTCATGAAGGGCTGATCGCACAACGTGATCACAACTCCATCCTGCGAGGAAATCCGTTCGAGCCCGGCGCGGATCGATGAGCTGATTCCACTCTGCCAGTTTTCATTTTCGACTACCGACACCGGCAGATCGCCAATCTCCTGGCGCATTTGTTGCACGTGATTTCCAACCACCACGACAACTCGATCACAAACCGACAATGCAGCCTTTGCTGCTCGTCGTACAAGAGTCTCTCCGCGAAAGATCACAAGCTGCTTCGGAGTGCCTAACCGGGAGGATCCGCCAGCCGCTAGAACGATGGCGCCAATTCCCATACTTTCTCCGCAAACGCTGGCATCAGGTTGGACCATCCGTGAATCGAACCCACTCGTTCGCGTAGTTGCGCGCCGCTCCGATTAGCCAGAACTGCCTTAATCTCACTGACGATTGAGAGGGCGATCTCTTCCGCTGTCTCAGCGCCGATATCCAAACCTACCGGCGCGTGCAAACGAGGCAGAGAAGCATGAGCAGATAATTCAGTCAGCAGTCGCTCCGTTCGTTGCCGCGGACCTAAACACCCGATGTAGCGCAATGGTAACGGCAAAAGCTGGCGCAGTAACTCAACGTCGTGCAGATAGTTGTGCGTCATCACCACGACGCTGGTGCGTTCAGACAAATTGATTTGCGACATCACATCTTCAGCACGGCAAAGCAAGACGGCGTCTGCGTCACTGAAGCGTTCGCGACTCGAGACACGCGCGCTCGTATCGACGACTGTGGTGTGCCAGCTAAGCATCCGAGCCAACGCGACGATCGGCAAGACATCTGGTCCAGCGCCGAAAACGACGAGACGCACGCGTGGCTGAACAACTTCGATGAAGACGTCGATGCGGCCACCAGCGACCTCGTAGCGTCTGATGGATGAGCTGGTTGCCGTACGCATATCGTCGAAGATCGTGGAAGGGAAATCTCCATCGATCGTGCCGTCCGGATAGAGCAGCGCCCTCACGCCGATTGTTGTTTCGACCTCGCCGTCGATGTGGAACACAGTGGCGAGAGCGCCAGACGCATCGCGTTCAGCGCACTCGGCGAACAACTGCATTACACCTTCGACCCGTTCGGTGTTTGCCGGCTCGATCAAAACGTCGACGATGCCGCTGCAACCGAGACCGAGACCCCAAACGATGTCGTCCTTGTTAGTCGTGTCGTATCTCACGACCAGAGGCATGCCCGAGCGCATCACCTTCTGCGCACGTTCGCAAACGTCTCGCTCGAGACAACCGCCACTGAGAACGCCGGTGGTCTCGCCGCTCTCACTGATCAGCATCCGCGCGCCTGGACGCCTATACGACGAGCCTTCAACGGAGACGACAGTTGCCAGTGCGACGAGTTCACTCATGGTCTATCTTTCTGTGCCTTTTGCGCCTTTTTGTGGCTAAAGTAATTTGTCGAGTGTTATCGGAAGCCGCCGGATTCGCTTACCCGTCGCATGAAAAACGGCATTCGCGACAGCAGGGGCGACGCCAACCAATGCAAGCTCGCCGATCCCCTTCGTCCCGAGCGGATTAACGTGATCGTCACGCTCCTCAACAAAGAACGCGTTTATCGACGGCACATCCGCATTCACCGGAACGTGATACTCACCGAGATTCGCGTTGACGAAGCGACCCATACGATGGTCCATCAACGTCTCTTCCAACAGCGCCATGCCGATGCCGCCGACAACGCCGCCGTTCAACTGGCTGACCGCCGTCTGCTCATTCATGATTCTTCCCGCGGCAACCGCCGAAACCACCCGCGCCACGCGCACGACGCCCAGCTCTGCATCCACCCGTACCTCAACAAACTGCGCGCAGAACGCATGCATCGAGAATTTTCTCTCTTCGTCCCCAGGGTTCGAATCGACGGTCGCTTCAATCAACTTCAACCGGTTGCGTCGCAGAATATCCGCGTAGCTTTCGCCGCGTGAAGGATCACTTTTCAGGACGATCCGGCCATCTGTGAACGTCACCTGCCCCTCAGGAGCACCAAACAACGTTGAGCGGTCATCGTTGCTCGCGAGGGCCAACAACTTCGCCCGCACCGCCAAACACGCTTCGTGTATTGCCGACCCGATACTGCCGGTCGTGCTGGAGATCCCATGAACAGATCCTTTCGGTAAATCAGTGTCGCCGAGTTCCGAACGCACCCGGCTCAGATCCATCGCCAAACCTTCAGCACCGACGATCACCATCGTGGTCCATGTTCCCGGTCCCATGTCGCTGCCCGATGACTGGACCACGGCAGTCCCATCATCGAAGACGCGCGCCCGCGCACTCGCCGGGAAGCGAACTACCGGATAAGTCCCGCTCGCGATTCCCATTCCCACGAGATAACGTCCATCACGCATCGAACCCGGCTCGAGCGTACGGCGCGACCAGCCAAACACTTCAGCTCCGCGGAGATAGCATTCGAGCAGCGACTTGCTGGACCACGGCAAACCATTTTGAGGATCATGATCGGCGTGATTGCGAATGCGGAATTCGAGCGGATCGATCTTCAGCTTGTAAGCCAGCTCGTCGATCGCGCTGTCGAGTGCAAAGAGGCATGAAGATTCGCCGGGTGCGCGCATGTAGAGAGGCGTCTGAATGTTGCCGCGCACGAGGCGATACTTCGTGATGCAATTCGGGCTCGCGTAGAGCATGCGCGTCGCATTCAGGAGCGCCTCGGTATTATCTTCGTAGAACGACGTCTGGGCGTAGCCCTCGTGAACGATTGCCGTCAATTGCCCATCGCGATTTGCGCCTAACGCGACGCGCTGAATGGTGTACGGACGATGTCCGTGCGAGCTGAACATTTGACTCCGCTGCACGACCAGTTTTACCGGACGGCGCACCACGCGCGCGGCCATCGCCGCAACGGTCGGGTGCGACCACGGACGCAATGAAGATCCAAACCCGCCGCCGACGAACGGGCAGATCACGTGTACGTCTTCTTCACTAAGCCCGAACACAAGCGCCAGGTGGCGTTGCGTGTTAGACACCCATTGCGTCTTGTCGTGTAACGTCAGTTTGTTGCCAGACCATTCAGCGATCGTCGAGAGTAGCTCGATCGGGTTGTGATGTTCGATGGGAATCGTGTACGTCTCGTCGATAGCAACCTCAGCTTTACTCAACGCATCCGGGTCTCCACGAACAAGATCTGCAAAGCGCCCCATCAGCGGCTCTTTCGAGAGCCCTTCCTGTGACGGGAACGCGCGCGCCATCTCATCTTCAACACTCGTTACGTGCCTGCTCTCGTCATAAACAACGCGCACTAACCTCGCGGCGTATTCAGCCTGCTCGAGACTCTCCGCGACGACGACCGCGATTGGCTGGCTGTTGAAGTAGATCGTGCTGTCTTGCAGCACCGGGAAAGAACGTCCGAAAGTCGGCGCGACAAAGTCATCATTCGCTTCGGGGCGCTCGGGAAAATTCAGTCGCGGCGCATTCTCATGCGTGATGACTGCAAGCACACCCGGCGCGCTCAGTGCTGCTTTCGTGTCGATCGAACGAATGCGTCCGCTCGCGATCGTGCTCATCACGAGTACGCCATGCACCAGATTCTCAGCTTTGAACTCGGCGGCGTAACGTGCGCCGCCCGTCACCTTCAACCGGCCATCGACGCGCTCGACAGGCTTTCCAATCGCCGGTAGATTCATGCCGTTCTCCCGCTGTCGGTTGCAATTGTCAGCGCCCGAACAATCGCGCGACGCCCCAGTTCGATCTTGAATCGATTGTGCTCGGTGCCAAGCGCAGTCTGCATTTCCGCGTCAGCAGCGCTGCGGAAAATGCGTTCTTCAACACGTTGTCCTTTTAATGTGACTTCGGCTTTCGTCGCGCGCCACGGCTTGTGGGCCACGCCGCCCATTGCGACTCGCGCTTCCTGGATCGTGCCGTCGCGAATGTCGAGCGCCGCCGCGACTGACACGAGCGCAAAAGCGTACGAAGCGCGGTCTCGCACTTTCAGATAGTAGGAATGATCTGCAAAGACATTCGCGGTCGCGGGCAGATCGATCGCGGTGATGAGCTCACCTCGCTGCAGGTTGGTATCGATCTGCGGAGTCTCGCCAGGCAAGCGATGAAACTCGGCAAACGGAATGCTGCGTGGTCCTTCTGGTCCTTCCACTTGCACGACTGCGTCGAGTGCCGCCAGCGCGACGCACATGTCTGACGGATGTGTCGCAATACACAGCGGGCTCGTGCCGAAGATCGCGTGTATGCGGCTGAAGCCTTCGAGCGCGCCGCAACCCGAACCCGGATTTCGTTTGTTACAAGGCATCACCGTGTCGTAGAAGTAATAACAACGTGTGCGCTGCATCAGATTTCCACCATTCGTCGCGGCATTTCTCAGTTGCGCACTCGCGCCCGCGAGAATCGCTTGCGTGACAAGGGGGTAACGTTCACGCACCGTGCGATGGTTTGCCGTGTCGCTATTCTTCGCGAGCGCGCCGAGTCGCAATCCGCCGTTGTGCTCAGCGATCTGCGTGAGCTCGAGACGATTGATGTCGATCAGTCGCGCCGGCTGCTCGACGTTTTCCTTCATCAAGTCGAGCAGGTTTGTACCACCAGCGATGAATTTCGTGTCTTGTTGCATGATCGCTTGAATGGCGGCTTGTTGATTCGTCGCGCGTGTGTAAGCAAACGGATTCATACGAGACTAAACCCTTCTCTGAGTTACTTCACGAATGGCTGCGACGATGCCGGGATAAGCTCCGCAGCGACAGATGTTGCCTGACATGCGTTCGCGGATTTCATCGTCGGTGAGAACGACGTTTCCGCCTTTGCGAACGTCCGCGGTGACGTGACTGGCGGTGCCCTGGTCCACCTCGTGTATCATCGCGATTGCCGAGCAGAGCTGTCCCGACGTGCAGTAGCCGCATTGGAAACCTTCGTGACGCACGAAAGCGGATTGCAGCGGATGCAGCTCGTCTCCGTTTGCCAAACCTTCGACCGTTGTGATTTCGCTGCCGTCGTAAATCACTGCAAGCGCGAGGCACGAGTTGATACGCCTGCCGTCGATGATGACGGTGCAGGCGCCGCACTGGCCGTGATCGCAGCCTTTCTTCGTGCCGGGGAGATCGAGCTTCTCGCGCAGAAGATTGAGCAGGGAAGTACGCGGATCGAGGCGCAGTCCGTAGTTTGTTCCGTTGATGCGCAACCGCACGGCTACAGTTTCAATTGCGTCCGCAGGCGGTACTGATTCGATTAAATTCATGATTGAAGATTTATTCTGTTCAGATCGGGTGGATGAGGCATCCCGCAATCGGAGGCTTTTTAACTAACCATGATTGAGGATCGGCTGGTACCACGATGGAGTTAGGCGCAGTTATAGAAATGTTTAGCGCACTCGTGGCAGAATGTCGCTTCCTCTTTTGCCCTTATGAAAAAGGCCCACCTGATATTCGGAGTATTGATCGTGGTTGGTTTCTTGCTAACCGGTCAGTACATGGACAAGTTCCACAACCATCTGCATGGCATGGCGGATGGTCCACGATTGCTGTATCGCACGAGGCACATCTTCATACTGTTGTCAGGCTTGCTGAATCTCGGGATTGGAGCCTACTTCACTTATCGAATTCAACCGTGGGCGCGAGCGATGCAACTGCTCGGATCTTTGCTGATCTTCACGGCCTCGCTTTTATTTGTGATCGCCTTTTTCTACGAGCCGAATTTAGGTAACCTGCACACACCGCTGAGTCACTGGGGAACGTACACCATCGCTACCGGTGCTGTGTTACACGTTGTGAGTGATGCTAGATGATTATGGATGTTGATAGCCTGACGCCGGTGCTTCGCACCTGGGACTTGCCGGGAACGATCGAGTTCTACACGCGAATGCTTGGATTTAATTGCGATTCTCACGAGCCCGACTGGGGTTGGGCAAGTCTATCTCACGGCGCGTTTTCTTTGATGTTTTCCGCGCCGAACGAGCACGAAGGCGATGCGCGTCCGGCGTTCACTGGCTCATTCTACTTTCGTATTCGTGACGTCGATTCTCTGTGGTCGCGAGTCAAAGATGAGGCTCGCGTATGTTATCCGATCGAAGACTTCGCATACGGAATGCGCGAGTTTGCGATCTATGACAACAACGGCTACCTGCTCCAGTTTGGTGAACCATCAGTGGCGCCAGAACGCGAACCCGACGGCTCCGATCAGTAGTGCGTACGACACCAAATTATTCCACCGCAACGGCTCACGAAAAACCAGAAAAGCAAACACTGTAAACACGACCAGGGTTATACACTCCTGCATGATTTTGAGTTGGGTGAGGCTGAAGTAGTCCGACCCGATCCGATTGGCCGGCACCTGAAAGATATATTCAAAAAAAGCGATCCCCCAACTAACAATAATCGTGGCAACCAGCGGCGCCTTCTTATATTTCAGGTGCCCATACCAGGCGACGGTCATGAAGGTATTGGAGATTATTAGAAGTACGATTGTTTTTAGCTGCATGCCGAGTTCGTGAGCCCTTCTTTTTGAATGTTCTTAGTCCTAACTCTACCTCAGGTCACGGTGGGTGTACATTGTACATCCAATATGATATGTTTTTGGCTCGGCTTAAGGAAGACTGATGGCACGGGCAAACACAATACGGAAAGCTTCGGCGCAGAAGGCCTCACGTTTTAGTATTCGTGCATCAGCCACTCAAAAGAGAGTCATTGCGGAAGCGGCTCGTATCAAAGACACAACGATTAGCGACTTTGTGCTTGAGCAGTCTCTTACAGCAGCACAGCAAATCATCGCTGATCAGGTGCAATTTAGGCTGCCCCAAAAGCAGTGGAAAAAGTTCTGTGACGCGCTTGATGCGCCGCCAAAAACGATTCCTGCGCTGCGTAGACTTTTAACTAAGCCGGGACTACTTGATGCCAATCGCTGAAAACCTCACTTCGCCAGCGCTGCTAACAAAAGACCATGACCGT
>Ga0134121_10000948_pt1 | contig 29133 bp, 24 predicted proteins | sample KB301_FD_96463 | JGI IMG/M metagenome (GOLD analysis project Ga0134121, IMG submission 96463) | Terrestrial soil microbial communities without Nitrogen fertilizer from Kellogg Biological Station, Michigan, USA - KB3-0-1 | ecosystem: Environmental > Terrestrial > Soil > Unclassified ... | reverse complement strand
GGGGCGGGCTCGCGAAGCCTGACAGACGATTCAGGGATCGTCCTAGGGTTCCGGCCCGGGGACTCCCATAGAGTCGTCGTGCAACCTAATGAGGAGGATTCCCTTCATGAACGATTCACTAACCACGAATGAATATTCCCGCACCTTGCGTATCGGACTCGCGGCGATTCCGCTGGCGCTCCTTCTGTCTCTCCCCGCGGCCGCTTCGACTCCGGCCGGGCTGAGCAAGCACGAGACCGAGACGTTGAGCGACTCGATCCAGGTCCTCAACGACCTGGCGAGCGCCCCCGACAAGGGCATCCCGCAGGAGCTGCTCGGGAAGGCCGACTGCATCCTGATCTTTCCCAACGTGGCCAAGGGCGCCTTCATCGTCGGAGGCAAGGGCGGTCACGGGGTCGCTTCCTGCCGCCAGCCGAGCGGGATCATGAGCTCGGTGGCCTTCTACACGGTGGGTGGAGCGAGCATCGGGTTCCAGATCGGCGGGCAGACCGCCGACGTCGTGATGCTCATCATGAACGAGAAGGGCGTCAACCACCTCCTGTCGGACAAGTTCACCATCGGCGGCGAAGCCACCGCCACGGCCGGCCCGGTCGGACGCACGGTGCTGGCGGCGACCGACGCACAGATGCACGCGCAGATCCTGACCTGGTCCCGTTCGCAGGGTCTGTTCGTCGGCGCGGCCCTCGACGGTTCGGTCGTCAAGCCGGACAAGGATTCCAACCAGCACCTGTATGGCCAGGCCACTTCGGGGAAGGAGATCCTCGTGGACTCGAAGCTGATGGTCCCGTCCCCGGCCAAGGCTGTCGTCAAGGAGATCCGCGAGCACATGGCCGCCGCCGTCGCGCAGGAGAAGGCGGAAGAGAAGCACTGACCGGGAGGAGGTCCTTCCATGTTGATACTTCTGATCGTTCTATTGCTGGTCTTCGGGGGCGGCGGCGGGTACTACGGAAATCGCCGCTGGGGTGCCGGCGGGGGAGCGGGCATCGGGCTGGGCAGCGTCATCCTGATCGTGCTCGTCATCTACCTGATGGGGGGCCTGCGCTAGAGCGCGGCTTTCGAATCGGAACATCGGACGTGAACGATACGGCGGGCCGCTGCTTCACCGCGGCCCGCCGTTGCATTGTCCTCTGCCTGGCGTGACTTCAGCGGCGTCCCGCTCACTCCTCCACCCGGCCGCGCAGCGCCTTGATGCGGCCGCGGCGGGTCTTGCTGTCCATCCGGCGCCGTTTGGCCGAGCGCGTCGTCCTCGTGGGGCGGCGCGGGCGGGGCACGATCGCGGCGGCGGCGATGAGGGCCCGCAGCCGCGCCAGGGCGTCCTCGCGGTTCGCCTCCAGGCTGCGCTCGGTCTGCGCCTTGATCACCACGACGCCTTCGGATGTGACGCGGCGGTCGCTCATCGACAGGAGGCGGGTCTTGATCGGGTCGGGCAGGGACGAGGCGCGGATGTCGAAGCGCAAGTGCACCGCGTTGCTGACTTTATTGACGTTCTGACCCCCCTTCCCCTGGGCGCGGATGGCCTCGATCACCACCTCGCTCTCCCGCAGGAGGGCTTCGGCCTCATCGGTCGTCATGGTCCCTGACCTCGCCCCGGGCCGGCCCCCCGGGGGGCAACGCCGGGGGCTGGCGCACCCGCCCGGGCCGCCCTATGTTGTCACGCACAAGACATTACGATTTGGGGGAGGGGAGCATGACCATGGGGAGCGCCATCGCCCGCCAACCCGGCTTCCGCGTCCGTATCATCTATGGAGAGCCGGAATTCCAGCGGCGCAACCCGCAATGCCCGCAGGAATTCAGCAGCCTGTTCGAGATCCCCGACGCCCTCTCCCGCGCCGAGGCGGTGCGGCGGGCCCTCACGGAGTGGGACTTCTGCGTCCGCCATTCCGGGGTCTCCTGGGAGCGCGTCATCCACTCGGTCGTCGTCGAGCCCTAAAAGCCCGGAACCCTAGGATCCCGCGGCGGCCTGGGGCTCTGTCCGCCGCTTGATCATGGTGATCTCGCGGCCGCGGGCGCCGTGGCGCACCTCGGTCATGAACAGGCGGATGAGGAACAGACCCCGCCCGCCGATCTCCTCGAGGTTGGAGCGATCGCGCGGATCGGGCAGGCTCTGGAAGTTGAACCCCGGCCCCTCGTCGCGCACCACGAAGGTCGCCTCGTCGTTGGTGATCTTCGCGGTCAGGTGGACGCGGCGGTCGCGCCAGGGCGACTGGCGCCGATGCTCGTCGGCGACCCGGTGGAACGCGTCGTCGTCGAGGCTCTCCCTCCGCAGCGCGGTGCTGACCTCCAGGTTGCCGTGGTACATGGCGTTCGACAGCGCCTCGTGCAGCGCCACGACCATGTGGAACTGCTCGTTCTCGTCCGCCTGCATCATCTTCTGATAGGTGCTGCCGAGCTGGCGCGCCAGGGGCGGCACCAGGGTGATGTCGTTGTCGAGGACATAGGTCGACTCGCACGCCACGCAGCAGGCCTGCGCCTGCTCGTCCTGGCGTTGCGCGCGGGCCAGCTCGCCGATCTGCTGCAGCGTCGGCACCAGCCCGTCCCTCATGTCCTTCTTGGGGACGTAGCTCGAGGCGCCCTTCAGGAGGCTCTGGTAGGCGATCTCTTCGCTCCCGAACGCGGTCATCAGGATGACCGGCAGGCTGGCGAACTCGGAGTGCAGCGCCTCCACGAGCTGCAGCCCGTCCATGCGCGGCATGTGCAGGTCGGTCAGGACCACGTCGGGAAGCTCGGCGCCGGCGACGCGCGCGCGGCGCAGCAGATCGAGCGCCGCGGCGCCGTCCGGGGCGGTGGTGACCAGCACCTCGAGGTTGGCGTCGCGCATGTGCTCCTGCGCCAGCTTCAGGTCGCCCGGGTTGTCGTCGACCAGGAGCAGACGCAGCGCGTCAGGGTGCATGACGGCCTCCCGCGTCGCCGGCGGTCGCGGTGTCGGCGAGCGGCAGCGTGAACCGGAAGGCGGTGCCCTGGCCGGGCGCGGGCTCGGCCCAGATCCGCCCGCCGTGCCGCTCGATCACCTTGCGGCAGATGGCGAGCCCGACCCCGGTGCCGGCGAACGGGGCGCGCTCGTCGCCGCGCCGGAACATCTGGAAGATCTCCTCCAGCGAGCCGGTGTCGACGCCGATCCCCTCGTCACGCACCGTGAAGAGCGCCTTGCGCTCGCGCGGCTCGGCGGTGACGTGCACGCGCGGCGGCGCCTCGCCGTGGTACTTGATGGCGTTGCCGATCAGGTTCTGGAACACCTGCACCACCTGGGTCGGATCGCACAGCACCCGCGGCAGGTGGTCGTGGGTGACGACCGCGTGCTCGCGCGCCACCGCGGCCTGGAGATTCGCCAGGGCGCGCTCGCACAGGACGTCGCCGTCGGCCGGCTCGAACGGGCCGCGGCTCGAGGCGACGCGCGACAGCGCCAGGATGTCGTGGATGAGGTCGGTCATGCGCGTGGTGCTCGAGGCGATGTCGTCGAGAAAGCCCTTCGCCTCGGGGTCGAGACGATCGCGATAACGGCGCGACAGGAGGTCGGCGTAGCCGGCGATCATCCGCAACGGCTCCTGCAGGTCGTGCGAGGCGACGTAGGCGAACTGCTCCAGCTCGGCGTTGCTGCGCGCCAGCTCCTGCGCCTTGCGCTCCAGGCCGCGCTCGGCGGTGACGCGCCGGGTGACGTTGCGCAGGACCGAGACCGCCCCGATCACCGCGCCCGATTCCTCCCGAAGCGGCCGCGAGTTGATGCTCAGCCAGGTCCCCTTCGCGGCGCCGGGCGGGCGCGTGAAGATCATCTCGTCGTCGACCGACTCGCCGCGCCGCGCCCGCATCAGCGGCAGCCGGTCGGCGGGGAACGGCGTGACCATGTCGGGCATGAAGAAGCCGTAGTGCTCCGGCCAGGTGGAAGGGGGCGCGTCGACCGGTCCGATGCCGATCATGCGCGCCGCCGCGGGGTTGAACTGCAGGAAGTGTCCCGCCGCGTCGATGACCGCCACGCCGTCGCTCATGCTCTCGAGGATCGACGTCAGGATGCGCGTCTGCTCGCGCAGCCGCGTGCCCTGCTCGCGCATGGCGCGGTCCTGCTCCTCCAGGCGAGCCTCGAGCGTCCTGATGCGCGCGTGAAGGTCGGCCTTCTCGTCCTCCGGCCGCCGGGTCATGGGTCTCCTGACGTGTGAGGGCCGATCATGCCACCCGGGCCGCGCCAGGGGAAGCCCCTCGCCGCAGATCGGGGCCCGGGCTCACGTGGCAAACCGCGCCAGACCGAAGGCCGGATCGGGCGGCGTCTCGCCCAGGGCCATCGAAGCCACCAGCTCGCCGATCGCCGGACCGTGCTTGAAGCCGTGCCCCGAGCCGCCGCCCGCGAAGAAGACGTTCGCCGCCCGCGGGTGGCGATCGATGATGAAGCGGCCGTCGGGGGTGTTCTCGTACTGGCAGACCGAGGCCTCGACGATCGGCGCGTCCTTGAGCGCCGGGAAACGGCGCCCCAGCGCCAGGCGGGCGGCACGGGCGCCCTCGGCGCTCGGGGTCCGGTCGCCGGTGGTCGGATCGAAGAGGGCGCCGCGCGTGTCGTCCCCGAACTTGAAGCCGCGGATCCCCGACGCCGGGATGCCGTAGAGCAGCCGCTCGCCGAGATCGATCCAGACCGGCAGCCGCGCGTCGGTGTAGCGGACGTCGCCCGCCGGCGGCCCGAAGACGAACAGCTCCTGCCGCGTCGGACGCACCAGGTCGCCGATCACGTTGCCGAAGAGCGTGCCGAGCCAGGGCCCGCAGGCGAAGACGTAGACGTCGGCGGCGAGGATCGTCCCGTCGCCGAGGGCCATCGGCCCGATCCGCGACGCGTCGGAGAGCGCGGCGAACGGCCGCGCCTCGGCCTGGAGGTAGTCTCCACCGGCCGCGACAAAGGCGCGCTGCACCGCGTCGCAGGCGTCGCGCGCCAGGAGGTATCCGGCGTCCTTCTCCAGGAGCACGCGGCGCACGCCGTCGAAGCGGATCTGCGGCCAGCGCGCGGCGGCGTCGGCGAGCGTGATCTCATCGACGGTGAGGCCGGCGGCCCGGACGTTCGGCAGCGCGTCGCGCACGTAGCGGTCGTCCTCGCCGGTCATCCAGAGCACGCCGGTGGGATGAAAGAGGGTGACGCCGAAGCGGCGCTCGTTCTCGCGCCAGAGCGCCAGGGCGCGCGCCGCCATCCGCGTCATCGCCTCGTCCTTGCCGTAGATGGAGCGGATGACGCGGGTCTCGCCGCCGCTGCTGGCGCGCGGGTTGCCGGCGCCCCAGGCGTCGACGAGGGTGACGCGCGCCCCGCGCCGTCGCAGCATCAGCGCGGTCCAGCCGCCGAATGCGCCCGCCCCGATCACCGCGACGTGAGGACCCGTGGCCTGGGTCTTCGTCGCGGCCGGCGCCGTGGCCGACGCCGCGGCCGAAGCTGGTCCGCCCGCGACCGGCCCGGCCCCGCGCCGCGCGCCGCGGGCGGCGCCGGTGGCCGCCGCGACGGTTCCGCCCGCGGCGACGGCGGCCGAGCGCAGGAACTCGCGCCGGGTGAAATGTCCGGTCCGTTCGCGCCGACGCGGATCCATGACCCCTCCCGGGGCCATTGTGCCCCAGGACTCGATTGACAGTCGCGGGCAAAATGCGTCAAATCTCTTGTGGTCGCGTCAACAATTCGCCGTACATAGGAGTGGGACTTGGGGTTGAGGGGGAACCCGCTCGGTCTGTCGCTTCTCCTGCTCGCCGCGATCCCATCGACCGATTCCATGTCCGCCGCAAGGCAGGTCCCCGCCGGATCGTGGGGAGGGAGACACGTCCATCTCGTCGTCACCGAACGGGGAGCGACCATCGAATTCGACTGCGCGCACGGCGTTCTCGCCGGACCGATGACTCTGTCGAAGAGCGGCGCGTTCGAGGTGGCCGGGACCTTCGTCCCGGAGCGGCCGGGGCCGCGGATTGAAGGGGAGGAGCCGCCGGCGCGTCCCGCCACCTACACCGGCCGCGTGCAGGACGAAGAAATGCAGATCACCTTCCGGTTGGATGACACGCACGAAGAAAACGACACCTTCACGCTGGTCCTCGGTCAGGACCCGCGCCTGAGGAAGTGCCGCTAGGGATCCCGACGCGGGATCCGGGGGAGAGGAACGTCATGCGAGTGCGTCAGCGTTCGGTCGTGCTCCTGGTCGCCGTCCTGTTCGGGGTCGTGCTCTTCATGTCGCTGGACAAGCCGGCGATGCGCGCCGACGACGCTCCGCCCGCGACCAGCCCGGTCGAGGGGCGGGCGGTGGCGTTCGCCATCTCGCTGCCGATCACCGACCTGCCGCCCGAGCCCGAGGTCGAGCCGCCAGTCCCCGACGAGAACGGCGAGGTCCCGGACGAGGAGATGGAGCGGCGCCTGCCGTTCCGGCCGGAGCAGATGGACGCGGGCGCCGGCTCGGTCGACCCGGCGATCTTCCCGGGCGGCGGTGCGGGGGGCGGCTCGATCGAGGGCTTGCCGCAGACGGCGATGCCCTCGCCGCTCGTAAACTTTCTCGGGCTGAGCACGGCGGACAACGGCAGCACCGTCCTGCCGCCCGACACGGTCGGGGACGTCGGGCCGAACCATTACGTCCAGATGACCAACGTCCGCTTCCGGATCTGGGACAAGGCGGGCAACGCGCTCATCCCGGCCCGCAGCCTCGCCAGCCTGTTCGCGCCCCTCGGCTCGACCAACCGGTGCAGCAACGTGAACGACGGCGACCCGGTCGTCGTGTACGACCCGATGGCCGATCGGTGGCTCTTGAGCCAGTTCTGCAACTCGTTCGCGAATCCGAACAATCACCAGCTGGTCGCGATCTCGACGACTGGCGATCCGACCGGGTCGTACTACCTGTACGACTTCATGATGCCGAACAACAAGTTCAACGACTATCCGCACTTCGCCGTCTGGCCCGACGGCTATTACATGACCGATCACCAGTTCAACCAGGCGGGGACGGCCTACCTGGGCCAGGGGGTCTTCGCGCTCAACCGGATGAAGATGCTGGCCGGCGATCCGACCGCCAACTACGTCTACTTCGACCTGGCGCCGCTCGACCCCGACATCGGCGGCATGCTGGCTTCCGACATGGACGGACTCAACCCTCCGCCGCTCGGCAGCCCGGCCTACTTCATGAACTGGCGCGCCGACGAGTACGGCGACCCGTTCGACTTCCTGCAGATCTTCGAGTTCCATGCCGACTTCGCGCACCCCGGGTCGTCCACCTTCATCCAGCGTCCCGAGAGCCACATGCCGGTCCCGGCGTTCGACCCGCGCGTGCCGACGGCGACGCCGCAGAACTGCATCGAGCAGCCGGGCGCCGCGGCGGGCGCCTTCCTCGACGCCATCCAGGACCGCTTCATGCACCGGCTGGCCTATCGGAATTTCGGCGGCCAGGAATCGCTGGTCGTGACCCACACCGTCAACGTCGGTCCCAACCCGCTCACGGTCGCGGGCCACCAGGCGGGGATCCGCTACTACGAGCTGCGCCGCAACCTGCCGGGCGGTCCCTTCTTCCTGAACAACGCCGCGACCTACGCGCCCGACAGCGACAACCGCTGGATGGGCAGCGCCGCGCAGGACAACCAGGGGAACATCGCCATCGGCTACAGCGTCTCGTCCTCGACGGTGTCGCCCTCGGTGCGCTTCGCCGGCCGGCTCGCGAGCGATCCGCCCAACGGCCTGTTCCAGGGGGAGACGACGCTGATCGCCGGGACCGGCCGCCAGACCAGCAACTCCGGGCGCTGGGGCGACTACAGCAGCATGTCGGTCGACCCGGCCGACGATTGCACGTTCTGGTACACGCAGGAGTACTACGCCTCCATCTCGTCGGTGAACTGGTTCACCCGGATCGGCTCGTTCAAGTTCCCCTCCTGCGTCGCCTCCGCGCGCGGCACGCTGCAGGGGACGATCACCGACTGCTCGAGCGGGCTGCCGATCACCGGCGTCGTGGTGCAGGCGACCGGCGGGTTCATGCGCGCCACCGGCGCGGGCGGGGCCTACTCGATGACCACGGTGCCCGGCACCTATTCCGTCAGCGCGACGCGCGCCGGTTACCAGCCGGCCTCCGCCGCCGGATACGTCGTCGGCAACGGCGCGGCGACCACCGCCGACCTCTGTCTCGCGCCGGTCTCGATCGTCGCCACATCCGGGTCGGCGGTGGTCACCGCCGAGAGCTGCGGACCGGGCACCGGCGCCCTGGACCCGGGAGAGACCGTCTCGGTCGCCTTCACGCTGCGCAACACCGGCGCCGCCGCAACGGGCAACCTGGTCGCGACCCTCCTGGCGGGTGGCGGCGTCCTGGCGCCCGGCGCGCCGCAGTCGTACGGCGCGCTCCCGGCCGGCGGCGGCGCCGTCAGCCGGACGTTCGACTTCACCGTCGATCCGAACGTCACGTGCGGCGGCTCGATCGTCGCGACGCTGTCGCTGAACGACGGCGGCGCCGATCTCGGCACCGTGACCTTCAACCTGAACGCCGGCCAGTTCTGGAGCGAGAACTTCGACGGCCAGGCCTCGCCGCTGTTGCCGCCCGGCTGGACCGACAGCTCGGTCGGAGGGACGCCACCGCCGGCCTGGGCCGGGACGAGCGTGGTCGGTTACTTCGTCTCCGCCCCGAACGGCGTGGCGACCGGCAGCAGCGCCTCGGTCTCGGAGCGGCGTCTCGACTCGCCGGTCATCCCGATCCCGACGTTGTCGACGCAATTGACCTTCAGGAACAACTTCAGCCTGCAGACCAGCGCCGACGGCGGCGTGCTCGAGATCAGCATCAATGGAGGGGCGTTCGCCGACATCATTGCGAACGGCGGCCTCTTCCTCTCGGGCGGCTACAACGGGACGATCAACGCGACGAGCGGCAGCCCGATCGGCGGGCGCGCGGCCTGGACCGGCGCCAACACCGCCGGCTCGAACGGCTTCATCACCACCAAGGTGATCCTGCCGCCGGCGGCGCTCGGCCAGAACGTCCGGCTGCGCTGGCGCGCGGCGTTCAACAACGCGACCTCGACCACCGGCGGCGGCTGGCGGATCGACGACGTGGCGCTCGCGACCACGACCTGCTGCGGCTCGATCCTCGTGAGCCCGCAGGCCACGGTGTCGCAGGAGTCGTGCGACCCCGCCAACCTGGGAATCGATCCGGACGAGACGACGACGGTCGCCTTCCCGATCCTCGACGTCGGCACCGCCCCGACCACCAACCTGGTGGCGACGCTCCTGCCGGGCGGCGGCGTGTTCGCGCCCAGCGGACCGCAGTCGTACGGCGTCCTGACGCCGAACGGGCCGATTGTCTCGCGTCTCTTCACTTTCGTCCCCGCGGGCGTCTGCGGCGGATCGATCACGGCGACCCTGGCGCTGCAGGACGGGGCCGTCGATCTCGGGACCCGCGCCTACACTCTGACTCTCGGCGGCACCCGCACCATCTTCACCGAGAACTTCGACAACCAGGCGGCGCCCGCCCTGCCGCCGGGCTGGGTGGCGACCCAGCCGCTGGGCTCGAGCCTGGCCCTGTGGGCCACCTCCACGACCCTGGCCAATCGTGTCTCGCCGCCCAACGGCGCCATCACCCCGGGCTCCGGCTCGCAGGGCGACAACCGTCTCGACTCGCCCTCGATTCCGATCCCGGCCGGTGTCCGCGCCACGTTGAGCTTCAACAACAACTGGAGCCTCGAGGACGGGTTCGACGGTGGCGTGCTCGAGATCAGCATCAGCGGCGGTCCGTTCACCGACATCGTGGCGGCCGGCGGCAGCTTCGTCACCGGCGGCTACACCGGCGCGATCAGCGTCGAGGCCGGCGGTCCTCTGGCCGGGCGTCCGGCCTGGACCGGCAGCTCGATCTTCGGCTCCAACGGCTTCGTCGTCACGCAGGCTGTCCTGCCGCCCGCCGTGCTGGGGACCGCGATCAAGCTGCGCTGGCGCGCCGGCTTCGACGCCTCCGGCAATCCCGCCGGCTCGGGCTGGAGGATCGACGACGTCGCGGTGTCGGTCGTCTCCTGCTGCAGCCAGACCTGCGCGCTCGGCTGCCCGGCCGACCTCGTGACCGACAACGCGCCGGCGCAGTGCGGCGCGAGCGTCTCGTTCAGCGCCGCGACGCTCGCCGGGAATTGCGGCACGGTGGCCGCGGCGCCCGCCTCCGGGTCGTTCTTCGCCGTCGGCTCGACCCAGGTGACCTCGACCGGGACGTCGGTGTCGGGCGCCGGGACGACCGGCTCCTGCTCGTTCAACGTCCAGGTGAACGACGTCGAGAATCCGTCGATCGGCTGCCCGGCGGACATCGTCGTTCCGACCGACGCCGGCCTCTGCTCGGCGGTCGTCGGCTACCCCGCGCCGACGGCGTTCGACAACTGCGGCGTCACGGTCGGCACCGACATCCCCAGCGGCTCGATCTTCCCGAAGGGGACGACCACCGTCCACGCCCTGGCGACCGACCCGTCGGGACGGACCGCGACCTGCTCTTTCAAGGTCACGGTCAACGACACCGAGCCGCCGGCCATCTCCTGCCCGGCGAGTCTCGTCACCTCGACAGATCCCGGCGTCTGCTCCGCCGTCGTCGCGTACCCGGCGCCGACGGCGTCCGACAACTGCGGCGTCACGGTCGGCACCGATATCGCCAGCGGGTCGGTCTTCCCGCAGGGAACCACGCCGGTGCACGCGACGGCGACCGATCCCGACGGGCACACGGCGGTCTGCTCGTTCAACGTCACGGTCAACGACACCGAGCCGCCGGCGATCGTCGTGACGCTCGACCCGGCCGCGCTCTGGCCGCCGAACCACCAGATGATCCCGGTGACGGCGACGCTCTCGTTGAGCGACAACTGTGGCGCGGCGAGCGCGGTCCTGACGGCGGTCACCAGCAGCGAGCCGGACGACGCAGTGGGAACCGGCGACGGCAAGACGGTGAACGACGTCCAGAACGCCGCGTCCGGCACGCCCGACTTCACATTCGACCTGCGCTCGGAGCGCGCCGGGAGCGGACAGGGAAGGGTCTACACGGCGACCTACACCGCGACCGACTCCTCGGGCAACGCCGCGGTGGCCGCGGGGACGTCGTTCGTGCCCCACGATCACGACGGGATCGTCGACCCGCTCTCCCTGACGATGCGGATGTCGGGGGGCGAGGCGGTCCTGAGCTGGACGGCCGTGCCGGACGCCGACAATTACAGCGTCATCCGCGGCGACCAGGCGGGGGTCGGCGAGCAGCCGGCCTACATCGACCTCGGCCAGGTCGACTGCCTGGCCAGCGGCACCGGCGGGACGAGCCTGCGCGACGGTGCGAATCCCGGCGTCGACCAGGTCTTCTTCTACCTGGTCGCGTACCACCACGGGCAGACCAGCACTTACGGCGCGCCGTCGGCCTCCAAGCCGCGCGTCGCGGCGGGAGGGAACTGCCCTTAGAATAGCCGGATGCGCAAGCTCTGGATCGACGGCCGCTTCGCGGACGGCAGCGGCGGGGCGCCGTACGACGTGATCGACCCGGCGACGGAGGAGAGCGCCGGCCGCGTGGCGCGCGGCGGGCCGGCCGACGTCGAGGCGGCGGTCGCGGCGGCGCGCGCCGCCTTCCCCGCCTGGAAGCGGACGAGCGCCTTCACGCGCGCCGACCTCCTGACGGAGACGGCGCGCCGGCTGCGCGAGGCCTCGGAAGAGCTGGCCGTCACCCTGACGCACGAGACCGGCCGCACCCTGCGCAAGAACCGCGGCTACGTCACCTGGTCGGCCACCTGCTTCGAGTACTACGCCGGGCTCATCCGCGACCGGCGCGGCCGCGTCATCCCGTCCGCCGAGCCGGGTCAGCTCAACCTGGTCCTCAAGGAGCCGCTCGGCGTCGTCGCCTGCATCGTGCCGTTCAACTACCCGCTGCTGCTCCTGGCCTGGAAGGTCGCGCCGGCGCTCGCCGCCGGCAACACCGTCGTGATCAAGCCGGCGACCCAGACGCCGATGATGACGCTCGATCTGCACCGTGTCTTCGATCACCTGCCGCACGGCGTGGTCAACATCATCACCGGGTCGGGGCGCGAGGTGGGGGACGCGCTGGTCCGTCATCCCCACGTGCCGTGCATCGCCTTCACCGGCTCGACCGAGGTGGGCCGGCAGATCTACCGGCTGGGGGCGGAGGGGATCAAGAAGCTGCATCTCGAGCTGGGCGGCAGCGACGCCGCCATCGTCTGCGCCGACGCCGATCTCGACGTCGCGGCGCGGGCCGTCGCCTGGACGGCGTTCCTCAACGCCGGCCAGGTCTGCACCAGCGCCGAGCGGGTCTATGTCGAGGCGAGCGTCTGCGAGCGCTTCACCGAGCGGCTGGCCGACGTGACCCGCAAGCTCGTTGTCGGACCCGGGATCGACATGAAGACCGAGGTCACGCCGCTCATCGCCCGCGCCGAGCGCGACCGGGTCGAGGCGCGCGTGCAGGAGGCGGTGCGCGAAGGGGCGCGCGTGGTCGCCGGCGGCCGGCGGCCGCCGCACCTGGAGAAAGGCTGGTTCTACGAGCCGACGGTCCTGACCGGCGTCCGTCACGGCATGGGTCTGCTGCGCGAGGAGATCTTCGGCCCGGTCGCGCCGGTCATCCCGTTCGGGGACTTCGACGAGGGGCTGCGGCTGGCGAACGACTCGCCGTACGGCCTGGGGGCGACGCTCTTCTCCAACGACCCGCGCCGGGTGCGCCGCTACTACGAGGAGATCGAGGCGGGCAACGTCTGGGTGAACGATCCCCTGGTCGACAATCCCGCCGGGCCGTTCGGCGGGATGAAGCTGTCGGGGCTCGGCCGCGAGCTGGGGGAGGAGGGCCTCGAGGAGTTCATGCAGACCAAGCATGTCCACTGGGACATGGAGGCCCGGCCGAAGCCCTGGTGGTTCCCCTGGTCCGACTGAACCGAATCCGCATGCTAAAATCCCATCCCATGCCGGTTCCATCGCCAGACCCCGTCTGCCCCCGCGCCGCGCGGCGGTGGCCGGCGCTCGTCGCGGGCGCGGCCCTGATCGCGCTGTCGACGTCTCCGGCGGAGCCGGCGACCGCCAAGCTCCCGGTCCAGGAAGGGGAGATGGTCGGCTACAAGGTGGGCAAGGACGAGATCAAGGGCTACCTGTCGCGACCGGTGCCGCAGAACGCCTATCCGGGCGTCGTCGTGATCCACGAGGAGTGGGGTCTGAACGATCAGATCAAGGGCGTGGCGGACCGTCTCGCCGCGGAAGGGTATCTCGCCATCGTGCCCGACCTCTATCGCGGCAAGGTTCCGACCGACGCGGGGTACGCGCAGACCCTGGCGCGCGGCCTGAACGACGATTGGGCGGTGAGCGCGATCCAGGGGGCCGTGACCTGCCTGCGATCCATCGACGCCGGCGAGCGCCGCCGATCGCCCGGGCAGCGGATGCCGATCGGCACGCTCGGCTTCTCGATGGGCGGACGGTTGTCTCTGGTCAGCGCGCTGAAGGGGGCCGACATCCAGGCGATGGCGATGTTCTACGGCCGCGTCGAGACCGACGCGAGCGTGCTCCAGCCGATCGAGGTCCCGGTGCTCGGCATCTTCGGGAACGAGGATCGCGGCGTTCCGCTCGACCAGGTGAAAGCCTTCGAGGCGGCGCTCAAGGCGGCGGGGAAGAAGGCGACCATCCTCGTCTATACCGGCGTCGGGCACGCCTTCTTCAACGAGGAGAGACCGGGCTACGACCCCGACATCTCCGGCGACGCCTGGGAGCGGACGACGATGTTCCTGCGCGACAGCCTGGGCCGACCCGCGGTGGGCGCGAAGCCGATCAGTCCCGCCCCGCCCGCGCCTTCCAAGCCGAAGCCGGACGAGCCCTGACCTTGCCCTCGCAGCCGTCGAAGAAGCTGGAGACGTTCCCGAACCCGCGGCCGGGACGCGACTACGAGATCGCCTTCGAGTGCCCCGAGTTCACCTGTCTGTGCCCGCGCACCGGGCAGCCCGACTTCGCCACCCTCCAGATCCGCTACGTGCCGGACGCTTCGTGCGTCGAGCTGAAATCGCTCAAGCTCTACCTCTGGTCGTTCCGCGACGAGGGTCATTTCCACGAGGACGTCACCAACCGGATCCTCGACGATCTGGTGGCGCTCCTGCGGCCGCGCCGGATGACGGTGACGGGCGATTTCAAGGTCCGCGGCGGTATCCACACCGTTGTGACCGTGAGCCACCCGTAGCGTCGCCGCGCCCCGCGCCGCGCGTTCGAGCATTGACAATCGCCTGACGCGAACCTAACCTTACCGCGCTTCGCGGAGTCCTCGGGGGAAGGGGGCGTCGTGACCAAACGTGTCGTGTGGAGCGAGCAGGTCCGCGCCCGCGTCGAGAGCGGGCCGGCGAATTTCACCCACCGCGCCAGCATGGAGAGCATCACCGCCGACGGTCTCGATGCGTTCCTCAGGCTGGTGGTCTCCGAGCCGACCGATCTCGTCGTGCTCGATCTCGAATCCCCGGATCTGCCGGCCCTCGAAGCCTGTCAGCGGCTGCGCTCCGATCGACGCACCGCGCGCGTCCCGGTCCTGGTGCTGGCCGCGGGCGCGTCCGACGCGGAGAGCCTGACCCAGTCCGGCTGCAACGAGGTGATTCCGGCCGGGATCGAGCCGCGCGTCCTGCAGGAGAAGATCGCCGGCGCGCTCGGGCTGCGCCTGCGGCGTCATCCGCGCTTCCCGGTGGTTCTGCCGGTCGCGCGGGGCCGGATCTTCCACGAGTTCCTCGGCTATTCCAACTCGCTGAGCGAGGCCGGCATGGGGTTCGACACCATCGCCCGGATCCGGAGCGGCGACGAGCTCAACCTCAAGATCTACCGCTCGACCGAGGAGAAGCCGATCAGCGTCGCGGGCCGCGTCTGCGGCGTGCGTCCGAACATGGACACCGGCGTCGGGTACGCCGTCGGTGTCGAGTTCGTGCGTCTCGCCAGCCCCGACAAGCAGCGGCTGGTCGATCTCTTCCCGCAGGAGCCGTGCGTGACCTGGGGGTCCGACGCTCCGGGCGACGCGCCGGTCGCCGACCTCGCCACGCAGATCCAGACCTGACGACGCGACGCCGACTCGCCGCGTGTCTCGTCGGTCGCCGCGTCACAGCCCGAGACGATCGAGCGCCAGCCAGCCGTTGCGCACCGCGTGAATCGCAATCCACTTGAACGGGTCGCGCAAGAGCGTCGGGAACGGCCGGTTCAGGAGGAAGAGGCCGGCGACCTCGTCCTCGTCGCCCGCCACCAGCGCGGCGATCACCTCCCCCGCGAGGTGGCTCAACGCCACGCCGTGGCCGGTGTAGCCGAGCGCGTAGTGGACGTTGCGGTGCCGGCCGAGCGTCCCGATCGAGGGCAGGAAGTCGCGGGCGAACGCCACCGGCCCGCTCCATCGGTGCGTGACGCGCACCCCCGACAGCCCCGGGAGGATGCGGACGAGCGCGCGCTCGAGGCCGGCGAAGACGGCGGCGCGGCGCTCGAACGTCATCCCGTCCCAGGCCAGGTAGGTCGCGCCGCCGCCGCCGATCAGGACGCGGTCGTCGGGCGTCAGACGCAGGAAATGGTAGACGTGTCCCTCCTCCCAGAGCGCCTGGCGCCCCTTCCAGCCGATCGCCTCGCGGTCGGGGGGCGCGAGCGGCTCGGTGGCGATGCAGGCGACGTGCATCGGCGCCACGCGGTTGCGGAAGTACCCGAGGTGCGGCGCCCAGGCGTTCACCGCCAGGACGACGGACCTGGCGCGCACCGTCCCGCCCGCGCAGACCAGCGCCGCCGGCGTCCCTTCGCGGATGGCGGCGACCGGCGTCGTCTCGTGGAGCGTGACGCCGGCCTGCAGCACGGCGCGCCGCAGGGCGCGCACCAGCCGCCAGGGATCGACCAGGAGCGCGCCGCCGGGGACCTGGAAGCCGGCGAAGTAGCCCGGCGCGGCGATCGCGCGTCGCAACGCGTCGGGCGCGATGAGATCGGCCTCGACGCCGAGACGGCGGTAAACCGCCAGACGCGCCTGCTGATCGCGCGCCTGACGGGGCGTGCGCGCCAGGGCGAGCGAGCCGGTCCGCTCGATCGCCCCGGCCTCGCCCTGCCCGTCCGCGAGATGCACGAGGCGATCGAGGCCCCGCGCCATCCAGGCGATGGCGCGGCGCGCGCCCTCGGCGCCCAGACGCGTCTCGAGACCATCGAGATCGACGCCGCACCCGGGGAGCGCCATGCCGGCGTTGCGGCCGGAGGCGCCGGCGCCGCAGATCGACGCTTCGAGGACGACGACGCTCAGATCCGGCCGCCGCTCGCGGATCGAAAGCGCGGCGGCGAGCCCGGTGAATCCGCCGCCGACGATGGCGACGTCGGCTTCGACGTCCGAGGCGAGCGCGGGCGACGCGCCGGGGTCGGCGATCCCCGACGACCAGAGGACCTCCGCGACCCGATCGTCCGCCGGACCGCCCGGTCGCGCCACGCGTCAGCGCCGCGGGTAGACGCGGTCGGCGGTGCCGGACAGGATCGCCGCCCGCGCCTCGTCGGACAGGGACAACGCGCGGAACGCCTCGACGTTGACGCGCACGCCGGGGACGCCCGGCCCGGGCCAGTCGGTGCCGAACATCGTCTTGTGCGCCACCTCCTCGAGCCGGGGGAAGTAGCGGAGCAGCGCCTTGGGCGGGATGCCGGAGATGTCCATGTGCACGTTCCGGTGCCGGCGCAGGAGGAACAGACAGGTGTCCATGTGGAGCGGGCGGCCTCCGTGCGCCATGACCAGCGTCAGGTCGGGGAAGTCGACCGCCACGTCGTCGAGATCCATCGGGTCGCCGTATTTGTTGCGCGCGCCGGGGAAGACCGAGGTGCCGGTGTGCACCAGGATCGGCACGGAGAGCCGCGCGGCGCGCTCGTACAGCGCCGCCAGCCCCGGCAGGCCGCCGCCGTCGCGGTAGGCGTTCATCCGGAAGAGCTGGTGCGGCGGGTGCAGCTTGAGGACGCGCACGCCGTGCCGCGTCACGATGCGCTCGAGATCGCCCGCCGGATCGGGGGAGAGCCTCGGATGGACGCCGCCGACCGGCACCAGGCGATCCTCGTGGCCGCGACAGTAGTCGCCGATGAAGGCGTTCACCTCGTCGGTGAAGCCGATGATGTCGGGGCTGACGTAGTTCACCAGCACGGCGCGGTCGACACCTTCCGCGTCGAGAAAACGCAGGAACGCGGCGGGGCTGTCGCACAGGGAGCGGATGAAGTCGAGGTCGGCGCGATGCTCGGCCATGGTCCGCAGCGCCTCGGGGCGGAACTGGTTCCAGGGCTGGATGTGGACGTGCGCGTCGACCACCATCGGGCGCTCCCTCCGGACGTTACGCGGCGCCGCGCGGGGTGAGGACGATTTTTCCGAACGGCGCGCGCTCGGCGAGGGCGCGATGCGCCTCGGCGACCTTCTCGAACGGCAGCACGCGGTCGATGATCGGCCGCAGACGGCGCTCGCCGACGAACCGGGCGACGCGCAGCAGCTCGGCGCGGCTTCCCATGGTGGAGCCGAGGATCGACAACCCCTTGAAGAAGACGAAACGCAGATCGGTCTTCGCCTCGTGTCCGGTGGTGGCGCCGCAGGTGACCAGACGCCCTCCCTTCGCCAGGGACTGGATGCTCTTCTCCCAGGTCTCCTGCCCGGTGCTGTCGAGGACGATGTCGACCCCGCGCTTGCCGGTGGCGCGGCGCACCGCGTCGAGGACGTCGGTGGTGCGATAGTTGATCACCTGGTCGGCGCCGAGAGCCTTCGCCTTCGCCGCCTTGTCGTCCGAGCCGACCGTGGCCAGGACGCGCGCGCCGTGGAGCCGCGCGATCTGGATGGCGGCCGTGCCGACCCCGCTGCCGCCGGCCTGGATCAGCACGTCGTCGCCCGGTCGCACCGCGGCCCGGTCGACGAGCATGTGCCAGGCGGTCAGGAAGACGAGCGGAAAGGCGGCGCCTTCCTCGAACGACAGGCCTTCGGGAAGCGGCAGCACCTGGCGGGCGCCGAGCGCGACGAGCTCCGCCTGGGTGCCGTTCCGGTGCTCGCCCAGAAGCCCGTAGTCGCGGCACAGCGGCTCGCGCGCCGACCCGCACGCCTCGCAGCGCCCGCAGGAGTACGCGGGGGAGACGAACACCCGGTCGCCGGTTTTCCAGTCCGTGACGCCGGCGCCCAGGGCGGCGATCACGCCGGCGCCGTCGGAGCCCGGGATCATCGGTAACGGCAGCTTGATCCCCGGCATGCCGCGGCGCACCCAGGTGTCGAGGTGATTGACGCCCGCGGCGCGGATCGCGACGAGCACTTCGCCCGGACCGGGCTGCGGGTCGGGGAGATCGGCGATCTCGAGGACCTCCGGCCCGCCGTGACGCGGGACCCGGATCGCCTTCATCGCCCCAGGAACCGCGGCGGCCGTTTCTCGACGTAGGCCGCGAGACCTTCCCGGGCATCCTCGGACTCGAAGAGCTGCTGCTGCAGCTCGCGCTCCAGCGCCAGCCCTTCGGAGAGCGGCACCTCGCCGCCGCTCACCACGGCGCGCTTGATCCGGCCGACCGCTTTGGAGGCCTTGTGCGGGGGGCAGAACTGGCGCGCGAACTCGAGGACGCGCGCGTCGAATCCGTCCGACTCGAGGATCTGCGTGATCAACCCCAGCGGCTGCGCCTCCTCGAAGGTGAATGTCCGGCCGAGCGTCATCAGCTCGAGCGCTTTGGCGCGGCCGACGAGACGCGTCAGGCGCTGCGTGCCGCCGGTGCCGGGGAGGACGCCGAGCCCGACCTCGGGCAGGCCGATCTTCCCCGCGCCCCGGCGCGCCAGCCGGAAGTCGCAGGCGAGCGCCACCTCCAGGCCGCCGCCGACGCAGTGCCCGTTGAGCGCGGCGATGACCAGCTTGGGGGTCTGCTCGAGACGCTGCAGCGTCTCGTTGGCGTGCAGGCAGAAGTAGTACTTGAACTCCGGCGTGACGCTCTGGAGCACGGCGATGTCGGCGCCGGCGCAGAAGAAGCGCTCGCCCGCGCCGCGCAGCACCAGGACGTGCACCGACTCGTCCATGCGCGCGGCGAGGATCGCGTCGTCGAGCTGGCGCATCAGATCGTAGGAGTAGCAGTTGGCGGGCGGGGCGTCGAGCTCGACGACGGCCACGCCGCCGTCGACCCGGGTGCGGACGAGGGTGGCGGTCATGGTGGAGCCGTTCTCAGGCGAGATCGACCCAGACCGACTTGGTCTGGGTGTACTCGAGAAGACCCTGGCGGCCCAGCTCGCGGCCGTAGCCGCTCTGCTTCAGACCGCCGAACGGCATGGCGTTGTCGTACAGGCCGTAGGTGTTGATCCAGACGGTGCCCGCCTGCAGCAGGCGCGCCGTGCGGTGCGCCTTCTTGATGTCCTTCGTCCAGACCCCCGCCGCCAGGCCGTACGGCGTGTCGTTGGCCGCGGCGAGGACCTCTTCGAGCTCCTTGAAGCGCACCACCGCCAGGACCGGACCGAAGATCTCCTCGCGCGCCAGGGTCATGTCGTTGCGCACGCCGGTGAAGATCGTCGGTCGCACGAAGTAGCCGCGGCCGGCCGGACGCTCGCCGCCGCAGACCAGACGCGCCCCTTCCGCCTTCCCCTTGTCGACGTAGGAGAGCACCTGCTTCATCTGCGCCTCGCTCACCTGGGGACCGATGCGGGTCTTGGGGTCGAGCGGATCGCCCTGGGTCAGCTTGGCGAGGTGCGCCTGCAGCCGATCGACGAAGGCGTCGTGCAGGGCGTCCTCGAGGAACAGACGCGAGCCGGCGGTGCAGACCTCGCCCTTGTTGAAGAAGATGCCGTTGCTGGCGCCGCGGATCGCCTGGTCGAGGTCGGCGTCGGCGAACACGACATTCGGCGACTTGCCGCCCAGCTCGAGCGTCAGGCGCTTGAGCGTGTCGCTGCCGCGCCGCATGATGTCGCGCCCCACCTCGGTCGAGCCGGTGAAGGCGATCTTGCCGACCAGCGGATGCTGCACCAGCGCCGACCCGGCCACGGTGCCGCGGCCCGGAATCACGTTGAGCACGCCCGGCGGCAGACCGGCCTCGTGCGCCAGCTCGGCCAGGAAGAGCGCGGTCAGCGGTGTCTGCTGCGCCGGCTTGAGGACCACGGTGTTGCCGGCGGCGAGCGCCGGCGCGACCTTCCAGGCGGCCATCAGGATCGGGAAATTCCAGGGCGTGATGCTCCCGATGACGCCGATCGGCTCGCGCAGCGTGTAGTTCAGCGAGCCGCCACGCACCGGGATCGTCTCGCCCTCGATCTTGGTGGTCCAGCCGGCGAAATAGCGGAAGCAGTCGGCGGCCATCGGCACGTCGACGCGCGACGAGTCGGTGATCGTCTTCCCCTGATCGAGGGTCTCGAGACGCGCCATCTCCTGCAGGTTCGCCTCGATGAGGTCGCCGATCTTCCAGAGGATGCGGCCGCGCTCGGAGGGCGGCATCTTGGCCCACGGTCCCGAAGTGAAGGCGCGCCGCGCCGCCTGAACGGCCCGGTCGACGTCCTCGGCCCCCGCCTCCGCGACCTCGGTGATGGTCTCCTCGGTGGCGGGGTTGATCGTCTTGAAGGCGGCGCCCGAGAGGGCGTCGGTCCACTGGCCGTCGATGAACAGACGGGCCGGTTTCAGGGTCGCGCGCAGGTCGGTTGTCATGGCGCGGTGATGTTAAACGGAAGCTCCGGGGGGAGTCAACGCGCCGGGCGTGCGGCGGACCGCGCGCTGGCGCGCCTGCGCCTTGCGCTGCTGCGGCGTGAACAATTCTCCGGGAGTCTCGTAGGCGGAAGGGAACCAGAAGCCGTCGCGATCGCGCCGGCCCTCGGGCATGGGGGGAGGCTCCCCGTCGGCGGCCCCCTCGATCGAGCGGGTCGCGCGGGCGGGTGCGGGTTCGTCCCGGCGGCGCGGGTGTGTCGGCCGCCGATGATCCGTGGCCGTCATGCCGAACTCCGCGGCCCCGTGCTTGGGCCACATTCTGAAACGGTCGACTCATATGCTAGCAAAGCGCCGGGGTGCGACGCAACCACCCGGCGCCCGGCGCGCCGACAGTGATTGTGATGTGCTCCGCGATCCGGTAGCATGCTGCACATCATGAACATCGTCGACCCGCGCATCGACAGCTATCTCGAGCAGCTGACGCCGCCGCGTCCGGACGTTCTCGCCGAGATGGAGACCTTGGCGGAGCGCCGCCATTTCCCGATCGTCGGGCCCCTGGTGGGCCGGCTGCTGTACACGCTGACCCGCGCCATCGGAGCGCGTCACGTCCTGGAGTGCGGATCGGGGTTCGGATACTCGGCCGCCTGGTTCGCCCAGGCGATCCCGGAGGGCGGCCGGGTCGTCATGACCGAGGGGGCGAAGGAGAACTGCGACCTGGCGCACGACTTCCTGTCGCGCGCGGGTCTGCTCGAGAAGACCGCCATCCACCAGACCAACGCCCTCGACCTGCTCGAGCGCGTGACCGGCGAGTTCGACGTCATCTTCTGCGACATCGACAAGCGCGACTACCCGCGCGTCTATCCCTTCCTGAAGCGCCGGCTGCGCGTCGGCGGCCTGTTCCTGTGCGACAACATGCTCTGGTTCGGCAGGGTCGCGGGCCCCGACCAGGACGAGGACACGCGCGGCGTCCGCGAGATGTCGCGGCTGCTGTACGCCGACGCGTCCCTGTTCACGACCATCCTGCCGCTGCGGGACGGCGTCAGCCTGAGCTACAGGCAGTCCTGAACGCGGCGTGACGCCGGACGCGGGCTGGCGCCCGCGGCTCCTGGTCGCCGTCGCGGCGGTCCTCTTCTCCACCGGCGGAGCCGTCATCAAGGCCACCACGCTCGGAGGGTGGCAGGTCGCCTGCCTGCGCTCCGGCATCGCGGTCGTGGCGGTCCTTTTGATGCTGCCGGCCGCGCGCCGCCGTCCCGAGCCCGCGTCGTTCCTGGTCGGCCTCTCCTACGCGGCGACGCTGGTGCTCTTCGTCCTGGCGACCAAGATGACGACGGCGGCGAACGCCATCTTCCTGCAGTCGACGGCGCCGGTCTACGTCCTGCTGCTGTCGCCGCGGATCCTGGGCGAGCCGGCGCGGCGGCGCGACCTGCTCTTCCTGCTCCTCCTCGGGTCGGGTCTGGCGCTCTTCTTCGTGGGGCATGAGGCGCCGCAGGCCACGGCGCCGCGGCCGGTCGCCGGCAACGTCCTGGGCGCGTTGAGCGGACTCACCTGGGCGCTGACGCTGGTCGGTCTGCGCTTCATGGGACGCCGCGAGGCGCGCGGTGGACCGGGCGCCGCCACCGCGGTCGTCGTGGGCAACCTGATCGCCTGTCTCGCGTGCCTGCCGCGCGCCCTGCCGTTCACCGGCGCCGGGCCGCGCGACGTCGCCGCGATCGCCTACCTGGGCGTCGTGCAGATCGGCGTGGCCTACGTCTGCCTGACGCTCGGGCTGCGGCACGTCGGGGCGCTGCCCGCGACCATCCTGCTGTTCATCGAGCCGGTGCTCAATCCGATCTGGGCGTTCCTGGTCCACGGTGAGCGCATCGCCCCGCTGGCGCTGTGCGGCGGCGCGATCATCCTGACCGCGACCTTCCTCAAGAACGCCCTCGATCTGCGCCGCGCCGACGCCTGAAAGCCGACGCGTGAAAAACGAAGGGCCTCCGCGCGCCGGCCGCGCCGCGGCGCGCGCCGGGCGCGTGATTGACTCACCCCGGGGCGTGCGTTAGAGTGCGGCCCGCATGACTCACCGCCCCGGCCCCGCCGCATCCACACGCCGCGCCGCGGTGACGCTCCTGGCGGCCGCGATGGCCGCGATCGCCGCCTGTCGCGGCGGCGGCTCCGGCGGGACCGAAGAAGTGAAGACCCTCGTCGCCAAACAGGTCGAAGCGATCAACGGACGCGACATGCAGTCCCTGGCGCGCATCTGGTCCCAGCAGGACGACATCCTCCTGTTCGACGTCGCCCCGCCCGGACGCTTCCACGGCTGGCCGGAGATCGCCCGCTCGTTCAACAACCTGTTCGAGAAGGCCAGCGATCTGAAGATGACCGTCGAGAACGTCCAGGTGCAGGACGGCGGCGCTCTCGCCACGGCGACCTACGACTGGGCGATGACCGGGAAGGTGGGGGAGTCGGCGCTCCAGGATCGCGGCCAGGCGACCGAGGTCTACCGTCGCGAGAAGGACGGCTGGAAGCTGATGCACGCGCACTATTCCACCTCGCCGCCCGTCTCCGAGGCCGCGGCGATCCCGGCCGCCGCCGCGCCCGCCGGCAAGGACGCCAAGCCGGCCGCGCCCGCCCCGGCCCCCACGGCGGCCAAGCCGCCGGCCGGGCCCGGGAAAAAGCCGGCGCGATGACCGAGGAGCGCGTCACCCGCGAGGTGCTGCCGAACGGCCTGACGATCCTCGTGGCCGAGGATCTCGCCTCGCCGGTCGTGGCGATCAACCTCTGGGTCCGGGCGGGGTACTTCGACGAGACCGACGATCAGATCGGGATCTCCCACGTCATCGAGCACATGTTCTTCAAGGGGACGCCGGAGCGTCCCCGCGCCGACCAGATCGCCAGCGAGATCAAGTCCCTGGGCGGCGAGCTGAACGCCGGCACCTACTACGAGTCCACGAACTACTACGTGGTGCTGCCGGCGGAGAACTTCGAGGCGGCGTTCGACATCCAGGCCGACGCCCTGCGTCATCCCCTGTTCGACGCCGACGAGCTGCGGCGCGAGCAGGAGGCGGTGCTGCAGGAGGCGCGTCGCAAGATGGACAACCCGGCGGCCCATGCGGCCGAGATGATGTTCCGCGAGGCGTTCGACGTGCACCGGATCCGGCGCTGGAGGATCGGGACCGAGGAGGGGATTCGCGCCATGACGCGCGACCACCTCGAGGATTACTTCCGCACCCATTACGTGCCGTCGCGCATCATCGTCTCCGTCGCGGGCGGCGTCGCGGCCGGCGCCGCGATCGACACGGCGCGGCGTCTCCTTGGCCCCATGCCGGCGACCGAGGGCGCGCCGCTGGGATCGCCGGCCGAGCCGCCGCGCTCCGGGTTCCGCGCCCGGCGCATGACCGCCGATGTCCGGCGCGGCCATCTGTTCGTGGGCTACCCCGCCGCCCCGGTCCTCAGCGACGACGACTACGCGCTGCGGATGGCGGCCCATATCCTGGGAGGCGGCCGGGCCTCCCGCCTGCACCAGGCGGTCAAGGAGCGCGACGCCCTGGTGGACGGCATCGGCGCGGGTCTCGAAGCGTTCCGCGACATCGGCATCCTGTCGGTGCAGATCGAAGGGGATCCCAGGTCGGCGCCCGCGGCGCTGCGCTCGACGCAGGCGGAGATCGAGAGGCTGCGGCGCGAGCCGCCGACGGACGCCGAGATGGAGCGCGCCCGCACCGGCATCGAGTACCGCTACCAGCGCAGCCGGTCCGAGGTTCTGGGCCGATCCGCGGTCCTCGCCTACTACGAATCGATCGGCGGATATGCCCTGGCGGAGGAATCGGTGCGCCGGCTGTCGCAGGTGACGGCCTCCGAGGTGCGCCGCGCCGCCGAGCGCTACCTCGACCTGGAGCGCGCCACGCTTCTGGAGTATTTCCCCGAGGATGCCGGACCGGCGCCCGAGATCGCCGCGCGCCTTCTCGAGCTGAAGCGCGTCGAGGCGGCGCCGCCGCTGCGCGACACGGCCGGTCGCGCGGTCACCCCGACGCACGCCCAGCCGGCGCCCCGCGCGACGCGTCTGCCGGCGCCGGACCCGGTCACCCGGCAGCGGTTCGAGTCGGGGCCGCTCCTGGTCCACGAGGAGCGGCGCGCCCTGCCGCTGGTGACCTTCTGCGTCGCGTTCCGCGGCGGCCGCTCGGGGGAGCAGCGCGACAACTGCGGCATCACCCGTCTGATGCAGGCGACGCTCGCGAAGGGCACGCCGATGCGCGACGCCCGCCGCGTCGCGATCGAGATCGACGGACTGGGCACCGCCATCGAGCGGATCGTCGACGAGGACTACTTCGGCTTCTCGATGAGCCTGCTGTCGCGGCACGCGGCACGCGGCTTCGAGACCCTGATGGATCTCGTCCGGCACCCGGCGTTCGTCTACGACGAGCTCGAGAAGGAGCGCGCGCTGCTGCTGGCGGCGCAGGAGTCGGTCCGCGACCAGTCGCTGGCGCACACGTTCCAGTTGTTCCGCCAGGCCGCGTTCGGCAGCCACCCGTACGCGCTCCCGGCGTACGGCATGGAGGCGTCGGTGCAGGGGCTCAAGCGCGAGGACCTGGTGCGCTGGCACCGGCTGGCGGTGCGCCCGGCCTCGATGGTCGTGTCGGTCGTCGGCGCGCTGTCCGAGTCCGAGACGACCGACATCGTCGGACGCACGCTCGCCGAGTGGCCGCAGGAGGGATACGGCGGCTCGGAGCCGGGCCAGCTCCTGGCGTGGGGGGCGTCCGAGATCGCCGAGACGCGGCGTCGCGCCCAGACCGCCCAGATTATCGGATTCCCGACCCCCGGCCTGCTCTCGCCGGAACGGCACACGCTCGACGTCCTGCAGTCGTTGACCGGCGGGTTGAGCGGCCGTTTCTTCGAGGCGGTGCGGGGCCGGCGCGGGCTCGCCTACGCCGTGCAGGCGCTCAACTACCAGCGTCTGCGGGGCGGGGCGTTCATCGTCTACATGGCGACGTCGCCGAAGGACGAGGCCGAGGCGCGCCGCGTCCTGTTCCAGGAGATCGCCGTGCTGCGCCAGGACGGTCCGCGTCTCGAGGAGATCGAGCGTGCGCGCCGCCACCTGTCGGGCGCCTACGCGATGAGCATGCAGGACAACGGGTCGCGCGCCTTCCGCTATGCCGACTCCGAAGTGCGCGGTCTCGAGCTCGCGGAGAGCCTCGATTACCCGCGCCGGATCGCCGCGGTCGGCCACCAGGACGTCGCCGACGCGATCTGGAAGTACCTCAACCCCGATCGCTGCGCGATGGGAATCCTGCGCGGCGAATCCCCTCAGGCCTGAGAAAGAGAAAAGAAGACTAGCGGCCGCCGCCCGATGAGGGCGGCTTCTGGTCGGGCGGCGCGGGCGCCGGAGGCGTCGGCTCGGGCGGCGTCTGGTCCGGAGGCTTCTGATCCGGGGGCTTCTGGTCGGGAGGTTTCTGGTCGGGTGGCGCGGGCGCCGGGCCGGGGGCCGGCTCGGGCGCGGGCCCCGGCTCGGGCGACGGGGCCGGCGCGGGTCCTGGCGCGGGCGCCGGCTCGGCCGGTTTCTCCTGCGGCGGCTTCGGCTCCGGCGCCGCGGCGGGAGGAGTCGCCGGGGGCTCGGCGGGAGCGGGGGCGGGCGCGGTCTCGACCGGCGCCTCCGGCTCGGGCTTCGGATGCCGGCGCACGTCCCCGGACAACCGCTTCACCTCGACGCGGCGGTTCTTGTCGCGCCCCTCCTCGGTGGAGTTGTCGGCGACGAAATTCACCGGGCCATAGGCCTTCATGACGAAGTGGCTCGCCGGGATCCCCTGTTGGACGAGCCACGCTTTGAGGACCTCGGAGCGTCGCTGCGCGGCGGCGCGGTTGGTCGCCACGCCGCCTTCGTTGTCGGTGTAGATCCCGACCTCGAAGATCACGTCCGGCCAGTATTTCGCCGCATCGACCAGCAGGCCGAGCCAGGCGTCGCTGCCCGGGTAGAGCTCGATCCCGTGGAAGCGGACGTTCTGGAGGATCTGCGACTCGTTCTTGTCGAGGCGGACACGCGGGCAGCCTTCCTTGTCGATCTTCTGGCCCTTCGGCGTGTCGGGGCACTGGTCGAGCCCGTCGAGGACGCGATCGCCGTCGCTGTCCTTCGGGCAGCCCTTCTCGTCGACCGCGGCGCCCGGCGGCGTCAGGGCGCACTGGTCGACGCCGTCGAACACGCCGTCGTTGTCGGTGTCGTGCGGGCAGCCGGCGGTGGGGCTGTCGGCCGGATCGACGATGGCGCCCACCGGCGTGCCGGGGCACTTGTCGACACCGTCGAAGATGCCGTCCTTGTCCGAATCGGTCGGGCAGCCCGTCGCGTCGACGATGGCGCCCTTGGCCGTGTCGGGGCACTTGTCGAGGCCGTCGAGGACCGCGTCGCCGTCCGAATCGAGCGGGCAGCCCTTGTCGTCGACCGGCCAGCCCTTCGGCGTGTTCGGGCACTGGTCGAGCCCTTCCATCACGCCGTCGCCGTCGAGGTCCCAGGGGCACCCGTCGTGCTTGTCGACCAGCGCGCCCTTCGGAGTGTCCGGGCACTTGTCCTTGAGATCGAGGATGCCGTCGCCGTCGGTGTCGGCCGGCTTGCCGCCGCCGAAGATCCAGGTCAGACCGCCGTTGACGTGGAAGTTCGAATAGACCTGGTTGACGGCGTAGAGATCTTCGAATTCGGCGCGGATCTGCGTGTGCGGGCTGATGCGGTAACGGATGCCGCCTCCGAGGGAGAAGAGGACCGCGTCCGTGTCGCCCTGCTCGTCGCTCGTCAGGGCGGGACTGGTCTTCCAGGCGAGCCAGCCGGCGCCGAGCGCCATGTACGGCTTGAATCGGCGGCGCTCGTTGCGCGGGTTGATGATGAATCGGAAGGTGTAGGCGTCCGGCGTGAACTTGCGGCTCGTGTTGGACAGAAAGACGGAGTCGTTGGCGATCAGCGTGCTCCCGGTGTCCTGGAGCGTGGAGCCGTCCGACTTGTAGTACTGGAACTCGATCTCGTAGGGAGGCGCCAGATTCCAGCCGAGCCGGAAGCCGTAATCGAAGGTGCTCTCGACCTGGGTCTCGTGACCGAACTCGGTGTAGCCGAGGTAGGCGCCGACCTCCCACGAATGCTTGCGCTCCTCGGCCGAGGCGGTGCCTGCGGCGACGGCCAGGACGGCCGCCACCAGAGCGATGAGAAATCGGCCGGCCCCGCGACGCGACGGCAGCGCGGTATCGGCTGCGGATTCAAGACCCATGCGTGGTGATCCTCGTCGGCGGAACAGTCACCCGATGTCCCGAGGCCCCGCCCCCCGCGACGGCCTCCGGTCCTCGCCGGCGGTTGCAGACCTAAAAGGTTGTTCCGTAAAGAGCGGCGCATCCTAACATGCGGTTTTTTGGGATGTCAACGACCGCGCCCGCGCAGCGCCGGCCGCCTGCGGGCCGGCCACCGCGCGGGCCGGCCGGTCGCCGGACCTTGTGCTATTCTCGACGTTCGGTGGGATTCCCCGTGCGCAACCCTCGTCAGGAGACGCTCTTGCGTGAGGTTTGTCGATCGCGCCCGTCGCTCGGGCGGCAGCTCCTGTTCCCATCGCTGCTGTTCACCGGTCTGTTCGTCGCCGACCTGTTCGTGATCTCGCAGCTCGCCTTCGGCGACCTGAGCCATCAGATGATCGACGAGGCGTTCCGAGCCTCGCTGCTGACCTTCGCGCCGGCGCCGATGCCGATCAGACCGGTGGCCCCCGAGGAGGCCCCGGTTCCGTTCGGCCACGCCGAGGAGTGCCCCACCGGCGACCCGGTCTCCACCGACGTCGCGGCCTCCTGCGCTCCCGGGCCGTCGCGCCAGGGGGCCGGGTTGTTCCGGTCGTTCACCATCCGCCTGGAGCGCGCCCTCATCGACACGAGGGGCCGCGTGATCTGGAGGGATTTCTGGCAGGGGAGCCTGCTCGGCTCCGAGGAAAAACCGGAGAAGCATCTCGAGCCCGGGCACGACCGCGTCCTGGAGGACTGGGAGGTCCAGGGACGCACCCGGCCGGTTCTCGCGATCCGCGAGCCGCTGAGCCCCGGCTCGAGCGACGTGCGCGAGATCGGCATCCCCGAGGAGCTGATCGACCAGGAGCTGCGGCTCCTGCAGCACAACCTCCAGACCAAGCTCTGGGTCGGCGCGGGGGTCGCTGTCCTGATCCTGATCATCGCCTTCTACTACGTGCTGCGGCTCCTGCGCCGGACGCGGCTCCTGGAGGCCCAGGCGCAGATGGACGATCGGCTGGCCTACGTCGGCGGTCTCGCGGCCGGCCTGGCGCACGAGATCCGCAATCCCCTCAACGTCCTGAGCATGAATCTCCAGATGCTCGAGGAGGACGTGGTGGGGCGTCTCGGGGAGGGCGGCGCGGAGGCGCACCAGTACGTCGCCACCCTGCAGACGGAGATCCGCCGGCTGAGCAACCTGGTCGACAATTTCCTGTCGTACGCCCGGCCGGCCCAGCCGCGCTTCGAGAGCCGCGACCTCAACCAGGTGGTGTCGGCCACCTGCCAGCTGGTCCGCCCGCAGTTCGAAGCGCGCCACGTCGCGCTGCGCGAAGATCTCGCGCCGTTCCTGCCGGCGGTCGATCTCGACGAGGCCCAGATCCGGCAGGCGCTGATGAACAT
>Ga0134121_10000947_pt1 | contig 29152 bp, 24 predicted proteins | sample KB301_FD_96463 | JGI IMG/M metagenome (GOLD analysis project Ga0134121, IMG submission 96463) | Terrestrial soil microbial communities without Nitrogen fertilizer from Kellogg Biological Station, Michigan, USA - KB3-0-1 | ecosystem: Environmental > Terrestrial > Soil > Unclassified ... | reverse complement strand
TGGCGCCGAAGTACGGCGACATGCGGAACCACCCTCTCACGGTCACGATCGAGAACTCGCGCCTCAAGGAGGCCCGCTGCGACCGCCCGGAGATCGTGCGCGATTTCCTGGCCTACACAGCCACCGACCCGAACAGCAATCGCATCGGCGAAATCGCCCTGGGGACGAACCTGGCGGTGCGCGACGTCATCGGGCAGATCCTGCAGGACGAGAAGATCCCCGGGCTGCACGTGGCGTTCGGGCACCCGTACAGCGAGCACACCGGGGCCGATTGGCGCAGCACGACCCACATCGACATCGTCGGGCGGCATTTCGACGTCGAGCTGGACGGGGTCCCGATCATGCGCGACAGCCGGTATCTGGTCGACCACGACCAACTGAACTGACCGGCCCCGCCGTGGACGCGCGTCTGAGGACCCTGTTCAACCGCAGCTACGACGACGATCTCTATGCCCGCATGGCCGCGCTCATGGACGAGCGCCTGCGGACCCCGCAGTTCGGCTTCCGGCTGGCCGAGACCCCGGTCTTCCTTCCGGACGACCTGAGGTCGCGCTGCGAGCGGACGGCGGAGGAGATCCTCGCCATCATCCGGCGCCCGGCGATCGTGGCCGCCTGCCAGGAGGCGGTGCCGGAGCGGTATCGGACCCCGCGGCCCGACGCGCTGCCGCATTTCCTCGCCATCGACCTGGCGATCGTCCGGGGCGCTTCGGGGGCGCTGGAGCCGCGGCTGATCGAGCTGCAGGGGTTCGCGTCGCTGTACGGCATGCAGCTGGTGCAGGGCTCGGTCTGGAGCGACGTCCTGGGCGCTCTGCCCGGGATGCCGCGCCGCCTGACGCCGCTGTTCTCGGGTCTGACCCCGGACACCTACGTCGGGCTGCTGCGGGACACGATCATCGCGGACGCCTCCCCGGACGAGGTCATCCTCCTCGACCTCGACCCCGAGAACCAGAAGACCGTGCCCGACTTCCGCGCCACGGCGCGTCTTTTGGGGGTGCGCGCCGTCTGCGTGAGCGCGCTGCGCCGCGAGGGGAGGCGCCTCCTGGCCCCGGACGACGCCGGACGGATGATCCCGGTGCGCCGGATCCTGCACCGCGTCGTGTTCGACGAGCTGGAGCGCCGGCGGGTGCCGATGTGCTTCGACTACCGCGACGACCTCGACGTCACCTGGGCGGCGCACCCGAACTGGTACTGGGTCTGGTCCAAGTTCACCCTGCCGTTCATCGACCATCCGCAGGCGCCCCGGACCTGGCGGCTCTCCGACCTGAATCGCCTCCCCGACGACCTGTCGCGCTTCATCCTGAAGCCGATCTTCTCGTTCGCGGGCCGGGGGGTCCAGGTGGACGTCGATAGCCGGGTCCTCGACGCCATCCCGCCCGCCGAGCGGGGTGGCTACCTCCTGCAGGAGAAGGTCGAATACGCGCCCGCCCTGGCGGCCCCCGACGGCGCCGGGGTCAAGGTGGAGATCCGCATGATGTTCCTGCGGCCGGAGGGGTCCGACCGCATGGTGCTGGCGGTGAATCTCACCCGGTTGTCGCGCGGCAAGATGCACGGCGTCGATCACAACCGGGACCTGCGCTGGGTCGGGTCGTCGGTGGCGATCTGGCCCGAGGTGACGCCGGCGGCGATCTGATCGGCGCCCGGTGTTATGATCGGCGCTTCCGGAAAGGACACGAGGGCGAGACGGTGGGTCTTCTCGATCGATTCAGGCCGCAGGGCGGGCTGACGGATCCCGATCCCGATGCACGGGTTCAGGCCGTGCAGCAGCTCGCCCTGTCCGATCTCGAGCTGCTGATCCCGGTGGCGCAGTCGGACGCCGAGCCGCGCGTGCGGCGGGCGGCGGTGCGCCGGCTGCGCGATCCGCGGCTGCTCGCCCAGGTCGCGACCGCGGACGGCGACGGAGGCGTGCGCGAAACGGCGGCCGCGATCCTGCTCGGGCTGGCCCTCGAGGGGCGGGACGAGGACGCGGCGGGCGCGGCGCTCGGCGGTCTGAGCGAGGTCCGCCATCTCACCGCGGTGGCGCGATCGGCGGCGCTCGAGAGCGTGGCGCGATCGGCGCTCGAGCGGCTGGCCGATGCGCGGGCGCTCGGCAACGTCGCGCGGCACGCCGAGCACGCCCCCTTGCGCAACGCAGCCCTGCAGAAGCTGGACGACCCGCGCGAGATCGCCGCCGTCGCGCTGAAGAGCGAGGATCGCGACGTGGCCCTTCTGGCCCTCGACCGGGTGACCGACGCCGAGGCGCTGCAGGCGATCGCCGCCCGGGGGCGGAACCGCACCGCCGCTCGACGGGCGCGCGAGCGTCTGCGCGACGCGGCGCCCCAGGAGGGCGACGGAGAGGATCCCCGGCCGGCGACCGATCGCGAGGCCCAGATGCGTCTCATCGAGACGGTGGAGGGCCTCTCGATCCCGGCCGAGGGGGACGGCATCGCGGCGCGCCTGGCGGAGCTGCAGGACTCCTGGATCGAGGATCTGACCGAGGTCGACGACGATCTCGACGAGCGCTTCCGCGCCGCCTGCCGTGCGGCGCGCGCGCGATACCAGGCCTGGGAAGAGGAGCGGGTCGAGCGCGAGAAGCGCGAGCGCGAGGTCGAGGAGCATCTCGTCCCGCGTCGCAGGCTGTGCGAGGCGGTGGAAGGGTCGGCCGCCGGCGGCGGGCGCGCGGCCGTGGAGGAGGCCCGCGCGGCCTGGGCCGGCCTGATCGCCAGCCTCGAGCCCGGCATCGACGCTCTCGAGGAACGCTTCGAAGCGGCGTGCAAGGCGGCCCTCGATCGGGACGAGGCCCAGACACGCGCCGGCGAGGAGGCGGCCGAGCGCGCCCGCGCCGACGCCAGGACGAAGGAAGCCGAGAAGCTGCGCAAGGACAACGCCACCCGTGTCGAGCGTCTGTGCGCCCAGGCGGAGAAGCTGGCGCAGGGGGAGAAGACGCCGCTCGGCAAGCTGGAGCGCGCCGCGCGCGAGCTGCGGATCCTGACGCAGTCCCCGCCGCCCTTCCCGTCGCAGCGCGAGCACGATCACCTCGTCCAGCGTCTGAAGGCGGTGCAGGCCGAGCTGCTCCCGAAGATCCAGGCGCTGCGGGACACCGACCGCTGGCAGCGCTGGGCGAACGCGGCCGTCCAGGAGGAGCTTTCGGCGCTGATGGAGGACCTGGCGCGCGCGGCCGAGGAGGAAGGCGCCGACCTGACGACCGCCGGCAAGGGCCTGAGGGACCTGATGGAGCGCTGGAAGGCGGCCGGACCGGCGCCGCCCGATCGCTCCCTGTCCCTGTGGAACCGCTTCAAGACGGCGCGTGATCGGGTGCGGGCGCGATGCGACGTCCTCTACGCGCAGCACGCGGAGGAGCTGACCGCCAACGTCAAGCGCAAGGAAGCGCTGTGCGAGCAGGCGGAAGCGCTCACGTCGTCCACCGACTGGATCAAGACGACCGAGGCGATCAAGGTCCTGCAGACCGAATGGAAGGCGATCGGTCCCTCCTCGCGGGGTCACGAGAAGGCGCTCTGGGAGAGGTTCCGGAAGGCCTGCGACCTCTACTTCGCGCATCGCGACGAGGACCTGGCCAAGCGCAAGGACGAATGGACGAAGAACCTGCGCGCCAAGGAAGCCCTCTGCGTCCGCGCCGAGGCGCTGGCCGACTCCACGCAGTGGCGCGCGACGGCCGACGAGATCAAGAAGCTGCAGGCGGATTGGAAGGCGATCGGTCCGGTCCGGCGCAACCAGTCGGAGACGATCTGGAAGCGCTTCCGCGCCGCCTGCGATCGCTTCTTCGAGCGCTACAAGAACCGCGACGCGATCGAGGCGCAGACGTTCGTCGCCGAGAGGGAGACACTCATCGTCGAGGTCGAGTCGCTCGCACCCGCCGTCGCCGCGACGGCGACGCCCCCCGAGGAGGTCGTCGGGCGCCTGCGGGCCTCCCTCGAGCGCTGGCGGCGGATGCGCGGCCTGCCGCAGGACCAGGCCGAGGCGCTCAACGGCCGGTTCTACTCCGCGTTCGACGCCGTGCTCGCGGCCCACCCGGAGGCGTTCGCCGGGACCAGCCTGGACGCCGGCGCCAATATAAAGAGGATGCAGGACCTCGTGACCCGGGTCGAGAAGCTCGCCCCCACGCAGGACGGTCCCGACATCTCGGAGCTCTCGCCCGCCGCGCGCCTGGCGACCATGTGGCGCGAGGCGCTCGCCAGCAACACGATGGGCGGCAGGGTGGCGGAGGAGAGCCGCTCGAAGGCGGCCGCGGACGAGGTGCGCAAGGCACAGGCCGCCTGGCAGCGGCTCGGCTACGTACCCGAGCCGGCGCGACGCGAGCTCCAGGCCCGGTTCGATCGCGCCTGCCGGAAAATCCTCGATCGGCGCACGGCGGCGGCCCCGGCCCGCTGACCCTCAGGCCTGGGCGTCCTCGGGCGCGAACCGGTATCCGACCGCCTCGAGCACCTCGACCCCGGTCCGGTACCTTCCGAACTGCGGCATCAGGTAGGCGCCGACCACCAGCTCCTTCACCTCGTCGAGCATCTCGCGCGCGATCAGCATCCCCTGGCGGCGCCCCGCCTCCGGGGTCGCCGCGGCCGCCATCCGCTCGCGGATACCGGTCGGGATCTGCATCCCGGGCACTTCGTTGTGGAGGAATTCGGCGTTGCGGGTGCTCGCCAGCGGGCAGAGACCGACGAGGATCGGCAGGGACAGCTCCCGCGTGTCGCGCAGGAAGCGGCGCAGGACGGCCGGATCGTAGACCGGCTGGGTCATGACGAACTCGGCGCCGGCGCGCTTCTTCTCCTCGAGGCGGCGCAGCTCGCGGTCGTAGTCGTGCGCCGCCGGCTCGGCGCCGCAGGCGAGCAGGAACCCCGTCCGGTCGGCCAGCGAGCGGCCGGCCGGATCGACCCCGTGATTGAGCGCGTCGGCCATCCGCAGCAGACCGATGGCGTCCAGATCGAACACCGCGGTGGCGGCCGGGTAGTCGCCCATCTTCGGCGGGTCGCCGGTGATGATCACCAGGTTGCGGATCCCGAGCACCCAGGCACCCAGCAGGTCGGAGTGGAGCCCGAGCAGGTTCCGGTCGCGGCAGCAGACGTGCAGGATGACGTCGAGACCGACCTCCTGGCGCACCTTCACCGCCAGGGCCAGGTTGCTCATCCGCGCCACCGCCCGCGGTCCGTCCGCGATGTTGATCACGTCGCAGCCGGCGCGCTTGAGCATCGCCGCCGCTTCGAGCGCCCGGGCGGGGTTCAGGCCGGCCTCCGGGTTCACTTCGACGCTGACGGCGAAGTCGGCGGGGCCGCCCAGGGGGCGGCGCGGACCCGCGGGGTCGATCCGGTCGCGCCAGATGGCCGCAAGACGGGCGCCGAGCGGCGACTTCTGCTCCGCCGGCGTGGAAGGCTGCCGGCCGAGCGCGACCGGCGCCGCGGCCGGCCGGGCCGGTGCCGCGACGATCCGGCCGCCACGCAGCATGAGGGCCGCGTCGACCACCGTGCGGATGTGCTCGGGGCCGGTGCCGCAGCATCCGCCGACCACACGGACACCCGACTGGAAGAGTCGCCGCGCGTAGACCCCGAAATACTCCGGCGTCGTCATGTAGATGGTCCGCTCATCGAGGCGGCGCGGCCGGCCGGCGTTCGGCTGGATGCTGACCGGCGCGCCCGCCGCCAGCATGTCGCGCGCGATCTCGAAGTGGAACGCCGGTCCTTCGGCGCAATTGGCCCCCACGACGTCGGCGCCCCACTGGCGCAGGCGCTCCGCGACGCCGGCCGGGGTCAGGCCGTCGATGGTCCGGCGGTCCTCGCCGAACGCCATCTGCGCGACGATGGGTCCCTGGAATGCGGAGCGCGCCGCGGCGAGCGCCTGCTCGATCTCTCCGAGGCTGTAGAAGGTCTCCAGGACCAGGAGGTCGACTCCCTCCGTCACCAGGGCCTCGACCTGCTCGGCGAACAGCGAGCTGAGATCCGCGCGGCGCTCTCCGGAGAGAACGTCGACCATCAGACCGCTCGGTCCCACCGAGCCGGCCACGTACGCGGCATCGCCCGCCGCCTCGCGCGCCAGCCTGACCCCGGCCTGGTTGATGGCGCGCAGCCGGTCCTGGGCTCCGTAGCGCGCCAGGCACTCGCGGTTGGCGCCGAAGGTGTTGGTCTCCAGGACCTGGGCGCCGGCCGCGACGTAGTCGCGGTGGATGTCGCCCACCAGGTCGGGGCGCGCGAGATTGGCCTCGTCGAACGATCGGCTGATGAAATAGCCGCGCTCGTAGAGCTGCGTTCCCATCGCGCCGTCGAAGACGACGGGGCCGCGTGCGAGGGTCTCGAGAAACGGCGTTTGGCGGAGGGGCATCGCTGTGGCCGGAGGCGGATCGATCCGGATGAGAACGGAGCCGACGGCCGGGGTTGAACCGGCGACCTACTGATTACGAATCAGTTGCTCTACCACTGAGCTACGTCGGCCCGGAAGAGGCCGTAGTCTATGCGGACGGGGGGTGCGATGCAAGGTCGCGCGGCATCCGGCTGACGCTGAGTGGCATCGTCTGGGCCGAACGTGGACGCGGATTGGCAGTCGGGTGGATTGCGATTTCGACATCGGAGCCGGTTCCCGTTGCTCCGCAATGGTTTGTGCGATCGGGGCCGCCGTCTCGGAGCGTGGCACAACGCTTGCCCTTGAAGGAGGCGAGGAGGGGCGTCCCGATGTGCACGGCACGGCGGTCAGGTCGGCGGGGGAACGAGGCCGGCTTCACTCTGATCGAGCTCCTGATCGTCGTGGCGATCATCGGCATCATCGCGGCGGTGGCCGTGCCCAACCTCCTCAATGCCGTCGACAAGGCCAAGCAGAAGCGCACCATGGCCGACATGCGGACCATCGGGGCGGCGGTGGAGGCCTATGCCACCGACAACGCCCTCTATCCGGTCGGCGTCGCCAATTGGGCGGGGCTGAAGGCCGTGATCAACCCGCACTTCATGAAGGCTCCGCCCGACGCGGACGCCTGGGCCAACACCTGGGACGTGGACTCCGTGACCGGCGTCGACTACTCGGTGGCGAGCGTCGGGAAGGATGGCATCCCCAGCGCCCGGAGCGGCGGCCAGACGAACTCGTTCGATTCCGACATCGTCTTCTCGAACGGCCACTTCTTCCAGTGGCCCGAGGGCCCGCAGAGCTAGCCGGCGATTTCTCCGGCGCCCGCGCCACGACCCGACTCCCTCCGTCCCGGATCGCGCCTCGCCGTATGATGCGCGCATGACGCTGCGCGCCCCGGCGCGATCTGCTCGCTTCACTCTCCTGGTTCTCGGCTCGCGCTTCATCGCGCAGGCGGCGCCGGTCGACGGCGAAGAGGAGGCGCGGGCGGCGCGCGAGGCGATGCGGCGCGAATTCCCGGACGCCACGCATCACTGCTGGGGTTTGATCCTGCGCCTCCCCGCGGGGGAGCGCGCTCTCTGCGACGACGCTGGGGAGCCGGCCGGCACCGCGGGGCCGCCGATCCTGCAGGCGATCCGGCGCGCGGGGGTGACCGACGCCCTGGTGATCGTGGCGCGCTGGTTCGGCGGCACCAGGCTGGGGAAGGGGGGGCTCGCGCGCGCCTACCGGAGCTCGGCGGGCTCCGCGCTGGCGGCCGCCGGCGTGGTCCAGGTGGTGCCGATGATCCGGCTGCAGCTCGCCGGCCCGGTGGAGGGCGACGGCGCGGTCCGCCACCTGATCGCGCGGCGGACGGGACGCCTCCGGGACGCGTCGTACGACGAAAGCGGCGGCGTGCTGCTGCTCGTCGAGCTCCCCGAATCGGAGCGCGCCGCCCTGGAGGACGATCTCGCCGGGCTCACGCGCGGAGCGTGGAGGGCGGCCGCGGCGCGGGGCGGCCGGAGCGGCGGTTGAACCGAAGGAGGTCGCCTGCTATCATCCGCCCCGCGCCCGGGACGAGCACGCCGGCCGCGACACCGCCATGGCCTCCCGCAAGGATTACGCGCGTTCCGGGGCGTTCGAGCCTCCGGTGGCGTTCCTCACGGTCATCGAGGAGGGCGCGACGCTCGTCGGGGACATCGTCTCCGAGGAGAACATCCGGGTGCGCGGCCGCGTCGAGGGGAACGTCTCGACCTCCGGCTCCGTCGTCATCGAGCCGCGCGCCTTCGTCGTCGGCGAAATCACGGCGGCCAACCTGATCCTGGAGGGATCGCTCGAAGGTCGCGTGACCGTGGCGCGCAAGTTCGAGCTGCGGCCGAGCGGCCGCATGCGCGGCGACATCAAGGCCGCCATCGTCGCCATCGCCGAGGACGCGTTCCTGCAGGGGAAGGTCCTGGCGACCGAGAGGATCTCGACCACCCCTCTGCCGCGGCGCGCCGATCGCCGTTGACCGCCCGGGACGGGCGAGTGGCCCCGGGCGTCGTCGTCTTCCTGGCGCTGGCCGGATCCCTGGCGGGCCTTCTCGTGTACTACACCGTCTCGCATCGCCGTCCGCCCATCCCCGCCGACGCGGATCACGCCGGCGTGGTCGAGCCGGCGCGCTGCCTGACCTGCCACGGCCCCGGGCGGAATCACGCGCGCGGACCCAACCACCCGCTCAACGATCAATGCTTCAACTGCCACGAGCGCAACTGACCGTCGGGCCGCGGCGCCGGCCGGATCGCCTGCCACGCGATGACCGGCCCGTTCGCCAGCAGCCGCAGGGCCAGGGTCCGGTAGCGCTGCCGGCCAGACACGAGGTCGGAGAGGATCCCCGCGGTCCGGGGGCTGCGGGCGCAGAGCGCGACCAGCCGCTCGATCGTTCGTGGCGCGAAGAATTCGGCCGCGTGCCGGCCGGCCCAGGAGAACTCGCGGCCCATGTTCCGTCGCCAGAGCGTCGAATAGGTTTCGGGCGCGCCGGCGATCAGCGCCCCGGCCAGGAGCTCGCCCGACTCCATCGCGTAGTGGATCCCCTCGCGGGTCAGAGGGTCGACCGATCGGCTGGTGTCGCCGACCAGCGCCCAGCCCTCGCCCTGCAGCCGGAGGCCCTGCGGATTCACGGGAGCCCCGGGAATCAGCGCCGCGTACGCGGTGGCCCGCGCCAGGCACCCCGGCCCGTAGCGCTCCGCCAGGAAGCGATCCAGGATCGTGCGCAGCGCCGCGACCGGCATCGCGCCGAGCGGACCGCAGATGCCGGCGGCGTCGTGATCGACCCGCGGAAAGACCCAAAGGTAGCCCGGCACCTCGGCGCAGAACTTGAGGACCGCCGTCTGCTCGGTGGGCTCGGGGAGGTAGTAGCCGACCGCCTGCGTGAGCTCGGCGGCGGGGATGCCGCCGGCCAGCCTGCGGCGGGAGAATCCGCCGGCGCCGTCCGCCGCGATCAGGAAGTCGAACGGGGCGTGGGCGGCCCGCCGTCCCCCGGCGTCGATCGAGGTGATGGTCCAGGGCGGAGCGGAGCCGCCCCCTGCGGGCCCGAACGCGACGACACGCTCGCGGACCAGGCGCGCGCCGGCCGCGGTCGCGCGCCCGAGCAGGAACTGGTGCAGGTCGGCGCGGCGGAAGACGCGCAGAGGCTCGCGCAACGGGATCGTCGCGGCGGCTCCCGAGGGTGCGATGACCTGGCAGGTCCGGAGGGTCCGGGCCGGAAGCCGCGCGTCGTCGAGGAACGGGAAGGAATCCAGACTCCGGGCGGGGAGGCCGCCGCCACATGGCTTCTCGAATCGCGTGCGCGGCTCGAACAGGGTGACGTCCCGCCCCGCCTCCGCCAGCCGGCTGGCGCAATGGGCGCCGCCGGGCCCGCCGCCGATGATCGCGATGCGCCGCACGGCCGCATTTTAGTCGAATCGGAACGGGTCCCGGGGCGCCCGGTCCTTGCTCCCTTCGGGGATTCGCGGGGAACCCGGAGCGGTCGCCATCCGTTGTAGATGGCGCCGGAGGGGAGGGCGTGGAGCCGGACGATTTCGCCCTGATGGAGGCAGTCCGGGAGGACCGTGAGGGAGCCTTCGAGAGATTCGTCGCGCGCTTCCAGCGAAGACTCTACAGGCTCGCCTGGGGCTATCTCCGTCAGCACGATGACGCGCTCGATGCCGTGCAGGAGACGATGGTGAAGATCTACCTGGCCCGCGCCACCTACCGGCCGGCGTCCCACCCGTTCACGTGGGCGTCGCGCATCCTCGCGAACCAGTGTCTCGATCACCTGAGGCGGCGCAAGGCGCGCCCTTCCGAGTCTCTCGAGGCGGCGCAGGAGGCGAGACCGGGGAGCGATCTGACGGCCGGCGACCCGCGCGACACGCCGGAGCACCATCACGAGCAGTCGGAGTTCCGGCGCCGCGTGCGGGAGGCGGTCGCCCTGCTCCCCGAGAGCCAGCGCGAGGTGTTCGTGCTCCGGCATTTCGAGGACATGACGCTCGAGGAGATCGCGGTGACCCGCGGCTGCGCGCTCGGGACGGTGAAATCGTCCCTGCATCGCGCCGCCGCGGCGGTGCGCGAGCGGCTCGAGCGTGGCGCGCGCGAGCCCAGGGCGGGGGAGGGACGCGGATGAGCGACAAGGGCCGGCCCCCCGCGTCGACCTGCGACTCGGTCCGGGAGCGGATGACGCTCCATTTCTACGGTGCGGCCGAGGAGCCGGAAGCGCTTCAGCGCCACCTGGAGGGCTGCGCCGGTTGCGCCGCGCTCTGGGCCCGAACCGTCGCGACCCTGCGCTCCGTCGATGCCGCCGCCGTCTTTCCGCGGGAGCACGAGGTCGACTGGGCCGGGTTCGCGCGCGGCACCGTGGCGCGTGCCCGGGCCGCCGAGCAGGCGCAGGGGGCGGTCGCGGTCACGCCGTTCCGGGCGCGCACGGCCGGCCGCCGGGCGTTTGTCTGGGGCGGAGCCCTGGCCGCCGCGGCGATGCTCGTCGTCCTCGCGGGCCTGCGGATGAGACATGGGGCGCCGCCGCCGCTCGCCGCCGCGCACCAGCCCGGCCCCGCCGCCGAGGGGCGGGATGGGGCCCGCTTCCTGCAGGAGAGCGTGACCCGACAGGCGGCGGCGCGCTCGCTGCGGGACGGCCGGGCGCTGCTCGTGGACCTGATGCAGGCCCCGGTGCGCTGCCGCCGCTCCGACGGGTCGTACGACGTCGCGCTCGAGAAGACGCGCGCCAACGACCTGCTCCGGCGCGTCAGTCTCTATCAGGGCAGCCTCGCGGGACCCGGCGATCGCCGCCTCGCCGAGCTCCTGGGCCAGCTCGAGAGCCTGCTCCTCCAGGTCTCCGCGATGGACGATTGCACCGCGGTGCAGGCGATTCACGACCTGCGTGCGGCCATCGAGAGACGTCAGCTGCTCCTGCGCATCGATCTGGTCACGCGCGAGGTCGAGGAGGGAGGAACACGTGCCTGATCCGTCGCCATCGGGACCGGAGGGAACGGGGGGCGCGGTGGGCGTCGGACGCGCGCTGCGTTCGTGTCGCCGGCGGATCACCGGCGCGCTGGTCGTCGTCTCGCTGGCCGTGGTCGCGCTCGCCGCCGCGGCCGCCACGACCCCCGCCGGGGCTGCCGGGCCCGCCGAATCCGACCTCGTCCGCCAGATCAAGGTGGACGTCTTCGACGAGAGCTGGGACGCCGTGCTCAAGGGATGCGAGGATCTGCTGGCGCGCTATCCGGCCAGCCCCTCCGCCACCCAGGCCGCGTTCTACCGGGCGCGGGCGCTGTCGCGCATCCCGGGGCGCGAGAAGGACGCCGCGACGGCCTTCCGCGATTTCGTCTCGCGGCACGCGGGCGACAAGATGCTCAGCGAGCAGGCCTGGACCAGCCTCTTCTCGCTCGCCTGCGACGCGCGTCGGACCAGGGGATCCGCCTGCCAGGAGACCCTCGACGAGGGTCTGTCGAACCCCTCGGCCTACGTCTCGACGCTCGCCGCGATCCGGGCCGCCGACACCAAGGATGAATCGCTGCGCGGCCGCGCGCTCGTGGTCCTCAAGAAGGCGCTCGCCACCCAGAGCGAGCAGGACATCCGCAACGAGATCCTGATCGCGATCCTGAAGATCGATCCGAAGGAGGTCCCGTCACCCGCGCCGCGGTCGCAGCCGGCGGCGGGGACCTCCGCGGTCGCCGCGTCCGGTCATGCGCCATCCCTGATCCGGATGACCATCTTCAACAAGGAAGAGGGGCGATTCGAGCTGAAGATCAGCCTGCCGGTGGCGTTCGCGCAGATGCTCCTGAATTCCCTGGACGAGGACGCCAGGTCGGAGATCCGTCGCGAAGCGCGACGCCAGGGGATCAATCTCGACGACGTGTTCGACGCCATCCAGAAGGCCGGGGCCGGGCGCTTCCTCGAGGTCGACACCGAGGAGTCCCGGATCGAGGTCTGGATCGAGTAGGTCAGCCCTGCTGGGCTTTGAGGAACCGCCGGCAGCCGGCGTCGACCGTGTCGATGAGGGTCAGGATCGAGGCGCGCCGCCCAGGATCGGTTTCGAGATCGCGCGCCGCCATGAGGGACTCCTTGGCCTCGCAGTCCTTTCCGGTGGCGTGAAACATGTTCGCCAGCCGGAGGCGCGGCTCCACCGAACGCTCATCCAGGCTGGCGGCGCGCTGGTAGTACTCCAGGGCCATCTCGTAAATCCCCTTGTGCTCGTAAGCGTCTCCCAACCCGAGGTTGACGCGCGGATGCCGGGGATTCTTGCTGGAGCAGGTTCGAAACGCCTCCAGAGCGGCGTCGTACTGGCCCTGCCTCGCGTAGATCTCCCCGATGTTGTACCAGGCGTCGGCCAGGGTCGGCGTCAGCTCCGCCGCCCGCCGGTAGTCGGCGATCGCCTGTTCGAGGCGGCCGCGGCGCGTGTCGAGCCTCCCCAGGCTCATGACGAGGTCGGAGTTTCCCGGGGCGATGGCCAGAGCCGCCTGCAGATCGTCGTCCGCGCGATCGTACAGACCCAGCTCCTGGTAGGCCGCCGCCCGCCCGAGAAAGGCCGACAGGTACCAAGGAGAACGGGCCAGCGTGGCGCCGAACGCGGCGGCCGCATCCTGATAGCGGCCGGCGCGCAGGCAGGCGTTGCCGAGGAGCACGTGCGGCAGGTGGTCGGGGGCGCGGAGGACGGCGGGCTCGGAGAGAACCGCGATGGCGCCCTTCGAGTCGCCGGCGAACAGCAGACTCTGGCCTTCGAGCGTGCGCGATTCCCGCACGAAGCGCGCGCCGATCCAGACACCGGCGGAGACCGCCACGATCGCCCAGACCGCCGCCAGCGACCAGCGCAGGGGAGCCGGCGTCCGGCCCGTTTCGGCCGGCGTCCCGGCGCCCGGACTCGTCGCGGGCGCGCCGAGGCCCGCCGAGGCGGCCGCGAGCCCGGCGGCGATCCAGAAAAGAAGCGCGGGAGTCGCGTCCTGGAATGGCGAGCCGAAAAAGGAGACGACGACGGTCGCGAGCATCACGTCGAGCGCCGCCAGCGCCACCGTCCCCGCGGGTCCGGGATCCCGCAGCGCCGTCCGCGCGGCGCCCAGGACGACCAGGAGCAGCAGCGCGAGGAAGAGCGCTCCGCCAGCCACGCCGTACTCCGACGTCAGCTCGAGCAGGCTGTTCCCCACGTGCACCGCCTGATGGCTCAGCGTGAAGGGCGACGCGGCCGCCCCTTTCCAGGCCACCTCGAGGAATCCGTGCCGCCAGTAACCGGGTCCGACACCCAGGGGATGGATCGCCAGGAGCGACGTCGTTCCCTGGATCGCCGCATGGCGATCGGCAGTCGGGTCGCCGGTGGTCGGCGCGAGCAGACCCACATGCGGAAGAGGCGCCATCGGCTCCGTGCCCGATGAGAGTCCGGGCATGCGCGACACGGCGACGATGAGCAGCACCACGGCTCCTGTCACCAGTGCCGCGCGCAGAGCTCCGCCGCCCAGATCGGGCGTCAGATCCCGCCAGCCCTCCCCGGTCGCGAAGGCGCGCGCCACGCGCGTCGCGATCAGCGCCGCGGTGATCAGGGCCGCGGCCATCCAGCCCTCCGGGCGTCCGGCGTAGATGACCGCCGTGATCACGACACCGAGCGCCGCGGCGGTGAGGAGCCGCCCCGACGAGCCCGAGAGCGCCGCCGCTCCGAGCCCGAGCGGCGCGGCCAGGAGCAGGAACTGAATGGCCAGCCCCGGATCGCCGAGCGTCGCGCCCGCGGGAACCGCGGGCAGGAGGGAGACGCCGGCGATCGAGACCCCGTATCCGGGGATCGCGACCTGCGCCAGGGTGCCGGCGGCCACCAGGGTCGCCGCCGCAATTGCGGCGCGCATGGGCCATGCCGCGTGGCGCGCCTCGCGCACGAAGCGCACGACCCCCCAGGCGAGGACGAGGAGCGCCGCGGTCCGGACCAGGTCCCAGAGGGCGAACGCGCGATTGGCCGAGACCAGCGTCGCCGCCACCCCGGCCAGCATCAGACCAAGACCGGACAGCGCGATGGAGCGCGGCAGGGGGCCGGCCACGCGGCGGGCGCCCGCGCCGGCGATGGCGAGCAGGCCGACCAGGAGCGCCGCCACGATGATGGCGGTCTCCTTCGGCAGATCGAATGGGTCGGCGATTCGCGGGCTGTGGAGCAGCGGGACCGCGAACAGGAGCACCGTCAGGAGGGCAACGGCCCAGCGATTAAGGCGCGCAGTGTGCATCGAGACGGCGGCGGACCCCGGTGAGAAAAAGCGCGTGATGCTAGCATACGGTCGGAACACGTTCAATCCCGGTTGACCGCTCGGTTCGGCGCTGGCTAAGATGCGGCCCCATGCCGCGCCGCGTTGAAGCCCGCGCCCCGACACGCGTCGATCTCGCCGGTGGCACCGTCGACCTCTGGCCTCTCTATCTCCTCCTGGATCGACCGCTGACGGTGAACGCGGCCATCGATCTGGACGCGAACGCGTCGATCGAGATCGCGGCGGAACCGGGCTGGGAGATCGTCTCGCGCGACCGGGGCGCCTCCGGTCGCGTTCCGGCGGGCGCCTCGCTGCAGGAGGCGCTCGCCGCCACCCCCGCGGGGCTGTCCTTCATCACGCGCCTGGCGCACGAACTCCTCGCAAGCGGCCCCCCCCGATCCCGGCCGACCGCGCTGCGTATCACCACCGCGTGCCGCGCACCGGCCGGCTCGGGACTGGGAGGCTCGTCGGCGCTCGGGATCGCTCTCGCGACCGCGCTCGATCGGTTCGCCGGGACCGGGCTCGGCGCCGATCAGATCCTCCACCTGACCCGCGCCGTCGAGACTCAGGTTCTGGCGATCCCGACGGGGGAGCAGGATTACCATCCCGCTCTTCATGGCGGGGTGCTGGCGCTCCACTACACGGTGAGGGGAACCCGGATCGAGCGTCTCGATGTCGACACGGCCGCCCTGCGCGAGCGCATCCTCCTGCTCTACACCGGCGTGTCGCGCAATTCCGGCATCTCGAACTGGGACATCTATAAGCGCTACCTCGACGGCGACCAGGTCGTCCGGTCTTCCCTGCAGGCGATCAGCGACGCCGCGCACCAGGTCCGCGACGCGCTGATCGCGGGGCGCTGGCAGGAGGTCGGGGCAGGCCTGGCGGACGAATGGGCGGCGCGGCGCCGCCTGTCGCCCGCCGTCACCGACGAGCGGATCGACGCGCTCATCGCGGGCGCCTGCGAAACGGGCGCTAGCGCCGGAAAAGTGTGCGGGGCCGGAGGGGGCGGTTGTCTCGTCCTCTGGCTCCCGGGGGACGGCGTGAGGGGGGCGGTCGAGGGGAGAATGCGTTCGATGGGGGCGGAAGTCCTGCAATTCGACCTGTCGGCCTCCGGGGTCCAGGTGACGGAAACGTAAGGCGCACCGATTCCGATTGCCTCCCCCCGGCCCTCGCGGTAGACTTTGGCCATCCTGCAACGGGCCCGCCACCCCCAAGCACCGGCCCGGCCAGGGTGAAATTCCCGAGGCTCAAGAAAAGAGGTCGTCTTATGAAGCGCCCACGTGTCGCGTTCCTGATCCCGGCCGGTCTCCTGCTCACGGCTTTGGCGGCCGCGGTCCCGGCGCGCGCCGATCAGATCGTCTACTTCGTCAACGGCAAGGCCATGACCGTGAAGAGCGTCGAGCGCGGGGATCGCGTCACCATCCTCGAGATCGAAGGCGGCGGTCGCATCGGAGTCCCTTCGGTTCAGATTGACCGTGTCGAGGAGCTGCAATTGTCCGCTCCGGCGGCAGCGACCGCGGCCGTGGTGGTTCCGCCGCCCGCTCCGGCCGCGCCGGTTCAGCCGGTCGCCAATCTTCAGGCGAACGCAGCCGCCGGCGGCAATCCTGCAGGTCCGGTCGCGACGGCTGCCGTGGCGACGCCCCAGACGGCTCCCGTCCCGGATGGCAAGTCCTCACCGCCGGCCCAGGCGTCGGGGAAGGTCAATCCGGTGGGTCTCGGCGAGCTGGATGCGGTCCCGCCTCAGGCGCTTCCTCCGTCCTACAATCCCGGCGGCATGGGTCCGCGTGGCGGTCAGTACGGAGCCCAGGGGGGGGCTATCGGGGTAGGCGCACGCTTCAACAACAACCTGAACGGCGTGATCGGACGCCCAGACGGTCCTGGTCGCAGACTCAACGCGCGACTGGGCCCGTTGGCCAGGGTGAGACCGCCCGTATCGGCCCCGCCGCCGGCGTTGCCCGGACAGGCCCAGCCCCCCTCGAATCAGGGCCCCGCGGCGCCAGGCTCCGCGCCGGCCGGTGCACCGGCCGCCACGCAAGCCCCGGCCGCACCGCAGCCGCCGCCGGCGAATCCCGATCCGCCTGCCGATGCCTCGCAGAGCGATCAGGGCGCCGACAACGGCGCTTCGGCTCCGCCGGCGCCGGAAGAGCCGGCGCCCAACGATCCGCCCGCGGACGAGAATCCTCCCGACGGGGAGAATTGAACCCAATCGCAGCACCGAATCAAGCCGCTGTCATCGTCGGCCTCACCGGTCCCAACGCATCGGGCAAAGGTGAGGTCGCGCGTTTCCTGTCCGAGCAGGGATTCGGCGTCCATTCCCTCTCCGACGTCGTCCGGGAGGAGGCCACTCTCCTCGACCTCCCGCACACGCGCGACAATCTCATCGCCGTGGGGGTGCGTCTGAGGGAGCGCGATGGCCCGGGGGTCCTGGCGCGGCGCATCCTGCCGCGCTTGGGAGAGCGCAGCGTGGTCGATTCGATCCGGGGTCCGGCTGAGGTCGAGGTGCTGCGATCGCACGTCCGGTTCGCGCTCCTGGGAATCGACGCGCCGATCGGGATCCGCTTCCACCGATCGCTGGTGCGCGGCCGGACCGGCGATGGCGAGACCCTGGAGGAGTTCCGCTTCAAGGAAGAACGTGAGAACTCCGTCACCGACACCGGTCAGCAGCTGCAGCGAACATTCGAGCTCGCCGATCGGGTGGTGTGCAACGACGGCAGTCTCGATGTCCTTCGCCAGCGCACCCGCGACGCGCTCTCGGCACTCGGCATCGTCATCTGACTGCGGGCTGCGCGCGGTTCAATAAAGGCTGTGAGGCACCCGCCTCCGTCGCAGCAGGGCCACCAGCACCAGACCCGCGAGGAACCCTCCCAGGTGCGCGAACCAGGCCACCCCGGCCTGGCCCGCCCGTCCGGCGTTCATCAGCTGGATGAGCAGCCAGAACCCCAGGACGATCAGGGCCGGCACCTCGACCAGACGGGCGAAGAAGACGACGAAGATCAGGGTCGACACGCGGGCCGCCGGAAAGGTGACGAGGTAGGCGCCCAGGACGCCGGCGATCGCGCCGCTGGCGCCGATCATCGGGACGCGCGATCCGGGATCGGCCGCGATCTGCGCGGCCGCCCCCGACAGTCCGCACAGGAGGTAGAAAAGCAGATATCTCCCGTGCCCGAGAACGTCCTCGATGTTGTTTCCGAAAATCCAGAGATAGAGCATGTTGCCGAGCAGATGGAGCCAGCCGCCGTGGACGAACATCGAGGTGAGCAGCGTCAGGAGGTTGTAGGCGACGAGATCGATCCGGCCGGCGACCGGTTGCGTGAGATCGTGCGGAATGAGGGCCAGCCGCATCAGCAGGGTCTGCTGCACCGCCGGCGGCAGGAAGAGCGCGCGCACGAACACCGCGCAGTTGACGACGATGATCCCGACGGTGATGAACGGGACCGTGCGGGTCGGATTGTCGTCTTTGAGGGGGATCACGTCCGCGGCACCCGGCGCGGGACTATAGAGAGCTTCGGCCGGGAGATCAACCCGCGCGCGGCCCGCGGGAGATCCGCCCCGCGGCGCGAACCCGCGCCACGCTTGACCCCTCCGGCAGGGGCGTCTAAGATACCCGCCCATGTCGTCGTCCGTCCCTGTGTCGCCGCCCGATCGCGAACACCGGTCTTCCTGAAGGGGTCCGTGGCCAGCATGTCCGAGGCGATCCGCCGCACGATGAGCGCTCCGTTGTCGCGCCATGGCGCGCGCGTCGAGCCAGCGGTCCGGCGGGCCGGCGCGTGACCGCCGCCACGCTGCGCCTGGGCGCCCGGGCGGGAAGCCTGGACGACGTCGAGGCCGACATCGGCATCGTCTATCGCCTGCGCTCCGACTCCGGGATCGCGGGCCCGGTCGGCGACGCGCTCGCGGCGCGCCTGATGGAGGTGGCGCGCGAGGATCGCTTCCACGGCCGCTCCGGCCGGCTGCTCCTGTGGCACGCTCCGCAAACGGAGGGCCTCCGATGCCGGCGCTACCTGCTTCTCGGGCTCGGCGCGAAGGAGGAGCTCACGCTGGAGCGATTCCGCCGCGCGCTCGGCGACGCGATGGTCGAGGCCGATCGGCTGGGCGCCGCCACGGTCGCCGTGCCGCTGCCGACCGGCGCCGACCTGCCGTTTCCCGCGCGCGACGCCGCGCAGGCGGTCGCCGAGGGGGTCCTGCTCGGGACCTACCGCTTCGACCGCTATCGCTCCGAGCCGCGCTCGGGCCGGCGCCATCTCCGGCAGATCGTGGTGGCGTGCGGAAACGCGCCGGAGCGCGACGTCAAGGCCGCCCTGGCGCTCGGCGAGACGGTCTCGAACGCGACCTGTTTCGCGCGCGACCTGGTCAACGAGCCGGCCGGTGCGCTCACCCCGGTGCGCATGGCGGAGATCGCCGAGGAGGCCGCCACCCGCGCCGGCATCGAGATCAAGATCCTCGGACCCGACGAGATGCGCGCCATGGGCATGGGCGGCATCCTCGGGGTCGCGCAGGGCTCGCACCAGCCGCCGCGGCTGATCCACCTGACCTATCGCCCGAGGACGAAGCCGGACCGGCGCGTCGCGCTGCTCGGCAAGGGGCTGACGTTCGACTCCGGCGGCCTGTCGCTCAAGACGGCGGACGGCATGGAGACCATGAAGTGCGACATGGCCGGGTCGGCCGCGGTGCTCGCCACGCTGTGCGCGCTGCCGGAGATCGGCTCCCGCGACGAGGTCACCGGCATCATGGGGATGGCGGAGAACATGCCCGGCGGCGGCGCGATCCGACCGGGCGACGTCCTCCGGATCATGAGCGGCAAGACGGTCGAGGTGCGCAACACGGACGCCGAGGGGCGGCTGGTGCTCGCCGACTGCCTGTCGTACGTCTCGACGCTCGACGGCATCGAGTCGGCGATCGATCTGGCGACGCTCACCGGCGCCTGCGTCGTGGCCCTCGGGCCGATGGCGGCCGGGATCCTGGGCAACCACCAGCCTCTCGTCGACGAAGTGCTGCGCGCCGCGGGCGAGGCCGGCGAGGCGTTCTGGCAATTGCCGCTCTACGCCGAGTACCGCGAGCACATCCGCAGCGACATCGCCGACATCAAGAACACCGGGATTCGCTGGGGCGGGGCGATCACGGCGGCGCTCTTCCTCCAGGAGTTCGTGCGCGAGGGATTGCGGTGGGCCCACCTCGACATCGCCGGGCCGGCGTTCGGCGAGAAAGAGTATTCCTACCTCGGGAAGGGCGGCTCGGGGGTCGGCGTGCGAACTTTGCTTCGCTGGCTCTCACCGCGCGCCTCCTGAGCGGGCCGGTCGCCACGACCGGAGCCTCCCGATGAGCCACCGCCAGCATCGACGCAGCGGTCCGGTCTCGGTCACCTGCGCCGTCGTCACGGTGAGCGACACGCGCACGGTCGCGAACGACCGGAGCGGGCGGCTGATTCGCGCGGCGCTCGAACGGGACGGTCACGCCGTCGTCGATGACGGGATCGTGAAGGACGACCCGCGCCGTCTGCGGACGCACCTCGCGGCGATCCGGCGTCGCGGCATGGCGCGCGTCGTCGTGATGACCGGCGGCACCGGTGTCGCGCCGCGCGACCGGACCTTCGAGGCGGTCGAGGCGCTCTTCGAGAAGCGCCTGCCCGGATTCGGAGAGCTGTTCCGGATGCTCAGTTATCGACAGGTCGGATCGGCGGCGATGCTCAGCCGCGCCACGGCCGGCCTCTGGCGGGGGATGGTGGTGTTCTCGTTGCCCGGATCGCCCCGGGCCGTCCGGCTGGCGATGCGGCGGCTGATTCTTCCGGAGCTGCGCCACGTCGCGGGCCTGCTCGGCCCGGCCCGAGGAAGGCGCGCGTGAGCGCCGGCGCCGGAGTCGATCCCGCTGCGGTCGCCGCCGACCTGAAGCGGCGCGTCGAAGGGGAGATCCTGTTCGACGATCTGGGCCGCACGCTCTACAGCACGGCGGCCTGCATCTACCAGATCCGGCCTCTCGGAGCGGTGGTGCCCCGGCATGAAGCGGACGTGCTCGCGGTGCTCGAGTACGCGCGGCGCCACGGCATCCCGATCACCGCGCGCGGCGGCGGGTCGGGGCTGGCCGGACAGACGCTCGGCCGCGGCATCGTCGTCGATTTCTCCCGGCACTTCCGGCGGATCGGCGAGGTCGATGCCCGGGCCCGGACCGTGCGAGTGGGGCCGGGGGTGGTGCCCGCGCGGCTCAACCGGCGCCTGGCGGAGAGCGGGCTGCAGTTCGCCCCCGATCCCTCCTCGTCGGCCTGGTGCACCATCGGCGGGATGGTCGCCAACAACGCGGGCGGCTCGCACACCGTCGGACACGGCGCGACGCGTGACAACGTTGCGAGCCTCCGCGTCGCCCTCGCCGACGGACAGGTGATCGAGACGCGCCCGCTGGCGCGCGCCGGGCTCGGCGGGAGCCTCGGCGCCGGCGCGGCGATCGAGCCGGACCCCGCCCCGGATCCCGGCGTCGCACAAGGCCCGGACGCCGCGCACCGGCGCCTGGCGGCTGGGCTGATGCGTCTGGTCGATCGACGGCGCGACGTCATCGACGCCCGGCAGCCGAGGACGCGCCGGAACTCCTCGGGCTACGCGTTGCGCGAGTCGCTCGGCGAGTCGATCGACCTGGGAAAGGTCCTGATCGGCTCGGAAGGGACTCTCGGGCTGGTGCTCGACGCGACGCTCCGTCTGGTGCCGATTCCGAGGACCAAGGCGACGGCGCTGGTGCTGTTCGACGATCTCGAAAAGGCCGGCGCGGGCGTGGTCGAGATCCTCCGTCTCGCCCCCGCCGCGGTCGAGCTTCTCGACCGCACCTTCGTCGAGGTCGTGCGCGACGCCGATCCGCGGCTCGGCGCGACGTTTCCGTCCGGAACGGAGGCGATCCTGATCGTCGAGCTGGACGGCGACGATCCGCGCGAGGTCGGCGACCGGCTCGAACGCCTGGAGCAGTCGCTCGCCGGCCGCCTCGGGCTGGCGACGGAGGTGCGGCGCAGCACCCGGCCGGAGGAGACGGCGAAGATCTGGGCCATCCGCAAGGCGGCGTCGCCCATCCTGTCGCGGCGCGAAGGCCGGGAGCGCAACACGCGCTTCATCGAGGACGCCGCGGTGGATCCGGAGAGGATGGCGGAGTTCGTCTCCCGGCTGCGGGCGCTCCTGCGCCGCCACGAGCTGAAGGCGGCCATCTTCGGGCACGCGGGGGACTGCAACCTGCACTGCAATCCGCTCATGAATCAGAAGGACCCGCGCGACCTGGGCCGCATGGAGGCGGTGGCGGAGGAGTACGTCGACCTGGTGGTGGGGCTCGGTGGCTCGCTCTCCGGCGAGCACGGCGACGGCCGGCTGCGCACGCCGTACCTGAGACGCGCCTACGGGCCGCTGGCGGACGTCTTCGCCGAGGTGAAGCAGCTGTTCGATCCGGAGGGGATTCTCAATCCGGGGATCATCGTCCACGACGGGTCGTACGGGCTGACCGACGACCTGCGTTACGGCGCGCGTTATCAGCGCACGACCACGGCGACCGCCCTCGACACCGAGCTCTGGCAGAACGAAATCGAGAAGTGCCACGGCTGCGGCGCCTGCCGCAACTACTGTCCGGTGGCGGTCGAGACCGGGGAGGAGGCGGCGACCGCGCGCGCCAAGGGGAATCTCCTGCGCGCGGTGATCTCCGGCCGGATCGAGCCCGGCGCGCTGACCACCGATCCGTTCAAGGACATCATGGACCTGTGCGTCAACTGCCGCCTCTGCCATTCGGAGTGCCCGACCGCGATCGACATCCCCGGGATGGTGGTGATGGCCAAGGAGATCTACGTCCGTTCGCGCGGCAAGCGGAACACCGACCGGGTGCTCACCGCGTCGGGGCCCCTCCTGAAGCTCGGGACCGCCATGGCGCCGCTCGCCAACGCGGTCCTGGAGTCGCCCCTCGCCCGCCGGCTGATGTCGGCCGCGACCGGTGTGGCCGCGAGCCGCCGCATGCAGCCGTTCGCGCCCGAGGCGCTCGCGACCCGGATGCCGTCGGTCGATCCCGGGGGACGCAAGGTGGCCTACTTCCACGGATGCTTCGGCGGTTACCAGGACGTCGCCGGCGAGGGACGCGCCGCGATCGAGCTGCTCGAGGCGCTGGGGTGCGCCGTGGCGGTGCCTCCGCAGGAGTGCTGCGGGATCGCCGCCATCACCTACGGCCATCTCGACGACGTGCGTCCCGCAGCCGCGCGCAACGTCGCCACGCTCCTGGAGCTCGTGCGACGCGGCTACACGCCGGTGTACAGCGCGCCGTCCTGCGGCCTGGCGCTGGTCGAGGACTATCCGCGGCTCCTGGGGACGCCGCAGGCCGACGTCCTGGCGCGGCACGTGCGCGACGTCCACGAGGTGGTCCTCGAGATCCTGGAATCGGACGACGCGCTGCGCGCCCGCCTGCGGCCCGTGCCGACGCGACTGACCTATCACAATCCGTGTCATCTCCAGGCGCGCGGGCTCGGGGACGCGGTCGTGAGGCTCCTCCGCCTGGTGCCGGGTGTCGATCTGGTCGCCATTGGCGAGGACCATTGCTGCGGCATCGCCGGCACCTTCGGCATGAAGACCTGCCATTTCGATCAGTCGATGCGCATGGGGCGCCCGTTGTTCGACAGCATCGAGCGCACCGGCGTCGGGGTCGTGGCGACCGGCTGCGGCACCTGCAAGATCCAGATCGAGCAGGGGACCGGTCTTCCGGTGGTCCATCCGCTGAAACTGGTGCGTGACGCACTCTCGGCGCCGTCCGGCGCGCCCGCGCCGGCGATCGCGCGCGGTTGACATCCCTGGGGGGGCCGGCCTATATTCGCCGGCCCGTCCGCAGACGATCGACCGACGCCGGCAGCGCCGCGCGAGGCGTGGCGGATCCCAGGAGAATCGTGACCGAATCCCGTTGCCTTCCGACCCGGCTGAGTCTCGATCCGACCGCGTACATCGCGCCGGGGGCGGCGCTGGTCGGGACGATCACCATCGGGGCGGAGTCGTCGGTCTGGTTCAACGCCACCGTGCGTGGCGATCTCGACGCCGTGTTCATCGGGGAGCGGAGCAACGTGCAGGACAACTGCGTCGTGCATGTCGATCGCGGCATGCCGGCGCGGATCGGCTCCTCGGTCACCATGGGTCATGGCGCCATCGTGCACGCCGCCACCATCGAGGACGAGGTCCTGGTGGCCATGAAGGCGGTGGTGCTGAGCGGCTGCCACGTCGGGCCACGCTGCATCATCGGGGCCGGCGCGGTGGTGCCCGAGGGGACCACGATCCCCGCCGGTTCGCTCGTCCTGGGCGTGCCGGCCCGCGTGGTGCGCCCGCTCAAGCCGGAAGAGATCGAGCGGGTGCGCCAGAACGCGCAGTCGTACGTCGAGCTGGCGGCCGCCTATCGCGCCGCCGGGCCGCGGGCGGGAGGACAGGCATGAACGATCGGGATCGCAGCTTCATCGCCGACGCCGCACAGCGCCTTCGGCCGCTTCTCGACGGCGCGCGGACCGCGGTCCTTCTGACCCACGTCACGCCGGACGGCGACGGCATCGGCGCCGAGATCTGCCTCTACGGCTACCTGACCTCGCGCGGCATCGAGACGCGCATCCTCAACACCGAGGCGATCCCGCCGAGGTACGCCTTTCTCGACGCGCGCGGCGCGGTCGAGGTGTTCGACCCGGCGCGGCACGACGCCTTCGTGCGACAGGCCGATCTGATCTTCATGCTCGACAACTCGGCCGTCAGCCGTCTCGGACCGATCGAGCCGGCCACCCGGGCGTCGCGCGCCACGACGATCTGCATCGATCACCACAACCTGATCGAGCCGTTCTGGAAGGTCAACATCGTCGATTCCGAGGCCAGCGCCACCGGCGAGCTGGTGTTCCAGATCATCAAGGCGCTCGGCGGGACGCCCGATTTCACCGCCGCCCAGGCGGCCTATGTCTCTCTGGTGACCGACACCGGTTACTTCCGGTTCGGGAAGACGTCGCCGCGCGCTCACGTGGCGGCTTCGGAGATGCTGGCCTGCGGCGTGAGCCCCCCCAAGGTGTACGAGGAGGTCTTCGAGCGCAACAGCGTGGCGCTGATCCGTCTCGGTGGCATCGCCCTCGGCGCGCTGCGCACCGGCGAGGACGGCCGGCTCGCGTGGATCACGCTGACGCACGACCAGGTGATGGCGTGCGGGGCGGAGAGCGAGGACACCTCCGACATCGTCAACGAGCTGCTGGCCATCGACGGGGTGCGGATGGCGGTCCTCCTCAAGGGCCTCGGCGGCGATCGCGTCAAGCTCTCGTTCCGCAGCAAGGGGCCGCTCGACGTGAACCGCATCGCGCAGACGTTTGGCGGCGGCGGACACACCAATGCGTCGGGCGCCGTGATCCCCGGGCGCCTCGACGATCTGATCGAGCCCGTCCTGGCGCCATGCCGCGAGCTCCTGCGCCGCACGGCGTGAGCCGCGCCGCGGGGCCCGACCTTCCACCGCTGGTTCTCTCCTGCCGCCCCGCGTGGCGCATGGCGTACGGTCTGGCGGCGCCGTGCCTGCTCGGGCTCGGCACGACGGTCCTCGCGGGCGCCGGCGAGCCGATCGGTCCGACACCGGCGGGGCTCGCCGCCGGCGTGGTGCTCCTGCTGTTCGGGGCCGGATGCGCGCAGTTCTTCCTGCGCCACTGCCTCACGAGCCTGTCCCTGGACGACGGCGGTTTCGCCTTGCGCGGGCCTCTGCGGACGGCGACCGAGGTGCCGTGGAGCGCGGTCATCGCCTGGCGTCGCGTCCGCCTCGGGGCGGGGCCGGCCACCATACGCGTCGTCTACGGCGACACCCGCCGGCGACTCTCCGTGCCCGCGATCTACGAGGACGTCCATCTCCTGGAGATCGGGCTGCAGCAGGGCCGGTTCCCCCTCGTCTGAAGGGCTCGTACGAATTCCTCCCGCTCGCCACGCCGACTGGACATGCCGCGGCGCATCGCGTAGAACGTCTGAATTCCAGGCGATCGAGATGGTCCCGATGACGACGCGGCTCCCGAACTCCGTTGCAGCACTCGTTGCGATCTGCGTCGCGGCGATCACGCTCCCGGCCTGCTCGACCCGGACCGGGGGGGATCCGGAGCCGGCCGCCGCGCCATCCGGCGGCGTCGCGCCGCTCTCCGCATATCTCCCGACCGTCGAGAACCAGACCGGGCCGCATGGCCCGGCGCCCGACGGGATGACCTGGATTCCCGGCGGGGAATTCTCCATGGGAAGCGACGCGGCGGGGGAGTCGCTCTGCGCGCTGCCCGGCGTGACCCGCGACGCGCAACCGATCCACCGCGTCTATGTCGACGGGTTCTGGATGGACCGCACCGAAGTGACCAACGCGCAGTTCGAAGCGTTCGTGCGCGCCACGCGGTACGTCACCGTCGCCGAGCGGGCGCCGACCAGGGAGGAATTCCCGAACGCGCCCCCCGGCAACCTGGTCGCCGGATCGACCGTCTTCACGCCGACTGCGGGACCGGTTCCCCTGGACGACTACTTCCAGTGGTGGCGTTACCAGAAGGGGGCGAACTGGCGGCACCCCGAGGGACCGGCCACCGACTTGAAGGGGAAAGAGAAGCTTCCCGTGGTCCACGTCGCCTACGCCGACGCCGCGGCCTACGCGAAGTGGGCCGGGAAGCGCCTGCCGACGGAGGCGGAGTGGGAGTTCGCGGCGCGCGGCGGTCTGACCGGCAAGGTTTACGCCTGGGGCGACGAGCTCAAGCCCGGGGGGCGGTGGATGGCGAACATCTACGAGGGCCGTTTCCCGGTGCAGGACGACGGCGAGGACGGATACGCCGGGATCGCGCCGGTGGCGCAGTTCCCTCCCAACGGCTACGGCCTGTATGACGTGGCGGGAAACGTCTGGGAATGGGTGAGTGACTGGTATCGACCCGACACGTTCGCCCGGCTCGCCGCGGCCGGCGGCGTGGCGCGCAATCCACAGGGCCCGGAGGCGTCCTACGATCCCGCCGAGCCGGCGGAGAAGAAGCGCGTCCACCGGGGCGGCTCCTTTCTGTGCACCGACCAGTACTGCACGCGTTACATGGTCGGAACGCGCGGCAAGGGCGAGATCAGCACCGGCAGCAATCACCTCGGCTTCCGGTGCGTGAAGCCGGCGCCGCCGGCCGGCTGATCGCCGCGCGCCCGGCTCAGGCCGACGAAAGACGGCGCGCGATCGCCGCGATGTGAGCCGGCGTCGTGCCGCAGCAGCCACCGATCAGCCGCGCGCCTTCCCGGACGCACCGCCCGGCCCAGGCGGCGTAGGATTCCGGGTCGTGCTCCCGCGGGAGCCGCCAGCCGGTGACCGGGTCGGGCTCTCCCAGGTGAGCGTAGACCCCGAACGGCAGGCCCCCGACGGCGGCGCGCAGAGCCGGCACGGCCGCCTCCAGAATGTCCGGCCCGGCGCAATTGAGCAGAACGCCGGCGACGCGGTCGCCGCCCGCGTCGAGGACACGGGACACCGCCTCGGCAAGCGGCTCGCCCGACAGGAGCGCGCCGGACGCGTCCGGACAGAGGCTGACGAGGGCGTCGACCCCGAGAGCGCGTGCCGCCGCGACCGCCGCCACCGCCTCGCGCGTGGTGTTCATCGTCTCGATCAGGATCAGGTCGACCCCGAGCCGCGCCAGAAGATCGGCCTGGCGCAGGTGCTCGCGCCGGCAGTCGGCCTGGGGCGGGACGAGATCAGGGCGGTAGCAGTCCTCGAGAGGTGCGATCGATCCGGCGACCAGTGGCGCGGCTCCCGGCCGGGCGGCGGTCGCGGCGGCGCGGGCGATCCCGACCGCGCGCCGGTTCAGGAGCGTCCAGTCGTTCTCGCGCCCTGCTCTGGCCAGGGAGCGTGGCGTGGTGCGGAACGTATTGGCCGTCAGGACCGCTGCCCCGGCGCGTGCGTAGTCGGCGTGGATCGCCGCCAGGACCGTGCGGCCGTGCTCGGAGGCGAGCGCGTGGGCCGACCAGAGCGGCAGACCGGTGTCGATGCCCCGGCGCGCCAGCTCGGTGCCGGTCGCCCCGTCGAGCAGGAGCGGCTTTGGTCCGATCCATCTTTCGCGCAGAGTGGTCATGGGGCGGTTCGCGTCCCCTCCACCTCGCGCCCGGGCGCCCGGGGCCGCGAGACCGTGGCCGGCCGCGCCGGCCGCTCCAGGAACGGGGCTCCTAGGGCAGGCTCTCTTGCGGCGGGAACCCGAGCGCCTTCATGAACAGGTCGTTGAAATCCTCGCGACCCGAGAGCTCGAGGTACTCCACGCGCGACGGCATCGACTCCGCGGCCTCGCGCTCGCGGTAGGAGAGCAGCCCGATCTTGGCCCCCTCTCCCGCCGAGTTGCCGATGGCGCGGATGCGGGGGAGCGGCACCGGCGGCACCAGACCGATGACGCGCGCCGAGTCGGGATGGATGTAGGAGCCGAAGGCTCCCGCCAGGAGGACCTCCTGCAGGTCGTCCGGACCGACGCCCATCTCCTTCATGAGGACCTGGATGCCGGTGGCGATCGAGCCCTTGGCGAACTGCAGCTGGCGGATGTCCTTCTGCGACAGGATCACCGGGGTGGCGCCGGTCTCCGCCGCGGTCGCCAATACGAACGCGCGCACGCCGTCCACGACCACCAGACGCGAAGCCAGACTCGCGGGAACGCGCGCCGCGACCTCCTCCGCGGAGCGCAGCCGTCCGGTCGCGTCGAGCAGGCCGCGCCGGTAGAGCTGCGCCACGGCGTCGATCAGACCCGAGCCGCACAGACCGGCCGGGGGCGCGTCGGCGATTGTCTGCAGCGTCACGTTGTCCTCCGTGATCCGCACCCCCTCGATGGCGCCGCTCGTGGCGCGCATGCCGCAGGCGATCTCGGCCCCCTCGAAGGCGGGACCGGCCGGAGCGGCCGTCGAGACGGTCCGCTTCTCCGAGCCGAGCGCGATCTCGCCGTTGGTGCCGACGTCGACGAACAGGCGCATGCGATCACCGCGCGGCAGCGCCGTGGCGAGCAGCCCGGCCACGATGTCCCCGCCGACGTAGGCGCCGAGGTGCGGGAAGAGATAGGCGCGTCCGTGCGGGTGGATCGCGAGACCGAGCGCGTCGGCGCGCACGCTCACGCCGCGGGTCACGGTCGGCGCGAACGGCGTCACCGAGATCGGCTCCGGGTCGATGCCGAGCAACAGGTGCTCCATCGTGGCGTTGCCCGCGATGGCGACCTCGTAGATCCGCTCCACCGGCACGCCGTGGGCCCGGGTCAGCTCGCCGATGACGCCGTTGATCGTGCCGGCGGCGAGACGCTGCAGCTCGTCGAGACCGGCCTGGTGGTGCGACATCGTGTAGGAGATGCGGCTGAGCACGTCGCCGCCGTGGACCGCCTGGGCGTTGAGCGACGAGGCCACGCCCTTGGCCTCCCCGGTGGTGAGGTCGAGGAGCGTCCCGACGATGGTCGTGGTGCCGAGGTCGAACGCGATGCCGTACAACTCGCGTGTCGTGTCTCCGGGCTCGGCCGCCACGAAATCGGCGCCGCACAGGACGACCGTCACGTCGAAATCGGCGGCCCGCAGCGCCGCGGGGAGGCTGCGCATCGCCTGCAGGTCGAAGGTCACGGCGAATCCCTCGGCCGTGAGGGCGTCACGCACCCGCTCCGTGTCCGGTTGCTGATCGTGCAGCTCCGGCGGGGTGAGCTTCAGATGGACCTT
>Ga0134121_10000946_pt1 | contig 29156 bp, 29 predicted proteins | sample KB301_FD_96463 | JGI IMG/M metagenome (GOLD analysis project Ga0134121, IMG submission 96463) | Terrestrial soil microbial communities without Nitrogen fertilizer from Kellogg Biological Station, Michigan, USA - KB3-0-1 | ecosystem: Environmental > Terrestrial > Soil > Unclassified ... | reverse complement strand
CGTCGCCGCGCAACTGCTGCCTCGATCGCGCGAACAGCGCGTGCCGCGCGAGCGCACGCAGCCGAAGCACGAACCAGGCAGCGCCGAGCGCGCAGATCAGTGCAACTGCCGCCGTGGCCGCTGCGCCGGAGAATCCGCGCTCGACCATTCCCATCGCGATCGCGGCCAGAGCTCCCGCTGCCGCGAGGACGCCCAGCACCGCAGCGCACACGGCAGTGACGGCCAGCGCAGTCATCATCTGGAGCGCGACATGCGCCTCGGCCGCGACCAGGTCCGCCGCATCGGCGACCAGCTCACGACCCGAGCCAAAGAGCTGCCCGACCGCCGCCGCGAGGGGCGACGGCGAGTCGCCGGAACGAACCGGCGCCTCGATTGCCGAGTCGCTCACCGCCCGAGACGCCCGATCAGATAGCCAGCGGCCAGCGCGACGCCCAGCGTGACGAGCGGGCGCTCGCGGATGTAGTCGCGGGCACTGGTCACCATCTGATCCTGCGTCTGCTTGACCCGCTCGGCGCTATCGCCGATCCATTCCGCCGCGGGGTGGGCCGCTTGCGCGACCTTGTCCACGGTCTGATGCGCAGCGCGCGCGACGCGATCGATGGCTGGCCCCGCCGTGTCAGTGGCTCGGCGCGCGAGCTCGTCGACGGTCTGGTGCGCCTGGCTTGCGGTGCGCTCTATCGCGTTGTTGTTACCGGTAAGTTCCATTGTGTCCTCCTCGATCAGTAGTGCCATTAGTCCTTGAAAAAAACACGGGCGGAGCGGCTCTGAAGGGACCGGAAGGCTCCGCCCGCGACGGGACGTAATGACGTGGCAAAAAAAAGCGTCTTCGGCGACCCGCTGGCGGACCTCACTGCTTGCCGTCGGTAGCCGTCGTCGAGTGGTCGTTCGCCTGCGCCGGCTTGGGCATTGCGGTCGATTCTTCTTGCTTGGTCATCGGCTCTTTCGCTTTCGGGTCGCTGCCCTGTGCCGTCGGCTCGGCGGATGGCTGCTTTTCGGCGGACTCCGCAGGCGGCGCGGCTGCCGCTGTCTGCGGCGGCGTCTCGAGAACGGCATCGGCCTTAGGCGGCATCACCGGCGCCGGGTTAGCCGGCGCCGGCGCGATCGCAGGAGCCGTCGGCGTCAACTCGGGCTTTGCCGAGGCAGGCCTGTCAGAAGAGCGGTCACAGGCAGCGATGCCGACGGCCAATGCGATGGCCGCCAGCACGAGCGGCATCGGGCCGCCGTTCATGATTGCCCCGGCGTGGCGCCGCACTTAGCCGCCCCCGCGGCGGAACAGGCCGACCACCAGCGAGACCACGAACAGCACCAGGAAAATGAAAAACAGGACTTTGGCTATTTCGGCTGCGCCGGCGGCGATGCCGCCGAAACCGAACAAGGCCGCGATCAGCGCGATGACAAAAAACACGATGGCGTAATGCAACATTTTCAATCCTTTCTGCTCGACATAGAGCAAGAGTTACTCGGAGGCGGGTCCCATAACGCGCAAATCCATGCCCGATGTGCCCGCCACGCCTACCTGGCTAAAATGACGCAAACGGCATGCCAGTCGCTGGCACGCCGGATGTCCTGCTGATCGAGGAAGTTTTGTAGCAGCGCCGCAGGCGGAAAGCGCCGGCAGCGCGTAAGCGCGAGGCTTACATGATCTGACGAAGGCGCGTCAGAAAGCTGTCGTACTCGGATGACTTGTCGAAAAAGGCGTCGGCGCCTGCCAGCGAGCATTGCACCTGGTATTCGGGATAGGCGAAGTTTGTCAGCACGAATATCTTCGGCTGCGGCGTCATTTCGTCGGCGCGAATATTGCGGACTACGGCGATACCATTGCCTTCCTTCAGCCGAATGTCCGTGACCACGACGTCCGGGTGCAGCTTCTTGATCGCCTCGATCGCCTCGTCTTCCGACTCGGCAAAGCCGACGACGTCGAACCCGCCCATCGACTGGACATTGTCGATAATCCGTCGCCGGATCAGCGCCGAATCCTCGACCACGAAGACCCGCAGCGCAGTTTTCACCAGGAGAGCCGCTCGCATCAACTGATCAGACTGTGCCTGAGCGCATACGCTGTGAGCTCCGCATTGCGCGCGAAATTCATCTTTTCGAGAATGCGCGTGCGATAGGTGCTCACGGTCTTGACGCTAAGACAGAGTTCTCCAGCGATGTCGGTGACGGTTTTGCCCGCAGCAAGCTGAACGAAGATCTGAAACTCACGGTTGGACAACTGCCGGTGGAGGGGCTCGGCAGCATCGCCCGCCGCCTCCATCGCGAGCGCCTCGGCCAGCGAGGCGCTGATGTATTTCTTGCCGGTCGCGATCGTGCGCAGTGCCTGCAGCATGTCCTTGGCTTCGCCGGCTTTCGGGAAAAACCCGCTGACGCCCGCGCGCAGCAGATTGACCGCGTACTGCTCCTCCGGATACATGCTGACGATGAGGATCGGCAGCTCCGGCTGCTTGCGGCGCAGCGAGCTGACCGTTTCCAGGACGTTGGCATCCGGAAGCGAAATGTCGAGCAAGACGATATCGAATCGGCCGGTCGCCGCGAGGCTCAATGCCGCGGCGGCAGTTCCGGCTTCGCCCGCAGCCTCGAGATCGTCCGTCGTGTCGAGCAGCTGCTTGAATCCGGCGCGAACCAGCGCATGATCGTCAACGATCAGTACGCGCGTCTTGCGTCCCGGCAGCGCGGCGCGCTCGCCTTGCGTCATAGTTTCCCCCCCTTCACGCATCACGGCTCTCCTTGATTATAGATCGGGCGGTCGCGCCCGACCAGCCGTGGCGGTCACGCAGCCAGCGCATCGTAGCCGTTCGATTGCATCGGCTTGCGCCGTATGCATCCATCCCCATAGGCATGCAGCCGGTTGTACATCGTCTTAAGGCTGATGCCCAACAGGCGCGCGGCTTCGGTCTTGCTGCCGCCCACCGCCTGCAGCGTCGCCGTGATCAACGTCCTTTCGACGTCGTCCAGCGACATGCCGACGGTAATGCGCAACGCAGACGAATCGGACATTGCGGGCGTGCCCATGGCGGATCCGGCCGCCGCCGTGCGCCCGTCTTCGCCGCGGTCCTGGCCCAGTGCCGAAAAAGTGCTGATGTCGATCTGGACTTCCTCGTCGGAAAGCACGAACGCCCGATGGATCACATTCTTCAGCTCGCGCACATTCCCTGGCCACGTGTGCTCGACGATCCTTCGCCGGCCTTCCGCGCTGAGCGTCTTCTGCTCGCCCTGCTCTTCGTTGAGCTCACTCAGGAACATTTCCGCCAGCAGCACCGCGTCGTCGCCGCGATCGCGCAGCGGCGGGACATTGACCGGAATGACGCACAGCCGGTACATCAGGTCCTCGCGCAGCTTCCCCGAAGCTACCGCCTGGCGCAGATCGCGATTGCTCGCCGCCAGCACCCTGACGTCAGCGCCGATTTCCTGGTCGCCGCCGACGCGCGTGAACCGGCCCGTCTCGAGGACGCGCAGCAGCCGCACCTGCATCTCGACAGGCATCTCTGTCACTTCGTCCAGGAACAGCGTGCCGCCGTCGGCCCGTTCGAAGCAACCGCGGTGCGTCCGCGCGGCACCGGTAAAGCTGCCGCGCTCATGGCCGAACAGTTCGCTTTCGATCAAGGTCTCCGGGATCGCGCCGCAATTGACCGCGATGAACGGGCGGTCCTTGCGTGGAGACAGATGGTGCAGCGTCGTTGCGACCAGTTCCTTGCCGGAACCGCTTTCACCGAGGATCATCACCGGTGCTGTGGAGCGCGACAGGCGATCGAGCCCGTGAAACAGATCTCGCATCGGCTGACATGCGCCGTACAGCAGACCGAAATGCTCGAGACGTTTCTCGTTGGATATCCTGGGTGTGGCGCGCGGCTGGACATCAGCGGGTGCGTTGGCCGGATACTTGGCAAGATTAGCGATGCTCTGAAGCTCTCCAAACATGGCCCTCTCCGTTGTTATTGAATTTGGACGGGCCAATACTCCCCTACGCGGGTTGGGGCCGGTATAGGTCTTGCTCTGTAAATTCTGTAGGCGTAACGGGTAGCATTGTAGGATCAAGTCCTACATCGGATAAACTCGCCCGTTGTCCGCCGGCTGTCGGTGAGGAGGTTGCAACGCCCCGACGGCCGCAAAGAGCAGGCCGATGAGCGCGCGGCGGATCTTACCGCGCAGCGTCCCGCATGATCGCCGCGGAATCGCCATGGAAGTGGAGCAGGTGCGCCGGGTGTATCGAACTCGGTTCATGGGAGGGCTGAACGAACCCAATGTTCCCGACGCCCTGCGTGGGGTCTGTCGCAAGCCGCGTGCCAGCATTGTTCTCACTCGACAGCGGACTCATGCGAAGCTTTTTTGCCGGCACGAGTTGCAATCCGGATTGCAATAAACGACAGATCGTTTGTAGAAACGTCGAAAGCGTTCCGGCACCCTGACGCGCGTGGGAGCGCGACCCCTTGGCATGACGCTTGCGAGAGTGACCGGCGAGTTCGCGCACAGCACAATGGACAATGCCATGCAGACAAATATGGACCATCCGCGGGACGAAATTGCCTTCGACGCGCAGACGGCGGGCGAACGCCGCAACCAGCGCACGAATATCGAATCTCCGGTCGATACGGACGCAGGGCGCGACGTAGAGCGAGATACCCCCGAAGCGCACACGCCGCGCCCGCATCCGCCAGTCGAGGAGCCGGAGGAGAATCCCGAAGAGCACGTGCCGGAAACCGAGCCCGACAGCGACCCCGACGCCGACTCGGATCAGCGACGACCTCCGCCGCGTCCGGGCAAGGCTCCTCGCTGAGCAGTCGCCGCAACCAGCCGCGTCGAGTTTTTACCGCCGCCTTGCGATCCACGCAATGCGGCATTCACGCCGATGTCGCGCCATATCTCCGACGGGTGCGTTGACGCGCATGTCGTTCCGCGCTATGGGCCGCCCGGCCGAATTCCGCCGCCCCGCAGTGTCGGGATCGGCTAACATCCATTCTTTGCGCTTGCCTTGCGGCGTGCGCAAGTCCCTATGCCGATCACCCGCTCCTTCCGCGTAAATGCCTGGATTCCGGCGTTGCTGTTCGCCGTCGGCGCCGGGCTCGCCGTCTTCGCCGGCTTGACGATCGTCAGCTGGCACGCGCCAGAACCCATGCCGATGGCCGCGGGTTTCGATCGCATTCAGTACGACGCCGCGTGGGCGATCGCCTTCGCCAGCGCGGCATTCGCGCTGCACGTCGTCGGCGCAACACGAATCGCTCGCCTGTTTGCGCTGGTTACATTGGCGCTCGGCGGCGTGAGGCTGGCCGCCTGGATTGTGCCGGACGGGATTCCGATGCACCCGATGCTCGTCAATCCGTGGCTGCCGCTTGCGCCCGGTTCGTACAACGACATGGGGCTGCTCACCGCGCTGATCGCGGCCGTCATCGGCGTTGCTCTGCTGTTATTGCTGCGTCCGGGAAAGAGCCGCACGCCATGGCACGCGATCACGGTCGCGGTGTTCACCTCGATCGCGCTGGCGCTTTCGCTGTTGATGCTGTTTGCCGCATGGAGCGGGAGCACGGTCGCGTCCGAGTCGCTTCAGCTGACGGGCGGCGAGCGAGCGACGGGAGCGATCTACACGGTGCTCGCCGCCACGATGCTGGCGTATGCGATGCTGGCCAGCAGTGGCGAGCGCAAGGCATTGCGCCGCTCGGCGCCGCTTATCGTCTGGCTTGCCGTATTCGCATGCACGCTCGTGCTCTGGCGGGCGTTGACCGTGCAGGAAACGCGCTTCATCCAGCGCAGCACCGCGCTCGTCGCGGCCGACGCTCGCGGTCAGATCCAGCGCGATCTTGACGCACGCATCGACATCGTGGCACGGCTGGCCGATCGTTCGCTGGCGTACGCCGACCGGGAGGCGTGGAAACGCGACGCCGAAGGCCTGCTGAAAGGCGTCGCGGCGGTCGATGCGGTGGCCCTGGCCGGCGCCGATTACATCGTCGAGCAGGCGGTTCCTTCCAGCGCGCAACCGTTCGTCGGCTTCGACCCACGCATCGATCCGCTGCGACGCGCGGCTATCGATCTCGCGGTCAGCACACGCCGCAGCACGCTCAGCCCCTTCATCGACCTGAAGATGGGCGGCGAGGGTCTCGTGCTCTACGTTCCCGTATTCCAGGGCGGCGAGTTGCGCGCGATCATCTCGGCGTCACTGGCGCGTACCGGATGGCCGAAGTCGATCCTCGAGCAGCGCTTTCCCGAGCATTACATCGAGATCGTGCAGAACGGACGAGTCGTGCGCACCGTCGCTCCCGACGGCCCCAGGGCGGCCGACAAATGGTCGCAGGAGCTTCCACTGGCCGTGCAGAACGCGCGCTGGACACTGCGCGCGACGCCGACGCAGAATCTGGTCGCCAGCGGCGCGTCGCCGTTGCCGATCGCCGCGCTGGCGCTCGGTACGATCATGGCGACGCTGCTTGCCCTTTCGACCTACCTTTTTCAGACGGCCCGTGCCAATGCAAGAGATCTCAAGCGCACCAACGAGCGGCTGGTCAGCGATATCGCGCGGCGCTATCACGTCGAGCAGGAATTGCGGGAAAGCGAAAGCCGCACCGGTCTGATCATCAATGCCGTCAAGGACTGTGCGATATACATGCTCGACACCGAAGGGCGGGTTGCAAGCTGGAATCCCGGCGCGCAGGCCCTGAACGGCTATACGGCCACGGAGATCGTCGGCAAGCACTTTTCGGTGCTCTACCCGTCCGATCGCAAGGACCCGCCGGAAAAAGAGCTGGAGACGGCAGCCCGTCGCGGTTGGTACGAGGAAGAATGCTGGCACCTGCGCAAGGACGGCAGCCGGTATTGCGGCGACGACATAATCTCGGCGATTCGCGACGAGCCCGGCAATCTGCGCGGCTTTTCCGTCGTCACCCGCGACGCGACGATGCGACTCGAGTTGAGGGAGCAGACCGAGCGCGCGCGTGACTTTTATTTTTCGCTTTTCTCGGGATTTCCGAACCTGGTCTGGCGCTCCGACACCACCGGAGCCTGCGATTACCTGAACCAGGCATGGCTCGAGTACACCGGGCGCAAACAGGAGGAGGAGTTCGGCTCGGGTTGGCTGGATGGCGTGCACCCGGACGATCGCCACCGCTGGCAAAACATCATCGCCGAAACCTTTCCCGCGCAGAAGAACTTCGAATACGAGTTCAGGCTGCGCCGCGCTGACGGCAGCTTCGGATCGATCATCTGCAACGGCCGTCCGTATTACGACATGCAGGGCCGCTTTGCCGGCTACCTGAACGCCTGCTACGACAACACGGTGCGGCGCGCGATGGAGAGTGCGCTCAAGGATAGCGAGGCACGTTATCAGGGCATGACGGCAAACGTGCCGGGGATGGTGTTCGAGTTGCTGCGCGATCCCGCCGGCAAGCTGTCGTTTTCGTACGTCAGCGAGGGTGTCCTCGCGCTGACCGGCGTGACCGAGGCGGCGCTGACAGCAGACAGTGAGGCGTTTTTCGACCTCGTCGCGTCCGACGAGCGACCGCATCTGGAGGCAACTCTCGAAGCGTCCGCCGCGCAACTTTCGAACTGGAGCTGGAGCGGCCGCATCCAGCCGCGCCACGAGTCGACCGAAAGATGGATCAGCATTCGGGCCCGGCCCCGGGAGACGGAAAACGCGGGCGTGCTTTGGGACGGCGTCGTGTTCGACGACACGCAAAGCCGTCTGTCGCAGGTGGAGCTCGAGCGCTCCCGCGAAGAGCTGCGCGAGCTGTCGCGGCATCTGCAGACGGTGCGCGAGGAAGAGAAGCAGCGCATCGCGCGCGAAGTACATGACGAGCTCGGTGCGACGCTGAGCGTGCTGAAAATGGACCTGGAGTCACTCGATGCGCACCTGCCGGCCGACCTCTCGGAGGCGCGGGCCAAGCGCCGCTCGATGATTCAGCTGGTCGACTCCGCCGTGGCGACCACGCGCAAGATCGTCACGGACTTGAGACCCAGCATCCTCGATGACCTCGGTCTCCCCGCGGCATTGCGCTGGCAGATCGGTGAATACGAAAAACACACGAATCTGGGGCTTCATCTCGACACCCCCAATCCGGACATTGCCATTGATCGCGAACGTGGATTGGCGCTTTTCCGCATATTCCAGGAAACAGTCACCAACGTGGCGCGCCACGCCAACGCCACCAATGCGTGGATTGGACTGGCGCAGACCGACCGCGCCTACGTACTGACTGTGCGGGACGACGGCGGCGGCGTCAGCGAGGAAGACTTGCGCAAGCCGATGTCACACGGCGTCCGGGGCATGCGCGAGCGCGCCCAGCACTTCGGCGGCAACCTGTCGGTGTCCTCGACTTCAGAGGGAACGACCGTCGTAGTGACGATCCCGAAACAGAACGCTTAGGCCGCCAACCCGATGCGGGCGCGCCGAAGCGCCGCCCGCTCGGGGTCAGCCTGCGCTACGGCGGCGGTCGAGCACCGGCCGGTCGCGCACCGCTCCGTAGCCGGATTGGATCCGGCCGAGCGAGCGCGACCGTTCGCCTCGGAACTGCAGCGTTTGATCGCCGATCACGCGGCCCCAGTTCTCTTCCAGCGCGCCGATGAACGACCTCAGGCGTCCTTCGATCCGATCACGATTCATCGCTGCTCCGATGCGGCCCCGTCAGGCGGATTTCACGACCAGATTGTCGACGACGTTCTTGACGCCGTTGGTCGACGAAGCGATTTGCTTCGCCTTGTCGCGCAGTTCATTCGAGGCGACGGTCCCCGACAAGGTCACTGTGGCTTCCTTGGTGTCGACGTTGATGTCGGTCGACTTCAGGCCCGGCTCCGCAATCAGAGCTGCCTTGACCTTGGCGGTGATCGCCGTGTCGTCGGCCGCCACTGCGACCTTCGAGGTCGCGTTAGCGGTGGTGTCGGCGACCTTGTCGGCCGCCCGGTCCATCTTCTGGCCTACGGTCGTGCCGGTGCCGCTACCCTGTTGGCCGCAGCCGACGACAAGCAGCAAGCTCGACGCCAGCGCTGTAATCGCGATGATAGGCTTTAGGTGACTGTGCATTTTTGCTCCTTGCAAATATCTGTTCCCGCCTCATGGCCGGCGGTTCTGGCCTCGTGCCGCTAGCAATGTTGTGCGGCACGCTCCCAATACGGCTTCGCGCCGAAATAGGCATGGATGAATACGGCGAGCTCGCGATCGAGCAGCTCGTTCATCGCCTCGACGCGCATCGACGGCGCTCGCTCGATCCAATCGCGCGTCGCATTGACGCAGATCCCGTCGCCATCGACCTGCATGTACATCGTATTCCAGGGCACCGCGATCAGACGCTCGCTCCAGTCCGGCGCGTGATCGAGAACGACAACGCCGTAAGCGACGCGGCCGGCGTGCATGTCGACCAGGACGTCGAGCAACTCACCGACCCGCTGCCCATGGCTGTCGAGAACGATGCAGCCAAGCAGGCTGTCCGCGCCGACGATCGGCGATCGCCCAAACCCGGCGCGCTTCACTTCCACTTCGGGGAACAGGTCGGGTGTCCGGGTGCTGGTGTTTTCCTGAGCTTGCCTTGAGTTTTCCTGAGCTTGCCTGAACATGCCTGTCTCCCCCTGTGGTAGACAGACTATGCCGAGTGCCGCAGGCTGCCGCTATCGGTCCGCGACTGTTTCTCGTGTCAGCGCAAAGCGCGCCCGCTGTCGGACAACGGCCTACGTCAGATTAGTTTTTCAGGTTGGCCGGAAGATGGGTCAGCAGGTCGGCAAGATCGTCGGCGTGCTCCTCCTCCTTCGCCTGGATTTCCTCCATCAACCGCCGCGATGTTGCATCGAACGGGCCAAAATACGCCGCCATCTCGCGATAACTGTCGATCGCAATCCGTTCGGCGACCAGATCTTCCTTGATCATGTCGATCAGGTCCTTGCCTTCGACGTATTCCGAATGGCTGCGGGTCGCCAGCCCCTCCGGCGAAAAATTCGGCTCGCCGCCGAGCTGCACGATGCGCTCGGCGATCAGGTCGGCGTGCGCCTGCTCCTCGGTGGCATGCTCGAGGAATTCGGCGGCCACCGGCCCGGCATGGATCCCGCGGGCCATGAAATAGTGGCGCCGGTAGCGGAGCACGCAGATGATTTCAGTGGCGAGCGCTTCGTTGAGCACGCGGATCGCGGTCTGGGTGTCGCCGCCGTATCCGGGGGTAACTGCGCCTTGATCGATATGCTCGCGTGCGCGCTTGCGCAAGGTCGCGACGTCGGTCAGAAAGGGTTGTTTGCTCATGACGTCTCCTGGGAATGGCAGAGGCGCGGAGGCGAAATGCCGACCCGCGAACGAAAGAGTCCGCAGCAGGAATCATGCCGACCATTGCACCCGTCGCAGCCTTCGCGCCGTCGGATCGGTTGCGACCAAAGATACCCGGCCGGCGTGTAATTCTTACAGCGAAGAGCAATTAGCGGCGAAAAGCCGCTCCGTCAGATCAGCGCGGGTTGCCGCGCGACCGCGGCGTCGACGACAACCAATGCGGTCATATTGACAATGCGCCGGACGGTAGCGGAGGGAGTGAGGATATGGATCGGCTGGGCGACGCCGAGCAGGATCGGCCCCAGCGTCAGCCCGCTGCCGGCGGCGACCTTCAGCAGGTTGAACGAAATATTGGCCGCGTCGAGCGTCGGCATGATCAGCAGATTGGCATCGCCCTTGAGCCGCGCGTCGGGAAAAACCTTGCGGCGGATCTGCTCGGACAGCGCGGCGTCGCCCTGCATCTCGCCTTCGACTTCGAGATCGGGTTCCTGGGCATTGATCAGCGCCAACGCCGCCTGCATCTTGCGCGCCTGCGGGTCGGCGCTCGAACCGAAGCTCGAATGCGACACCAGCGCCACCTTGGGGGTGATGCCGAAGCGGCGCACTTCTTCGGCCGCCAACCGCGCGATCTCCGCGATCTGCTCGGCGGTGGGATCCCGGTTGACGTAGGTGTCGGCGATAAACACCGTCCGGTCAGGCAGCAGCACCGCATTCATCGCCCCCCAGGTCGTCAGGCCCTCGCGCAGACCGACGACCTGCTCGACATAGTGCCGGTGCGCCGAATGCGCGCCGAACGTCCCGCACAGCATGCCGTCCGCGTCTCCCATGTGTATCATCATCGCGCCGATCAAAGTCAGCCTGCGGCGCATCTCGATCTTGGCGAATTGCTGCGACACACCCTTGCGCTGCGCCAGCCGGTAGTACTCGGTCCAGTAGGCTCTATAGCGTGGATCGGATTCCGGATTGACGATCTCGACGTCGACGCCGGGCTTGATGCGCAACCCGTAACGCGCCAGGCGGCGCTCGATCACCGCGGGGCGACCGATCAGCATCGGCTTGGCCAGACCCTCGTCGACGACGACCTGCACGGCGCGCAGCACGCGCTCCTCTTCGCCCTCGGCGTAGACGACGCGCTTCGGCGCCTTCTTCGCGGCCTGGAAAATCGGCTTCATCAGGAGGCCCGAGTGATAGACGACCTGCGACAGGCGCTCGTGGTAGGCGTCGAAGTCCGTGATCGGACGCGTCGCGACGCCGGATGCCATCGCCGCCCGCGCCACCGCCGGCGCGATCATCACGATCAATCTCGGATCGAACGGTTTGGGGATCAGGTAGTCGGGGCCGAACTTGACATCCTGCACGCCGTACGCGGTGGCGACGATGTCCGATTGCTCGACCATCGCGAGGTCGGCGATCGCGCGCACGCATGCGAGCTTCATCGCTTCGTTGATCGTGGTCGCGCCAACATCCAGCGCACCGCGGAAAATGAACGGAAAGCAAAGGACGTTGTTGACCTGGTTCGGGAAGTCGGACCGGCCGGTGGCGATGATCGCGTCGGGCCGCGCCGCCTTTGCGACGTCAGGCATGATTTCGGGTTCGGGATTGGCCAGAGCCATGATCAACGGCCTGTCCGCCATTCGCTTCAGCATTTCCGGCTTCAGCACGCGCGGCGCCGACAGACCGATGAAGATGTCGGCGCCGGGGATGATATCGGCCAGCTTTCGCGCATCGGTAGCCTGGGCGTAGCGCGCCTTGTTGTCGTCCATCTCCTCCTTGCGGCCGCGGTAGACGACGCCGGCAATGTCGGAGACCCAGATGTTTTCGCGCTGGACACCGAGCTCCACGAGCAGGTCGAGGCAGGCGAGCGCGGCCGCGCCCGCACCCGAGCACACGAGCTTGACCGCGCGCATTTCCTTGCCGACGACGCGAAGACCGTTGAGCACCGCAGCGCCCACGATGATCGCAGTGCCATGCTGGTCGTCGTGGAATACGGGAATGCGCATGCGCTCGCGGCATTTGCGCTCCACGTAGAAGCATTCGGGCGCCTTGATGTCTTCCAGATTGATGCCGCCGAACGTCGGCTCGAGCGCGCAGATGATATCGACCAGCCGGTCCGGATCGCGTTCGTCGATTTCGATGTCGAAACAGTCGATGCCGGCGAATTTCTTGAACAGGACCGCCTTGCCCTCCATCACCGGTTTGCCGGCGAGCGGACCGATCGCGCCGAGGCCAAGCACCGCGGTGCCGTTGGTGATGACGCCGATCAGATTGCCGCGGGCGGTCAGGTTGCGGGCTTCGGCCGGATCGCGGACGATTTCGTCGCAGGCGGCGGCCACACCCGGCGTATAAGCGAGCGCGAGATCGCGCTGATTGATCAGCTGCTTGGTCGGCAGGATCGAGATCTTGCCCGGCGGATGCGCGCGATGATATTCGAGCGAGGCCTCGCGTATATCCTGGTCGGGCGTCTCTTTGCTCATCGTTCGTCCGCGGGAAGATGATAGCAGAAGCCCATGCCGGCGCCTTCCTGCCCGGCGGCGCAAAGCCGGCGGGCGGCGCTCGCGCTGACCGTATAATGCGCGTATCGCATCTACTGCGGAATTGTCTGCTGATGCTCGTTTTCTGGCTTCTCGCTGGGACGCTGCTCGTTGCCGCGTTGGGCGTGCTCCTCTGGCCGCTGCTCCGCACGCAGCGCGGTGGCGCGGAGCCGGACGCCGACTCGGCCGCAATCGCGGTGTTCCGGGATCAAAAGCGCGCCGCCGACCAGGACTTCGAATCGGGTGCGATCACCGGCGCCGAGCGCGAGGCCGTGCTGTCGGATCTTGCGCAGCGCGTTGCCGACGAAATCGGCGCGCCGCACCGCTCGCCCGCACGCGGCGCCACAGCACGGCGCGCCTGGCCGCTGGCGATTGGACTGCTGGTCGGTATTCCGGTGCTGGCGATCGTCCTCTACGGCCGTCTCGGCGATCCCGCAGCCTCCGCCGTCGCCGCGGCCACCGACGGAGGACAGGAACTGAGCGACCCGCAGATCGCCGCGATGGTCGGCGCGCTGGAGCGTCGGCTCGAGAAGCATCCGGAGAACGCAGAAGGCTGGGCGCTGCTGGCGCGCTCGTATTACGTGCTTGGTCGCTTTCCCGCGGCGGCGGAAGCCTACACGAAGGCGCTCGCACGGGCGCCGGACGACCCCGATCTGCTCGCCGATTACGCGGACACGTTGGGGATGGTGCAGGGTCGCCACCTCGCGGGCAAGCCGCTCGCGCTGGTGGAGCGCGCACTGGCCATCGATCCGAAGCACGGGAAGGCCCTGGCCTTGGCGGCGACGGCGGCGATGGAGGCACACGATCCTGCCAAGGCGCTCGCCTACTGGCACCGGCTCGCCGCGCAGTTGCCCCCGGGCTCCGAAGACGCAATGCAGGTTGCCGCCGTGATCGCAGAGCTGGGTGGCGGTGCGCCGGAAGCCGTGAACACGATGCGAGCACCGGGGCCGCGCGCCAGCGCCGCGGGCAACGGCGGCGCGATCAGCGGCCATGTCGCAGTAAGCCCGAGTCTGGCGTCAAAAGTCGCACCGACCGACACCGTTTTCATTTTCGCGCGCGCTCCGACTGGACCGCGCATGCCGCTGGCCGCGATGCGCATTGCGGCCGGCGAATTGCCGAAGGACTTCGCGCTGGACGATGCGATGAGCATGGCCGCGGGGGCGAAGCTCTCGAGTGCGAGTGAAGTGATCGTCGAAGCGCGCCTGTCCAAAACCGGCAATGCGCTTCCGCAGCCCGGTGACCTGTTCGGCAAAAGCGGACCGGTCAAACCTGGCGCGACGGGCTTGCGCATCACGATAGACCAGGTCGTACCGTAGGCAGTCGTTCCGCCGGAAGCATCGCGGTGCCGTGCTATGATCGCCGCCACCGAAAGTGGGGAGGGCGGCGCGGGCATGGCACAGCGTTCGGACGGCGACTCCTTGGCGCAGCGTTCGAGCCCGCGCCGGCATGCGGCAATCGTTGCGATCGCCGTATGCTCGAGCGCCTTCGCGATTTCCGCCCTCGCCGCTCCCGTCGACGACTTGCGCACCGCGGTCGAAGCCGGCGACTCCGCCGCAGCGTATGCGCACCATTGTGCAACGTCGATCGAAGGCCCTGAGCGTCCGCCGGAATTCGATCTGTGGTGCGGCGTCGCGGCCGTCGACATAGGCCGCTCCGGCGAGGGCGTCCTGGCACTCGAGCGTTACGTGCTGCAATTTCCCGACGACGCGCGCGCCCGCCTCGAGCTGGCGCGCGCTTATTTCTACGCCGGCGACGACGTGCGCTCACGCGAAGAATTCGAGGCCGTGTCCCGAAGCCAGCCGCCACCGGAGGTGCAGGCCGGCATCGATCGCTACCTTGCGGCGCTGACCGATCGCGAGGCCCGCTATCGCGGGCGGCGCACGGCGTTCGTCGAGCTCGGCGGCGGTTACGACAGCAACGCCAATGCCGGCGTTGCGCAAGCCAGCATCGGGTTGCCGGTGCTGGGCCCGGTCACCGTCGATGCTTTCGGCGTCCAAAAGGAGTCGGCGTTCGGATGGCTGGCGGCCGGCGCCGAGATTCGCCATCCTCTGTCCGCCGGATTGACGGTCAATGCCAGCGTCTACGGCGGCGGCACGTTCTACGCGTCAGCCTCGGAATTCAATCTGGCGAACTACGGCGCGGCGGCTGGCGCGAGCTATCGGGCTGATCGCAACGAGTATTCACTGGCGTATGCCCACGGCGAGATCGCGCTCGATGGATCGCGCTATCGCTGGGCCGACGGCCTCGTCTTGGAGTGGCGCCGACAAGTGTCGGAGCTGTCTTCGTTCGCGCTTGCGCCGCAATACGCGCGCATCGCGTACGCCGGCGACAACGCCGCACGCGATGCCGATTTGAGCGCATTGAGCGCCAGCTATCGGCAAGTATGGCTGCGCCGCTGGCAGCCGGTGCTCAACGCGACGGTGTTCTACGGCGACGAGCACAATCGCGAGGGCCGCGGCGATCTCGGCCGCGGCATCGCAGGCGCGAGCGTCGACGTCACCGTTTCACCGTCGGCCTTCTGGGCGCTGAACGCCGGCCTCGCGTACGCGCAAAGCGACTACGACGCGCCGATCCCGCTGCTCGACGTGACGCGGCGCGACCGCAACCTGGGCGTAGGCCTCGGTGCGATCTACCTGGTCAACCGGAATCTGAGCGTGCGTGGCGAATACCGCTATGCGAAAAATACGTCCAATCTCGAGCTCTACGAATACACGCGCCACGTCGGCGTATTGAAAGTTCGCTATGAATTCAAATAGCACGGCCATCCCGCTCCGGTGCAGGCTCGCGTTGCGTTTCGGCTTGCTGCTCGTCTGTGCGTTCACCGTGAATTTCGCCGTTGCGCAGACCGGCGGGAAGGTCCTGCTGTCGGTCGGCGACGTCAGCGTCGTCCGTGGCGGCGAGCGTAGCCGTCTGGCCGCGGGGGCGTTGGTCGGCGCTGGCGACAGCGTCGTCACCGGAGCCGACAGCTATGCGCAGATCCGCTTCAGCGACGATGCGCTGGTCGCGCTCAAGCCCGACACCGAGTTTCGCATCGAGCGCTTCAATTTCACCGGCAAGCAGGATGGCAGCGAGGCCGCGGTCTTCCGGCTGGTGCGCGGCGGATTCCGCACGTTGACCGGACAGATCGGCAAACTGAACCGCGACCAGTACCAGCTGTTGACCACGCAGGCGACGATAGGCATTCGCGGCACGCACTATCAGGTCCAGATCTGCGCCGCCGGCCAGTGCAGGAACCGCGGCGCCGAGGTGGGTTCGGGAATGTACGGCGGGGCCTACGAAGGCGGCGTTGTCGTTGCCAACGGTTTCGGCAGCGGCGAGTTCGGCGCCGACGAATTTTTCTACGTGCCCGATGGACAAGCGCCGCTGCGCTGGCTGGGACCGCCTGATTTTCTTTCCGACAAGCTCGAGCGGCGTGCGCGCGTGGCGCGCACCGCGCCGACCGAATTGCGTTTTGCCAAGGTGCCCGAAACCGCGCCGCCGCCGGCGTTGCCGCAGGCGCCGTTCACGTTCATGGCAACGGAGGATCTCGACTCGCGCTTGCTCGCGCCCGGGCAGACGATCGTCGTGGGATCGGATCGCTACACGCTTGAGCTCGACTCGACGTCGAATCCCGGTCTGCAGGCCAGCATCGTCGGCGGCGCGCTGCATTCGTTCCACAACGGCTCGCTCTCGGCCGATCTCGGCTCGGCAGCGCTGACCGACGTCGGCAGCGACGGGTCGATCCCGTCAGGCTTTGCCGCCGGCAGCGGGCTCAACTGGGGCCGCTGGTCCGGGCCCGGATCGACGATTACGCAGGCGCTGGGGAATCAACTGGTTCATAACGACGGCGGCGACCTGCATTACATTTACGGCAATACGGCGACGGCGCTGCCCACATCCGGACAGGTTTCGTACGCGGCGGTCGGCGGCACACGGCCGACCGATTCGGGCACCGGCGCCGTCGGTACGCTGGTGTCCGGCGGCACGGTCAGCGTCAACTTCACCACCGCTCAACTCGGGCTCTCCGGTCTCAACGCCGGCTTCAACGATGCGAACTATACGATGGGCGGCACGGCCAGCATCATCAATGGCCGCTTCTCGACCGGTGGCGTCGGGGGTGCGGCAACGAGTTGCGCGGGCGGCGGCTGCCAACCGCTGGTCGCCGGAAATTTCACCGGCTTTTTCGCCGGACCCGGCGGGTCCGGCATCGGCATGGACTACTATTTCAACACTCGCACCGGCAGCGTGATCGAGGGCGTCGTCGGTTATCGCAAATGCGGGCCCGGCGGCTGCTAGCGCACCAGGAGGGGAAAGGCTATTTCGTGGCGAAGTTGGTCGCGCCGTCCCAGTCGGCCGGTGGCCGTGCCGCGGCGTACATCGCGCAGCGCTCGGCGAAATAGGTATATAGACGCGTTGCCGGATGCGCGCTGGCAAGGGCGGCGAGCGAGGCCGCCGCATCGGCAAAGCGCCGCTCGCGGTATTGCAGCAGAGCTTTCTCCCACGCCGCGAGTTCGCCAGTGCTCGACTCTTCCGCCTCCGGCAGGGGCTCGAATATCGTAACCGGGTTCGCCCTGCCCTTTACGCGCACGCGATCGATCTCGCGGCAGCGGATGTCGGGCACGGCGGCGCGCGCGTCCTCGCCGATGATGACGGCGACGCCGTACTCCTTGGTCAATCCCTCGAGCCTCGATGCGAGGTTTACCGCGTCGCCGAGCACCGTGTAAGCCTTGCGGAATTCCGAGCCCATGTCGCCGACGTTCATTGCGCCGCTGTTGATGCCGACCCCGATGGCGAGCTTGGGCCAGCCGCGCTTGTTGAACTCCTCGGCCAGCGACGACATTCTGCGCTGCATCGCCAGCGCGGCGAGAACGGCATCGCGCGCGTGATTCGGATTGTCGATCGGCGCGCCCCAGAAAGCCATGATCGCATCGCCGACGTACTTGTCGACCGTTCCGTGGTGCGCGTGGATGATCTCGGTCATCGGCGTCAGGTAGGCGTTCAGCATCGCCGACAGTTCGCGCGGCGGCAGGTTTTCCGACAGCGCCGTGAAGTCGCGCACATCGCAGAAAAGCACGGTCATCGTGCGGCTCTCGCCGACCATGCTGTATCGCTCTCCGCTTTCGACCATTTGCGCGACCCGCTCGCGGGGCACGTACTCGCCGAACATCGCCGAAACCTTGCGGATCTTGCGTTCCTCTCGCATGAAGCCGGCCAGCATGTTCCAGCCGAACAGGACCGCGAGCATCAGCAGGGTCGCGGCCACCGGTACGACTTCGTTCAGTTTGATCCACAGCAGAAGGTTCGCCGCGGCAACCAGGCCCATGACGGCGACGACGCCCAGGGCATTGAACACCGGGTCCCGATACGGGATGACGAACAGCACTACCAGCCCGGTCAGCAGCATCATCAGCGCCTCGATCGCGTTCGCGTTCGCCGGAACCGATTTCAAATCCTGGTTCAGCATGCCGGAGAGCAGGCTGGCGTGGATTTCGACTCCGGGAAAGTCGGCGGCCAGCGGAGTCGGGCGCAGATCCTGCAGTCCCTTGGCCGTCGTCCCGACCAGCGCGATCGCGCCGGCAAAATCCGCCGGCGCGGTGCCCGCCAGCACGTCGGCGGCCGAATAGTAGCGAAAGGTCTTGGGGTTGCCGCGAAACGGGATCAGCGCCGTTCCGTCCGCCGCGGTGGGAAGGGCCAATCCGCCGATATCGAAACCGTCCAGCCTTCGGTCGGAATCGAAATGCGGTGTCACCCGCTTCGCTTCGAGCACGACCCGCGCGATAGCCAGCGACAGCGCCGGGTAGTAGGCGTTGCGATAAAGCTCGACCATCGGAACGCGGCGCACGACGTTGTCAGCATCGAAAAACGGGTCCACATGGCCGCTACCGGCGGCCGCCTCCGTGAGCTCAGCGATGGCCGCCGTATAACCGACGGCCGCCTGGATCGGAATGATGCCGCCGCCGATGTCCTGGGAGCCGAACAACGGCGGCGGGAGAGCGCCGATCTGCTGCGCCTCGTAGGTGAAGCCGAATCCCAGGATGACTGGCCTGCCGCGAATCGCGTCGGCGAACCGCGCGTCGAAGTCGAGCTCGGGGCGCAGCCTGTCCAGCGTCGCGACATAACCGCGGTCTTCCCTGAGGTCGCGCTGCGCCAGCCGCTCGAGGACGTCGATGCCTGACGATCGGTCCGGTTCGGCGAACACGACGTCGAACCCGACGGCTCGCGCCTGATAGCGATCCAGCAATTGGGTCGTCAAACGGGCCAGCTTGTCGCGAGACCAGGGCCAGCGTCCTTCGCGCTGCAGGCTGGGCTCGTTGATGTCGATGATGACGACTTGCGGATCGCCACGATTCGGCAACGTCAACTTGAGTCGCGTGTCGTACGAGATCGCTTCGAGCTTGGCCAGCAGCGTCGTCTTGCCGAACTGCGTCAGCGGATGCAGGAGGAAGACGGCGAGGATCAGCAGCCCGACGAGCCAGCGCGGCACGCCGATCAGCCACGTGGCGAGCGTCCCGGGTGCGAGACGCACGGCCAGACGGGCTAGCGGCGCGTCCGCCGGCGCAGTGCCGCCATCGCCAGCGCCGCGACCGCGACGGAAAGCAGTGCCAAGCCGATCGACGAAAGCGCGGGAATCGCGCTCGGGTCGGATCCCGACGCCGAACGACTCGCCTTCCCGTCCGGCGTCAACGGCAACAGGACGCCTTTGATCACCAGTTCATCGACCGGGCCCGCGCCTGCCGGCAAGTGCGAGCTGTCGCCCGCGTAGAAGGCCGACAAGCTGAAGGCATCGATCGTCAGCCCCGTCAAGCGGAAGTCGGCCCGGCCGTTCGGGTCGAGCGCACCGGACAGCGGCGCCGCGATGTTTTCCGGCGGCGTGGCCGGTGGCACGGTGTCAAATGGCGGGCCGCAGAAGGTCCCGGTGCGGCGCACGCAAAGCTGGACCGCACCCTGCGGCGACGCCGGACCTCCTGATGCAACCAGAGCTACGGTCACCGGCTGCCCGAACACGGCGATCTGCGGCACCGCGGCCAGCGACAGCGTCGTCGGCGCGCGATCTACGGCGAGCGTGAATGTCTGCACCGCCGGCGCGTTGCAGCTGTTGGTCGCCGTGATCGTCAAGATCGACGCCCCCGCGGCCTCCGGCGTGCCGCTGATCTGATCCGACGCGGCATCGAAGGAAAGACCGGCCGGCAGGCCTGTGACCGACAGGACCGGCGCCGGACGACCAATCGCGCTTACTTGAAATGCATAGGGCGAGCCCGCCGTGGCGGCCGGCGGCGCACCGCTGATGATCGACGGTTGGTCGCAATCCGGCTCGATCACCAGGGTGAACGCGCGCTGCGCCGTCGTGATCGGATCGGGGAAGGTGTCGATGGCGACGACGGTACAGTTGAACGTGCCCGCTTTGGCCGGCGTACCCGACAGCATCCCGGTATTGGGATCCAGGCTGATCCCGGATCCCGACAGGCAATTGCCCGGACTGAGCGACCACGCTACCGGATACTTGGGCAGATGGCTGCCCACCGGAATGAACGTCGCCGTGAACGGACGTCCCACTTCGGCGATCAGCGTGCTCTTCGGGAGAATGGCGGTGATAGCCTGCGCCGGGGGCGTCAGCGTGACGACTGCGAGCGCGAGTATCGCCGGCATGCACGCGGCGGCGCATCGGGCGAGACGCACTGCGACTCCGGACGACCGAGGCATCGACAAGTCCTAGCCGGGCGGGATTTGAACGGCGACCGGGCGCAACCTTAGCACATCCGCCGCTCAGCCGCCCCTGGCCCGGGGAAGCGATGCAGCGCCGGGCTATAATCGGGACCCCTTCCATCCGCCGCGCAGGTTCGATGCTGGAATCGAAGCAGCTGGCCGCGCAGCGCGGCACCACGACCTTATTCTCGGGCATCGATTTCAAGCTGGCGCCCGGCGACGCCTTGCTGGTGACCGGCGCCAATGGCAGCGGCAAGACGACCTTGCTGCGCACTTCGGCAGGCCTGTCTCATGCCGCGCAGGGCACATTGTCGTGGCGAGGCGTTCCGGTTGCGCCATTCGATCCTGACTTGCGTGCGGCCGTCACCTACATCGGCCACGCCGCAGCGTTGAAGGACGAGCTGACGGCCGAGGAAAATCTCGCTTCACTCGCAAGCCTGCACGACGGCGGCGCCGCCAGCGATGCGATCGGCGCGGCGCTCGCTCTGTGGTCGCTCGAGCGACAGCGCGCGTTGCCGGCTCGCGCGCTGTCGATGGGCCAGCGTCGACGCATCGGCCTGGCGCGTTTGGCGCTGGTGTCGCGCCCGCTGTGGATTCTCGACGAACCGGCCGCGGCGCTGGACACCGCAGGGGTCGCGCTGCTGTGCGACATGATAGGGATGCACCTCGCTCGAGGAGGGATGGCGATCATCGCGACCCATCAGGACATCGCATTGTCAGGACCGTCGGTACGCGGCCTGTCGTTGACATGACGGCAGTGGAAGCAGAGGCGCAAGCGCCCTCGCCGCCCGGCGCGTGGCACGGGGTGGCGTGGGCGATGCGGCGCGATTTGCGCCTCGCACTGCGCTCGAAGGCCGAGCTCGGCGTGCAGCTGTTGTTCTACGTGATGGTCGTCGCCCTCGTTCCGCTCGGCGTCGGTCCCGACCCGGCGCTGCTTCGTGCGCTGGGGCCGGGCGTGCTCTGGATCGCCGCACTGCTGGCCTCGCTGCTCGCGCTGCCGCGCCTGTTCGCGATGGATTTCGCCGATGGCACGCTCGAGCAGATGGCGTTGTCGCCGTATCCGCTGCCGGCCCTGATCTCCGGTAAAATAGCGGCGCACTGGCTTGCAACCGGCCTGCCGCTGGTGGCGGCCTCTCCGCTGCTGGGACTGCAATTCGGCCTCGGGCGCGACGAGCTCACCGTGCTTGCGCTCGGCCTGTTGCTGGGAACGCCGACTTTGTCGCTGATGGGCGCCGTCGGCGCCGCGTTGACGCTGGGCTTGCGCAACGGCGCGCTGCTGGCGCTGCTGGTCCTGCCGCTATACGTTCCGGTCCTGATTTTCGGCGCAGGCGCGGTCGATACGGTGCGCACGGGCCTGGGTGCCACGGCCGAGTTGTCGCTGCTCGCCGCCGCGCTGATGGCTTCGCTGGTCGGTGCGACGCTCGCCGCTGCGGCCGCGGTGCGCATGGCGCTCGATTGATCGGGAGGTAGCTTCGTTGAACTGGTTCCGATTTGCGTCACCGGCGTCGTTCTATCCGCTGGCCGCGCGTCTCACGCCGTGGTTCGGCGGTGCCGCCGCAGTGTTTGCGGCGGCGGGGCTCTATCTCGGGCTCATCGCAGCGCCGACCGACGCGCAACAGGGCGAGTCGTACCGGATCATATTCGTGCACGTGGCGACAGCGTGGATGTCGATGTTCATCTACCTGGTAATGGCCTTCTGGTGCGCGATGTCGCTGATGTTCAATGCCCGCCTGGCGGCGATGATGGCGCAGGCGCTGGCCCCGACCGGCGCGCTGTTCACCGCCCTGGCGCTGATCACCGGCGCGCTTTGGGGCAAGCCGACCTGGGGCACCTACTGGGCCTGGGACGCGCGAATGACCTCGGAGCTTATCCTGCTCTTCCTCTACTTCGGCTACATGGCATTGCGCCAGGCGATCGACGAGCCGCGCCGCGCCGATCGCGCCAGCGCCCTGCTGGCGCTGGTCGGCGCGGTCAACGTGCCTATCATCTATTTCTCGGTTAAATGGTGGAACACGCTGCACCAGGGGGCGAGCGTCAGCCTGACGTCGGCACCGACGATGGCTGCGGTGATGCTGGCCGGCATGCTGCTGATGGCGCTGGCCGCCTGGTTCTATTCCATCGCCATCGCGCTAACCCGCGTGCGCGCGATAATCCTCGAACGCGAGCGCCACGCCGGATGGGCGGGCGAGGTCGCGCTAGCAGCCAAGGCCGCGCGATGAGCATCGCCGAATTCTTTTCCATGGGCGGGTACGGATTCTACGTCTGGGGCTCGTACGCGGCGTGCGCGCTGGCGATCGCCGCCGAAATCGTATTGGTCCGTGCGCGTCTCTCGGCGGCGCGACGCGTCGCCGGCGGCCGGGAGCCTTCGCAGTGAAGGCCCGGACGCGCCGCTTCGGCTGGATCGCGGGCGGGCTCGCGCTGCTCGGCGTCGCCACTGCGCTGGTGCTCAACGCGTTCCAGTCCAATCTCGTGTTCTTCTTCACCCCGTCGCAAGTTGCTGCGGACGAAGCGCCTCGTGGCCGCCCGTTTCGCATCGGCGGCATGGTCGAGGCAGGCAGTCTCACCCGCGACCGCGACAGCCTGACCGTTCACTTCCGTGTGACCGATACCGCGCGCACGATACCGGTCAGCTACACGGGCCTCCTTCCCGACCTGTTCAAGGAGGGCAAAGGCGTCGTCGCGCAGGGATCGCTGTCGGCCGACGGCAGCTTCCACGCTACCGAGGTGCTCGCCAAGCACGATGCCAACTACATGCCGCCGCAGGCACAGGCGGCAATCGACAAAGCGAGGCAGGGAATGACGATGCCGAGCCTGCACGAGACAAAGGCAGACAGATGATCCCAGAGCTCGGCCACTTCGCACTGATCCTGGCGCTGCTGGTCGCCACAACACAGGGCATCGTCCCGATGCTGGGCGCCGCGCTCAACCGCCAGCGGATGATGGCGCTGGCGCGGCCGGCGGCGCGGATGCAATTCGTCCTTGTCGCCATCGCGTTCGGGTGTCTCGCATGGTCGTTCGCATCCAACGATTTTTCGGTGCAGAACGTCGCCTCCAACTCGAACTCGGAATTGCCACTGCACTACCGCATCGCGGCAACCTGGGGCTCGCACGATGGATCGCTGTTGCTGTGGGCGCTGATGCTCACCGGCTGGAGCTGTGCCGTGTCGGCCTTTTCGCGCAATCTTCCTGACGCGCTGGCCGCGCGCGTGCTGTCTATTATGGGCTTGATCAGCGTCGGCTTCCTGCTGTTCCTGCTTTTCACCTCGAACCCGTTCGCCCGGCTGATCCCGCCCGCACCCGAAGGGCGCGATCTGAATCCGCTGTTGCAGGATCCCGGCATGGTGTTCCATCCGCCGCTGCTGTACATGGGCTATGTCGGTTTTTCGGTCGCGTTCGCGTTCGCACTGGCGGCGCTGATCGGCGGTCGCCTCGATGCGACCTGGGCGCGCTGGTCGCGACCCTGGACGACGGTCGCGTGGGCGTTTCTCACGACCGGCATCGCGCTGGGCAGCGGGTGGGCCTACTACACGCTCGGCTGGGGCGGATGGTGGTTCTGGGATCCGGTCGAGAACGCATCGTTCATGCCTTGGCTCACCGGCACCGCGCTGATCCATTCGCTGGCCGTGACCGAGAAGCGCGGCGCCTTCCGCAGCTGGACGGTGCTGCTCGCAATCCTTGCCTTTTCGCTGTCGCTGCTCGGGACCTTCCTGGTGCGCTCCGGCGTGCTCACCTCGGTGCACGCCTTCGCGACCGATCCGGCGCGCGGCGTGTTCATCCTCGCCTTTCTGGCGGTCGTCATCGGCGGCTCGCTGGCACTGTTCGCCTGGCGCGCCGGCAGCGTCGGGCTCGGCGGCTCGTTCGCGCTGGTTTCGCGCGAGTCGATGCTGCTCGCCAACAACATCGTGCTGATCGTCGCGATGGCGAGCGTGCTGCTCGGAACGCTCTACCCGCTGTTCCTCGACGCACTCGACCTGGGCAAGATTTCGGTGGGGCCGCCGTATTTCGAAGCGGTGTTCTACCCGTTGCTGGCGCCCGCCGTCTTCCTGATGGGTGTGGGCCCGATCTCGCGCTGGAACCGCGCCGCGGTGCCCGAGCTTGCGGGACGACTCAAATGGGCGCTGGCGGTCGCGCTGATCAGCGCGCTGCTGCTGCCGTTCGTGCTCGGGCGCTGGTCGCCGCTGATCGCCGTCGGCCTGTTTCTCGCGCTGTGGCTGTTCGCGAGCACCGCGGTCAACCTGTGGCAGCGGCTCAAAGGCTCGCATCGCGGCAATCTGTGGGCGAGGCTCGCCGCGAATCCGCCCTCCTATTACGGCATGCTGCTCGCGCACTTCGGCGTCGGCGTTTTCATCGTCGGTGTCACGCTGGTCAAGGGGTACGAGATCGAACGCGACGTTCGGCTCGACGTCGGTCAGCGAGTCGCCGTCGGCCCGTACGAATTCGCTTTCCTCGGCGTAACGCCCGCGCCGGGCCCGAATTACCGGGCGCTGGTCGGTACCGTCGAGGTTCACCGGGACGGGCGCCTGATCGAGACGCTGCACCCGGAAAAGCGCATTTACAACGCATCTGGCCAGACGATGACGATCGCGGCGATCGATACAGGAATCTCCGGCGATCGTTATGTCTCGCTTGGCGAGGCGATCGGCGGTGACGGCGCGATCGCCGGTGCGTGGAGTGTGCGCGTCTATCTGAAACCCTTCGTCGACTGGATCTGGCTTGGCGCGTTCGTCATGGCGCTCGGCGGCTTTGTCGCCGTTTCCGATCGGCGCTACCGCCTCGCGGTGCGCCGGCGGCTTGGCGCGCTGGCCGGCATCGCGGCGGCCGAGTGACCGTATCGTCGATGAAGATGCTGCGGTGGTCGATACCGCTGGCGGTTTTCGTCGTGTTGCTCGCATTTCTCTGGGTCGGACTGGGACGCGATCCACACGAGGTGCCGTCTCCGCTGATCGGCAAGCCCGCCCCGGCATTCCAACTGGTGCAGTTGCACGATGCGGGAAAAACGCTCGCGTCCGACGATCTCAGGGGCAAGGTATGGCTGCTCAACGTCTGGGCGTCATGGTGCGTGTCCTGCCGCGTCGAGCATCCGCTGCTGCTGCAGCTTGCCAAGACCAATGTCGTCCCGGTGTACGGCCTCGACTACAAGGACAAGGCCGATGACGCTCTTGCGTGGCTCGCTCAGCACGGGAACCCGTATACCGCGTCGATCGTCGACAGCGACGGCAAGGTCGGCATCGACTACGGCGTGTACGGCGTGCCCGAGACATTCCTGATCGACAAGGCAGGCGTCGTCCGCTACAAGCAGATCGGACCACTGACCGTCGAGGCACTGCAGCAGAAGATTCTTCCGTTGGTCCGACAGCTACAGAAATGACGGCGCGCGGACCGGTCGGCGCATGGCTGATGGCGATGGCGATCGCGATCACGATCATCGCCGGCGCTGTGCAGGCGGCCGATGCGCCGCCGGTCGCGCCCTCACCGGCCCTCGAAGCTCGGCTCAAGAAGCTCGAAACCGAGCTTCGCTGCCTGGTCTGCCAGAATCAGACGCTTGCCGATTCGAACGCCGATCTCGCCAGCGACCTGCGCCGCGAGGTACGCGAGCAGGCCCTCGCTGGGAAGAACGATTCGGAAATCCGCGACTATCTTGTCGCCCGCTATGGCGACTTCGTGCTGTACGACCCGCCGTTGAAGCGCACGACGTGGCTGTTGTGGTTCGGCCCGTTTGCCCTGCTCGCCGGCGGCGGCCTGGTGTGGTGGCAGGTCTTGCGGCGGCGGCAGAGCGCGTCGGCCTCGGCGCCAACGCGTGATCCCGCCGTCGAGGCGCGCGCGCGCGCATTGCTCGACGACGAGCCGCCGGCGTAGGCGCGTACTCCAGGCACGGCTGTTTCGTGCCGCGCTCCAGGCGCAAGCTAGAGACTCGCGCCGCACTGCCAGCACAGCTCGAAGTTCGCCGGATTTTCCTCGTGGCACGAGCGGCAGAAGACGCTGCCCGATTGGCCGCGCTCACGCGCCAGCGCCGCCAACACGGCTTCCGCGCGCGGGCGGTCCCGTTCGTTCGTCAGCCAAACCTGCGGTTGGGCGATGTCTGGCGGAACCTCGCCGACGATGCTCGACGCGTGCTCGTTGAACACGTGCGCGCTGATACCGGCATGCTGCAGCCGGTGCAGCAGCAGGTAGGCGTCGAATCGATTCAGTGCGGTGTAGAAGCGTTCCATCGCGTGTTTTCGCGCGTGATCATGCCGCGGGCGCCATGCTCAGCATGCTGCGGCTCACTCGCCGGAGCGCTGCTGCCATCGCCACGCGTCGGCGCAGATGGCGTCGATGTCCCGCCGCGCGCGCACGCCCAGCACCGCCTCGGCGCGCGCCGGATCGGCATAGTAAGCCGCGACGTCGCCGGGCCGGCGCGGCGCCACCCGCCGCGGTATCGTCCGACCGCAGGCGCGTTCGAATGCGGCGATCAATTCGAGTACCGAATGGCCGCGCCCGGTGCCCAGATTGAGCGCGACGGCACCCGGCGTCGAGGCCAGATAGGCGAGAGCCGCCACGTGCCCCGCGGCCAGATCCATCACGTGTATGTAGTCGCGCACGCCGGTCCCATCGGACGTCGGCCAGTCGTCGCCGTAAATGGCGACTTCAGCGAGCTTTTCGGCCGCGACGCCGGCCAGCAGAGGGACGAGGTTGTTCGGCGTGCCCGACGGCGCCTCGCCGATCGCCGCGCTGCTGTGCGCCCCGGCGGGATTGAAGTAGCGCAGCAGCGCGATTCGCCATGAGCGATCGGAGGCGGCGAGGTCCTCGAGCAGCTGCTCGACGATGCGCTTGGTGCGGCCGTAGACATTCTGCGGCCGCAACGGTGCGTCTTCGGTGACCGGGTTCTTGTCCGGCTGCCCATAAACGGCCGCCGACGAGCTGAACACCATCCGCTTGACGCCCGCCTCTGCCATGGAGGCGACCAGCGCAAGGGCGCCGCCGACGTTGTTGTCGTAGTAGCTCAGCGGTTGCGCTTCGCCCTCGCCGACCGCCTTCAATCCCGCGCAATGCACGACCGCCGCGATCGGGTGCTCGGCAAAGATTCTCGACAAGGCGGCCTTGTCGCGCACGTCCGCCGTGATGGACGGTATCTGCCGATCGGTGATGCGACGCAGGCGCGGGATCACCGATGGCGAGCTGTTGCAGAAATTGTCGACGACGATCGGCTGATGTCCGACGCGGGCGAGCTCGACGACGATGTGCGAACCGATATAGCCCGCACCGCCGGTGACGAGGACGGTGTCTGCCATCAGACTATGTTACGCGAGCCACCTGACGCAGGGCGAAAAAAAGCCGGGCGCGAAAGCCCGGCTTGATTCCCGTCGGCGTCGCTCAGGCAGCAGCCTTGGCAGTGGCCCGCGATGCCTTGGCCTTGGGCACTGCGGCCTTCGGCGCACCGGCCTTGGCTTTGGGTGCCGCAGCCTTGTTCTCGACGGTGGCGTCGACGTCGGCTTCCGAACTGCGGTCGACGAGCTCCACCAGCGCCATCGGCGCATTGTCGCCCTGGCGGAAGCCGTACTTGAGGATGCGAAGATAACCGCCCGGACGCTTGGCGAAACGCGGCCCGAGCTCGTCGAACAGCTTGCTGACGACGGCGCGGTCGCGCAGCCGGTTGAACGCCAAGCGGCGGTTCGCCACCGTCGGTGTCTTGCCCAGCGTGATCAGTGGCTCAGCGACGCTGCGCAATTCCTTCGCCTTGGGCAGCGTCGTCTTGATGACTTCGTGCGTCAGCAGGGAATTGGTCATGTTGCGCAGCATCGCGAGGCGGTGGCTGCTGGTGCGATTGAGCTTACGCAATCCGTGGCGGTGGCGCATGATCTTTTCCCTTACGGCCGGTCGAGGTTCGCCGGCGGCCAGTTCTCGAGCTTCATCCCGAGCGAAAGGCCGCGCGAAGCCAGCACTTCCTTGATCTCGTTCAGCGACTTTCGTCCGAGGTTCGGCGTCTTCAGCAGTTCGGTTTCGGTGCGCTGGATCAGATCACCGATGTAGTAGATGTTCTCGGCCTTCAGGCAATTGGCCGACCGTACGGTCAACTCGAGATCATCGACCGGGCGCAGCAGGATCGGATCGACCTGCGGCATCGAACGCTGCTCGGTAGGCGCTTCGGTGCCCTTCAGGTCGGCGAACACGCCGAGCTGCTCGACCAGGATGCTCGCCGCGTAACGTATCGCCTGCTCGGGCTCGATCACGCCGTTGGTCTCGATGTCCATCACCAGCTTGTCCAGGTCGGTGCGCTGCTCGACCCGCGCGCTCTCCACCGCGTAACTGACCCGGCGAACCGGCGAAAACGAGGCGTCGAGCAGGATGTTGCCGATGCTTCGTCCGCCGTCCGGCTTGGTCCGGACCGTTGCCGGCTGATAGCCGCGCCCTTTCTCGACCTTGATCTCCATCTCGATCTTCCCGCCCGCGGTCAGATGCGCGATCAGGTGGTCGGGATTGATGATCTCGACGTCGTGGTTCGGCTCGATGTCAGCCGCGGTCACCGGACCTTCGCCGGTCTTCGCGAGCTTCAGCGTCACGTGGTCGCGGTTGTGCAGCTTGAGCACGACGCCTTTGAGGTTCAGCAGCACGTCGACGACGTCCTCCTGAACTCCGTCCAGCGCCGAATACTCGTGCAGCACGCCGGTGATCTTGACCTCGGTCGGCGCGTAGCCGGGCATCGACGACAGGAGCACGCGCCTGAGCGCGTTCCCCAGCGT
>Ga0134121_10000945_pt1 | contig 29185 bp, 24 predicted proteins | sample KB301_FD_96463 | JGI IMG/M metagenome (GOLD analysis project Ga0134121, IMG submission 96463) | Terrestrial soil microbial communities without Nitrogen fertilizer from Kellogg Biological Station, Michigan, USA - KB3-0-1 | ecosystem: Environmental > Terrestrial > Soil > Unclassified ... | reverse complement strand
GCCGTTGTAGCGCGCGGCATCGAAGAACTCGATGCCGTCGCGCAGTTCGGGCGGAAGATTCTCGGCAAAGTAGCGGCGCGCCTGCAGGATGCGCGCCTCGAAGGCTTCGTCGATGAGGCCGAGGCGGTGGCGGGCGGAAATCATCTTGAACGGCAGCGCCATCAGCAGGTTGCGGTCGGGCCCCTCGATTTTCTCCAGGCCGACATCGGCCACCCGGGCGAGCACCGCCTTCACTTCGGGCAGATCATCGTGCTTGATGAAGCTGAAGCGCTCGAAGAATTCATGGCCCGGCGGCAGCCCGCTGAACAGTTCGATCATGGTTTCGGCGAGCTTGTGCCCGGTCTTGAGAAGGTCGTCCGCAAGGCCCGTTTCGCGCAGCACGACGCGCACGTAGGGATTGCCCGCGAGATTCTCGAGGTCGAACTTGGCCTTGCCCAGGGGCGTGCCGAAGAGCAGATTTTCCGCCAGCGTCGCGTTGCGGTTGTAGCGCGCCGCGTCGAACTGCTCCACCAGGCCCTGCATGCCGGGCGCGGCAAGCCGGGTCCGGATCGCCTCTCGCGCGCGCAGCACTTTCTCCGCAAGGCCGGGGTGGTTGGACGCGTCGACCGCGCTTCGCAGACCAAGCTCGAAAATGGCCTCCTCGAGCTCGACCGTTTTGAGCACCTCGACGATGCGCGCGTCGAGCTCTTCGGGCCTGGATGCGCCCGCCGCCTGATAGTCGGTCCAGTCGGCATTAAAATCGAGCAGCGTGCTGTCGGTGCGCTTTGCCTCCTTCATCTGGAACTGGTATTCCGCCAATTCCTTTCCCTCGTAAACCCGCTCGCGCAACGGATAGTGCTTGAGGCCGTAAAGCAGGTTTTCGCGCACGCTGGTCGGAAACAGGTAGGCCGTCGGGCCGACGTAGGCGATGGCGCGCCCGGTCACCGCCTCGGGCGCCTTGGTCATGTCGATACCGCCGACTTCCAGGTGGCCGCGGCTCGGCGCCACCAGGCAGGCAAGCATCTGGGTCAACTCGCCCACCCCGGCCGCGTGCGAACCGAGGATCGCCACGTGCTGGTCGATTCCAACTTCGAACGTGACGCCTTCGATGAGCTTGGTTCCGGCCTCGCCTTCGAGCGTCAGGCCCGAGGCGCGCACCGCGCCGGATTGGGGCAGTTGAGGCGCCTTGATCGCTTCCTGGCGCTCCGGCGGCGTCATGTCTTCGACGGTGAATTGCTCCACCACCTGCGTGTACTTGATCTGCACGTCGAGCCGCTGCTGGTCCCAGTCGATGAGTTCCTTGATCGGGCTGGGCAGGTCCTTGTAGGCCGCAATCACCGCCACCAGCGTGCCGATATCCAGATTCCCCTTGATCACCAGGTAGCCGCCGACCAGGTAGAACAGGAACGGCGCAACCTGCGACAGGAAATTGTTGAGGAACTTGATCAGGAACTTGCGCTGGTAGAACTCGAAGCGGATGCGGAAGATTTTCCCCAGGCGCGAGGATATTTCGGAGCGCTCGTAGTTCGACGTGTCGTTGGCGTGCACCTCGACCACGCCGTCCGCGACCTCGGCAATGCGCCCGGAGAGCTGGCGCGCGCTCAGCTGGCGCTGCTTGGCGAGAACCAGCAACTGGCGCCGCAGTTTCGGAATGATGACCGCCTGCGCCGCCACCACGCCCAGCGCAACCAGGCCCAGGTACGCGTGCTGGAACATGATGAAAAACAGCGCCGTCAGGGCTTCGCCGGCGAGGAACAGCGGCGTGATCAGCGATTCGCCGACGAACCCGCCCAGCGGCTCGACCTCGTCCTTGATCATGGTGGCGAGCTCGGCCGATTTGACGCGCCGGAAGCGCGCCAGCGGGAAGCGCAGGATGCGGTCGAACAGGCCGTAACGAAGGCGCCGCAGCATGCGCTCGCCCAGCCAGCCCTTCATGGTGTTGATCTGGAACTTCAGGCCGCCGTTGACGACGATCAGCGTCAGGAACGCGAGGGTCAGCGCGACCAGGTAGGGCAGCTGGTGCAGCGGGAAGCCGTCGAACAGCTGCAGCGAACCACCTCCGAGGAATGCGGGCAGCGTCAGGTGCATCTTGAGGAACGCGACCGTGGACGCCGCTTCCGGGAAGCGCTTGCCCTGGATCGCCTCGTTGATGATCGCCTTGGGCAGGTCGAGCGTCGAAAAATAGATCAGCATCGAGGCGACCACCAACGGCACGATGAGCAATTGCTCGCGCTTGCTGTAGCGGATGATGAATCCGAACAGGGACCGTTCCATGGGGCGACCATCATAGTGCAAGCCGCCCGAGTTCGTGCCACAGTAGCGGCCGTGAGCGCGGGGAAAACTGCGGGGGACGAGTTCCTGGTTCGATTCTGGGGCGTGCGCGGCAGCATTGCCGCGCCCGGGCCGGCGACCGCCCGCTATGGCGGCAACACTTCCTCGATCGAAGTGCGCTGCGGCGCGCGCCTGCTCCTGTTTGATGCCGGCACCGGCCTGCGCTACCTCGGCAACCGGCTGATCGCCGAGGCGCCGTTGAGCACGGACATTTTCTTCACCCACACGCATTTCGACCATGTCTGCGGGCTGCCCTTTTTCAAGCCGTTCTTCCAGCCGCAGAACGACTTCCGGCTCTGGGCCGGGCACCTTGGCGAGGGCATGACCATGCACCGCGTGCTGCGCGAATTCATGATGGCGCCGCTGTTCCCGGTGCCTCCGGACGTGTTCAAGGCGAAGATGGAATACCGCGATTTCAAGGGCGGCGAAACGCTGGCTCCGGCGGCGGGGATCGTGTTGCGCACCGCCGTGCTGAACCACCCTGACGGCGCGACCGGCTACCGCATCGAGTTCCGCGGCAAGTCGGTGTGCTATGTCACCGATACCGAACACGTGCCGGGCAAGCCAGACAAGAACGTGCTTGGCCTGATCCAGGGCGCCGACATCGTGATCTACGACTGCATGTATACCGACGAGGAATACGCGAAATCCTACGTCGGCTGGGGCCACTCGACCTGGCAGGAAGGCGTGCGCATGTGCAAGGCTGCCGGCGCGAAGAAACTGGTGGTCTTCCACCACGATCCCGACCACGACGACGACAAGCTCGACGCAATCGGCCGCGAAGTCGAAGCGGCCCTGCCCGGCGCCCTCATGGCGCGCGAGGGCCTGGAGCTACATCTCTAAATCAGGGACAGTCCACGTTTTCCTGTTTTCGGAAAACTTGGACTGTCCCTATTTGTAGGGATCGGCGGCGTCGCGCAGCCCGTCGCCGAAGAAGTTGAACGCCAGCACCACGATGAACACCGGCACCACCGGCAGCATCAGCCAGGGATAGAGCGCGACCACGTTGATGTTCTGCGCTTCGTTCAGCAGAACGCCCCAGCTCGTGACCGGCGGCCGCAATCCGAGACCAAGGAAGGAAAGGGCTGTTTCGCCCAGGATCATGCTCGGCACCGAAAGCGTTAGGGATGCAATCAGGTGGCTGGCGAAGCTCGGCAGCAGGTGGCGCGCGATCACGCGCTGGGGCGTCGCACCCATCAGCACCGCCGCGGTGGCGAATTCCTCCTCGCGCAATGCGAGCAGTTTGGAGCGTACCGCGCGCGCCAGGCCTGGCCAGTCGAGCAATCCGAGGATGATGGTAATGCCGAAATAAACCAGCACCGGGCTCCAGTTCACCGGCAGCGCGGCCGACAGCGCCATCCATAGCGGCAATTCGGGAAACGAGCGCACCATTTCGATGAAGCGCTGGATCACGTTGTCGATCCAACCGCCGTAATACCCGGAGATGCCGCCCAGGGTGATGCCAATGAGGAAGCTGACCGCGATCCCCAGCAAGCCCACGGTGAGCGAAATGCGCGTGCCATGGATGATGCGTGACAGCACGTCGCGGCCGAGGCGGTCGGTGCCGAAGAGGAAGAACGTGCCGCCTTCGGCCGGGCAGGCGAGATGGATATCGGACTCGACCAGGTCCATGTACTCGTAGCTGTCGCCGCGGCAGAAAAAACGCAGCGGCTGCACCTTGTCCTGGCTCGGCAGGAACTCGCGCCGCATGGTCTGCATGTTCAGTTCCATGGTGTAGCCGTAGACGAACGGCCCGACGAACTTGCCGTCGTGGAACAGATGCAGTGACTGCGGCGGCGCGTAGATATGGCGCGTGTCGCGGCTATGCAGGTTGTAGGGCGAAAGGAATTCGCTTCCCAGGATCGAAAGGTAGAAAAACGCGAGCACCCAGGCGGAAATCAACGCGACCTTGTGGCGCCGGAACTTCCACCACATGATCTTCCATTGGGACGCGCGGTAGAACCGCTCCTGCTCGGGCGTCATCGCCTCCGTCGCGAGCGGCTCGAAGGGCTCGGTGGCGACGTAGTGGGCGAGACGAGGCTCGGGAACCGTGCTCATGCCGTGCGCATCATTTCGCGACGCCCCCGGTAAGGCGGATGCGCGGGTCGAGCGCCGCGAGCAGCAGGTCGGACACGAACATGCCGATCACGGTGAGCAGCGCAAGGAACATCAGGAACGAGCCCGCGAGGTACTGGTCCTGGCTGCGCAGCGCATCGAGCAGCATCGGGCCCGAGGTCTGCAGCGAAAGCACCACCGCGACAATCGCCGAACCGGAAATCACCGACGGCAACAGGTTGCCGATATCGGAGATGAAAGGGTTCAACGACATGCGCAATGGGTATTTCACAAGCAGCCGGAACGGCGGCATGCCTTTGGCGCGCGCGGTGACGACATATTGCTTCTGCAGCTCGTCAAGCAGATTGGCGCGCAGCCGCCGGATCATGCCGGCGGTACCCGAAGTGCCGATCACGATGACCGGTATCCACAGGTGGTTCACCACCGATCCGAACTTGGCCCAGGTCCAGGGCTTGTCGAGGTATTCCGGGTCCATGATGCCGCCGATCGCCAGGCCGAATTCGACGTTGGCGAAATACATCAGCGCCAGCGCGAAAAGGAAATTCGGCGTGGCCAGGCCGACGTAGCCGAGCAGCGTGAGCCCGTAATCGCCCCAACTGTACTGGTGCGTGGCGGCGTAGGCGCCAATCGGGAACGCCACCGCCCAGGTAAACAGCACCACGGTGAAATTCAGGATGAACGACAGCAGCATCCGGTCGCCGACCACGTCCGAGACCGGCAGGTCGTGCTCGAAGGACCAGCCCCAGTCGCCCTGCAGCAGTCCCGAAAAGCCCCGTTCCGTCGGCCAGATCCCCACCCAAACCGCGTACTGCTCGATGAAGGGCTTGTCCAGGCCGAACTGGGCGCGCATGAATTCGGCGCGCTCCAGCGCGGCCTTGTCGCCCTGGCTGCGCAGTTCCGCGATCTGGTTGGAAAGGAAATCGCCCGGCGGCAGCTTGATGATGCTGAACGTGACGAAGCTGATCACGAGCAAGGTCGGGATCATGATCAGCAAGCGCCGGACGGTGTAGGTGAACATCCCCGCGCGTTACTTTTTCGGCTCGCTGATCCAGAAGGTATCGGGACGGTAGATGCCGAAAAACGCGCCCGGATCCCAGTTATAGATGCCCTTCTCAGGAACATTGCGCAGCGTGTTGCGCACCACCACCGGCTGCGCCACCGCGCTCACCACGCCGATCACGAACTGCTGCTCGGCATGGATCTGCAGCATGCGGTGCCAGATCTTGGCGCGCTCTTCGCGCGTTGCCGCGTCGCGCCACTGGGCGTTGAGCTTCATCAGCTCGGCGGCCTCGGGGATATCCGGCGCCTCGCCCGCCTTGCCGCTGGTCTCGAAGTACTGGCCGAACTTCGGCCACTGCAGCTGCTGCTGGCTGGTCGGCGCGAGTTCCTCGGGACTGATGTCAGGACTGGCAAGTCCGTTCTCGATGCCGGTCCAGACCGACATCAGCGCCTCGCCCGAGAAGACGCGGTTGCGCAGCACTTCGCGCTGCGTGGGCTTGGGGAACAGCTTGACGCCGATCTCGCGCCAGTTCTCGCGGATCATCTCCAGGACGTCGGTCTGCTCGGTGCTCTCGCCTGCAGTCTCGACAATAATTTCCAGCGGCCGCCCATCGGGGAGCTTGCGCAGGCCGTCGGCGCCGCGCTTCAGGCCCGCCTCGTCCAGCAGTTTTTCCGCGGCCTTCTTGTCGAGCGTCGCCCAGCGCGTCTGGTATTCCTTCTTGTAGAGGGAACTCTCGGCCACCACCGTGTTGTTGCCTTCCGACGCCAGGCCGAAATACAGTACCTGGTTGACCTGCGAGCGGTCGATCGCCAGCGAGAGCGCGCGGCGCACGCGCACGTCGCGCAGCACTTTCCGCCAGGTTGGATCGTTCACGTTCAGGTTGGGATACAGCGCGAAATGCGCGCCGCGCGCCGTTTTCCACAGGAGCGTCTTGTAGTTGTTGGTCTTCTCGCCCTTTTTGAGGAAGGTGTAATTATTGAACTGGATATCGCGCGCCTGCAGGTCCGATTCGCCGGCCCCGGTCTTGGCCGGGATCAGCTTGCCCTCGGCCACCGAGAGCACGACGCGGTCGATGTAGGGCAGCTGGCGGCCGTTTGCATCGACACGGTGGAAATAGGGATTGCGCACCGCGACAAATCGGTCCGACGGCGGCTTGGTGATGTTTATCCAGGGCTGCAGCGTCGGCAGGGCCGGATTGTCGTACTGGTACATGTTGTCTTCGCGGTTGTGGATGGCGGCCCAGCCGCGCTTCACCCCACCGCCCGCCTGCGCCTCGCCTGCTTTCGGGTTGTACTTGCGGTGGAACTTCTTCAGGTAATGCGCCGGCCGGAAAATGAACAGCGGCGAGGCGCCTGCCATGCGCGACAGGAAATCCGGATTCGGCTTCGACCAGCTGTAACGCACCGTCTGCTTGTCGGGAAATTCGACCTTGGGGGCCTCGCCATTTACCAGCAGGTCGCTGGGCGGCCCCGTCGGGCTGAGTTCCTTGTTGTTGGCAACGTCCTCCCAGAAATAGCGGAAGTCATCCGTCGTGAACGGCTGCCCGTCGGACCAGCGATGCCCCTTGCGCAGCTTCATCGTGAATACGCGCTCGCCCTTGGCCTCGATGCTCTCGAGGATATCGGGAACGATATTGAAGTTCAGGTCGTAGCCGACGAGGCGCGCATAGCCGTAGACCACCAGCATGCGCACATCCCGGCTGCGCCCGATCAGCATGCTCAGGCTGCCGCCGTACTGCCCCAATTCCTGCCCGGGGCCAAGCTTGACCAGCAGCGGCGTTCCCGGGAGGCGCTTCGCCACCGGAGGCAGTTTGCCGGCCTTGATCTCCTCGGCGAACATTGGCGGCTCGATGAGCTTTTCCTGGGCCGCCGCCTGCGGCACGGCGCAGGCGAGGAAAGCGGGTAAAAACAGCGCCGCAAAAATTCGATTCATGCTCTCAGCTCCGAAATGTCAGCGCCTTCGTGCGCGCGCACAAAGTGCCTGGCCCCGATATCCAGCAAGGCCGCGTTGCCAGCGCCAACCGAGCCATCCAGGCGAAACGGCGCCGGCCAGGCACGCGGGTCCGAGGCCTTGCCTTCCATCAGCGCGGCAAAATCCAGCTTGCGGTCCAGGTCCGGGTCGGGCACCGCGGCGAGCAGCGCCTTCGTGTAGGGATGCACGGGATTGCGGAACAGCTCATCGTAGGGCGCGAGTTCAACGAGCCGCCCGGCGCACATCACCGCGATCCGGTCGGCAAGGTAATGCACCACGGCGAGATTGTGCGAGATGAATATGTAGGTCAGATTCAGCGCGCTTTTCAGGTCGAGCAGCAGGTTGAGCACCTGGGCCTGCACCGACACGTCGAGCGCCGAGACGGGCTCGTCGCAGATGAGAAGTTCAGGTCCGAGCGCCAGGGCCCGGGCGATGCCGATGCGCTGGCGTTGGCCGCCGGAAAAACTGTGCGGATAGCGGCGCAGATAGCGCACATCCAACCCCACCAGGGTCATGAGCTCCTTGACGCGATTGAAGCGCTCCTCCGCGTCGCCGATGCCGTGGATCACGAGCGGCTCGGCGACGATGTCCTGCACCGTCATGCGCGGATTGAGCGAACTGAACGGGTCCTGGAACACGAACTGCACCTTGCGCCGGTACGCAAACAGGTCCGCGCCCTGGAGCGTGAGCACGTTGCGCGGCGTGCCGCGGTCGTTGTAGATGATTTCGCCGCTGTCCGGCAGGGCGGAGCGCAGGATCAGCCTGGCCGTGGTGGTTTTGCCGCAGCCCGACTCGCCTACGAGCCCCAGGCATTCGCCCGAAGCGACGTTGAAGCTCACATCGTCAACCGCGCGCACCTCGCCGGCGAGCTTGCGGCCCAGAAGCGAGGTCTTGCGCGTCTCGAAGCGCTTGGTGAGGTTGCGCACGATCAACAGCGGCTCGCCGCCCACGTTTTCGCCGTGCGGCCGCCCGCGTCCCGAAATCAGGTGGTCGGTAGCCGATTGCACTTCTCGGATCGGCGTGAGCCGTTCGCCCGGTTGCATGTTGAAGCGCGGCACCGCCCGCATCAGCGCCTTGAGGTACGGATGGCGCGGGTCGCGGAAAATATCCTCGAGTACCCCGGACTCGACGACCTTGCCGTGATACATCACCACCACCTCGTCAGCCATGTTGGCGACGATGCCCAGATCGTGCGTGATCAGCAGCATCGCCATCTTCAGCTCGGACTGCAGCGTCTGCACCAGCTGCAGGATCTGCGCCTGAATGGTCACGTCCAGCGCCGTGGTCGGCTCGTCGGCGACCAGCAGCGCGGGCCGGCAAACCAGGGCCATGGCGATCATGGCGCGCTGGCGCAACCCGCCGGAGAGCTCGAACGGATAGGTGTGCTCGGCCTTGACCGGATCGGCAAAACCCACCAGGCGAAGCATCTCCAGCACCGCGTCGCGGCGTTCGGACTTGCCCAGGCTCGGCCGGTGCAAGCCCAGCGCCTCGCCGATCTGGTTGCCGACGGTATGCAGCGGCGACAGGGCGGTCATCGGTTCCTGGAAGATGATGGAGATCCGCCCGCCGCGGATCTCGCGCACCTGCACGCCCTCGGGATCGAGGCGCGATATGTCCACCGCGGTGCCGGGCCGCTTCGGGTCCAGGAACAGGATTTCACCCGACTCGATGCGCGCCACGCGAGGCAGGATGCTCATGATCGCCTGGGCCACCATCGTTTTTCCGGAGCCCGATTCGCCCACCAGGGCCACTGTGCGCCCTTCCGGGATGCGAAACGAGACGCCGTCCACCGCCTTGACGGTGCCGGCGTCGACGTCCAGGTAGACCTTGAGGTCCTTGATCTGGAGTACGTCGGCCATTACCCGCCTAGCGCTCTGAGATTGTCGTGGGTACTTTCGTCCAGACTGAGGCCGCGCCGCAGTGCTTGGGCCGAGGCGACACGCACCACACCGGCGAAGCCCTCGAGCTCCGAGTCAATGCGGATCGTGTGCCGTGCGTCGCGCAGCCTCAGCTGCATCCATCCTCCGTCCATCCTTCTTCCCTCCAGGTCGCGGCGGGTCGAGTAGTAATCGAGCCGCAGCGAACGCAAATCCTCCCACCGGATCGCGGCACCAAGCGGACCGCTGGCGCGGATTCCGGCCTCATCCAGCTCGATATGGGTCAAATGCCGGCAGACCGTACGGCCAAAGTATACGAGGAATAGCACGCCAACTGCGGTCAGGACCCAGGCCACAAGCGCGGCCGGATGCACGAATACGAGCGGTCCGATTGAGAGCGCAATTCCGATGCCGCCGCCCGCGTAGTCGAGAAGCAAGGATCGCAAGGGGTAGCGCAGCGACGTCACGAAACGTGGAATAGTTCCTCTGGCCGCCGCCACGCCACGGCCGGCAAACTGAGAGTCGATTCAAACAGGCGTTCGAGAAACGCCCACGCCATCTGGTCATGCACTGCGTGGTGCGTGAGCCAGCCGGTCGCCTCCCCCGGATCGGCTTTCGCCGCCCGCTTGGCCGCCAGGTGCATGGTGGCCAAACCCAAGGCCTGCTCCTCTCCGACGAAAGCGCGGTTGGTGCGCCACGCGATGACGTCGACGTGCGTGTTTACCTGCCGCAAACCGGGCGCGGATTCCGCTCGCGAGCGCGGGCCGTATTGGCTCAGGCCACGCAACCCCGCGGCTGCGAGCCGTGACGCGAGCCGGTCGGGCATTCGGTTCCACGGCGGTGCCAGCACCGGCAGGAATCGATCGCCCGCAATGCTCTCAAGTTGCACGCGCGCGGCATCGAGCCGCCCGAGCGCCATAGGGACGGGCTCTGCCGCCGGAAACTCGGTCTTCTTCTCGCCCGAGGCCGCGCGGTTGACGTGGTCGGTGCCGTGTTGCATGACCGAAACGAACTGCCCGAGGCCCTCGAACGCGTTGCGTTCCGCTTGCGCTGGAATCGCGGCAAGCGCGAGCGGTATCGACATCTTCTGCGCCAATGCCACAAGCCGGGAGAGAACCGGGTCCGCTCGCGCAGCATCGTCGTCGCGCCACCAGAATTCGACAGTGCGCCCGGCATCCCGCCAGCGGGCGATTTCATCGAAAAGCGCCTGCCACGCGGCATTCACGACGTCTTGCCCGTGGCGAGGCGCATGACCAAGGCTGCGCTCCTTCGCGCGCCATCGAGATTGATCGACGTCGAGGAGGCGCGCGGCTTTTGCGCCGCCCGATCGATTGCCGCGGCCAGGGTTTCGGGCGCGAGCGCGCTTTCTTCCACCAGCTCCAGCAGGCCGCGCTCGGCGAAGCAGCGCGCGCGCAGCGTCTGTTCCGTTTCCTGGCCACGCGCAAAAGGAACCACGACGGCCGGCGCGGCCGCGCTGACGATCTCCATTAGCGTGTTGTACCCCGCCTGGCTGACCGAAAGCGCACAATTCGCGAGCAGAGTCGTGAAATCAGTCCTCGAGCGTTCCAGTTCGATGCCGGTCGCGCCGGCAGCCAGCTTCGCCAGTTCCCGAAAATCCGCGTCGGGAAGATTGTTTCCGGCGAGGACGCGCCATCTGCGCTCGTGAAGCGTGGTGAGGGGCCTGGCGCGGATCGCCGCCGCGAGGAGCCCCGCGCCGACTGCGCCGCCGCCGGCGGAGACGATTACTTCGCCGTTGCCCGCGTTGCCCCGCGCCGCTCCCGCATCATCCACGACATAACCCGTGTATTCGATCCGCGCGGCAATGCGGCTCGCAAGGGGAAAAGTACGCTCGAACGGAATTGCACCAGGGTCCCCATGCACCAGCACGCGGTCGAAATAACGCTTCACGAGATCGAGCGTCTCCTCCTGCCGCTGCGCGCTTTTCGGCGCCCCGAGCACGTCGCGGACCGAGCAAGCAATGACCGGGCGCCGTGCGGTCCCCGATGCAGCATCGAGCAGCGGCAGCAACTCGAAGCGCATCTGCCTGCGGCCGAATGGAAAGAGCTCGAGCAGCAGAACATCAGGATCGGCGGCGCGCCAGGCGGCGAGCAATGCCGCGGCGCGCGCGCGCTTCCATTCGTCGTCGACCGGTCTGCCGATGCCGTCCAGCAGGACCTTGAACGTGAGATCCGCCGCGCTTGCCGGCGGCAATTGCACGAAACGCACACCACCATCCACCGGCAGTTCCGGAACCGGCAGTCCGCCGCTCGCAAGCGTGACATCCAATCCGGCGGCCGCCATGGCGCGCGCGAGGGTCACGGCCCGCTTAAGGTGGCCGATGCCAAGCAGGTGCTGCACGTAGAAAAAAACGCGTTTTCGGTTCAAGCGGGCGTCGCGGCAAATCTGGCCAGAAGTTTTTCGAGTCGGGCCGCGGCCGCTTCCATGCTGCGCTCGCCGGCGGCGAACGTCGCTGCCGCGGCGCTCATGCGCGAACGTTTGCCCCCGTCGAGCAGCAGCTCGCGAACGAGAGCGGCAAGCGCCCGTTCGTCGCCCGCTGCGCAGAGCAGGCCCGTCGTTCCATGCTCGACCACGTCGGGCACGCCGCGCGTGGCGCAGGATACGACCGGCACGCCCGCGGCCTGGGCTTCAAGTAGCGTCATGCCGTAAGCCTCGTTTACCGCGGGCCAGACGCAAAGGTCTGAGGCGGCGTAAGCCGCCGCAACCTCCTGCAATGAAAGCGTGCCGAGGAACACTGTGCGTTCCGGGATCGCCGCGGCGCACGCGGCCTCGACTTCGCCGCGCGCGGAGCCGTCTCCCGCAACCAGCAGGCGCCACGGCAAATCGCGCAGCGCGCCCAGCGCCCGGGCAAGCGAGCCGTAGGACGCGAGCTTGTCGCCAGGGCGCATCATCGCCGCCACCGCCAGCCACGGGACCGATGTATCCAGGCCATGGCGCCGCGCCAGATCACTGCGGTTCGCTTCGCGCCGCTGCGCCGCGGCGCGAAAAGGATCGGCATCGAGAAACGGCGGCAAGAACGCGATGCGTTCCGGCGAGGCGACGAGCGCTTGCAGTCCGGCCTTGTCATCGCGCGTCGGACAAAGAAGCAGGTCGGCGCACCGGATCGACTCCATCGCGCCACGGTGGCCCAGGTCCCAGGGCCCGCCCGCGCGTTTGCCTGCATGGGACGCTTCGGCAATCACGTAGGGAATGCGCAGTGCCGCGCTCGCCGCGGGTCCCAGCCAGTCGGGCGCCTTGTAATACGAGTGGTAGCTGAACCACAGGTCGGGCCGCACGGCGGCCGGCCCGTCGCGCCATCGCTCGGCGAGCTGCCCGCCGAGCGCGACTCCCTGGTCGCGCAGCGCGGCCTGGCGCGCAGCATCGCCGGCAGGCTCGTAACTGCGGAATTCGGATGCAAGTTCGACGCGGTTCCCGGCGCGCACCAGCGCGTCCATCAGGAGCGCTGCAATGCGGCGATCGCCCGAAGGCGTGCCGTGCGTCGGCGCCTTCAGCGGGGCGTAAAAAGCGATGCGCATCAGCGTGTCCCGGGCATCGATTCTAGTCCGCGGTGCCGACGCCGAAGCGGTGCGCAAGCCGCGCGATGTTTTTTTCCAGGCCGAACTTTTCGCTCACCCGGTGGCGGCCCGCCTCGCCAAGCTCCCGGCGGCGCACTGGGTCGGCAATCAATTCCCCGAGCGCGTGCGCCAACTCTTCCGGCGAACCGGGCGCGACGAGCATTCCGGTCCGGCCGTGCTCGATCAGCTCGGGAATGCCCGAGACCCTCGTCGCGACGCTGGCGAGGCCCTGGCTCTGCGCCTCGGCGAGCACATTGGGCAGGCCATCGCGGTCGCCATCGCGCGCCACGCGCGATGCGAGCGCGAACAGGTCCGCGGCGCGGTACTCGGCGAGGAGTTCAGTTTGCGTGCGCGCGCCGCGCCATTCGACGCGCGCCGCGATGCCGAGCGCACCGGCGCGCGCTTCGAGCATCCCCTTCAGCGGACCGCCGCCAGCATGCACCAGCCGCCAGTGCACTGTTGCGGGCAGCCGCGCCAGTGCTTCCAGCAGTACGTCAGTTCCCTTCTTTTCCACCAGGCGGCCGACAGAGAGGATGATCACGGGGTCAGCCGGGTTCCTGCCGTCCCGTCCAGAACTGTTTTTTCCCTGCGGCGAGAACCGGGAAAAATCCAACCCGTGGTAGACCAGCTCCACGCGGCCCGGCGGTGCCAGCGCCTCTAGGTGCGCAAGATTTGCCGCCGTGCAGGTCACGAGCCATTCGCAGGACGCGAGCTTTTCGCGCTTCTCCCACTCGGGCGTGGTCCAGATGTCTTTCGCGTGCGCCGAGCCCGTCCAGGCAACGCCGCGCATCAGCGCCGCATAGCGCGTAACAGAGGCTGGCGTGTGCAGGAAATGCGCGTGCAGGCGGTTTACATCGGTTGGCAGTTCATTTGCCAGCACCAGCGCCTGGCCAAAACGGCGGATGCGGTTCGGCGTCGGGTCACGCGCGAGATCGCGCAGCCAGGTGTTTCTCGCTTCTCTGAAGTTTTTGCTCTTTCTGAGGCGAATCCAGGAACGAAAAACGCGCAAGGGTTCCTGGTAAAGGTACTCGGGCAGGTAGAGCAGCGCCGCGCGGATTTCATCATGCACCGGATGCCGGCGCGCGTCCGTCGGTCGGCGCAGCGAGACGATCAGGATCTGCAGGCCGCGGCGCTCAAGCGCGGCGATTTCCTGGGCGATGAAAGTTTCCGATAGCCTCGGATAGCCTTTCAGGACGAAGGCGACGCGACCCTGCATCGGCCCTCCGGGGGCACGGACATCGCCGGCCTGCGCTAGGCGCTGCGCGGCAGCGTCTGCGGTACGTCGAACTCGGCCGCCGCCTCCAGCCAGGGCGCCACCAGGCGGTTGACGTTGTCGAGGCCCTCGAGCAGGCCGGGCACGACGATTTCCGAGGGCCGGTTCTGGCTCGGCAGGCGGCGCAGCGCCGCCGCCATCACCGCGGGATCGTAGCGGCCGTCGTCGGCGAGCATGGAGATGAGGCCGAGCTTCGCGGCCCGCGAAATGCGGATGTACTGTTCCAGCCGCGGCTCGGTGCGCGGCACGATGAGCGCCCTCTTATCCATCGACAGGACTTCGCAGAAGGTGTTGTAGCCGCCCATCGCCACAACGCCTGCGGCGCGCGCCACCAGCGCTTCAAGATGGCTGTGGAAGGTGATGACGTCGACGCGCTTCAGCCGCGCGGCGCGATCCATGAACTCGGCCTGGCGTTCGGGCTGCATGAAGGGCCCCAGCACCAGCAGAGCCGGATAAGGCAGCAGCGGGTCGTGTTCATACGCGCGCAGCACCCATTCGATCAGCGCCTCGCCGTCGCCACCGCCGCCGGTGGTCACCAGGAGGTAGGGGCGGTTGGTAATCTCCGGCATGCGCGGCGGCGCGCCATGCGTCGGCACCTCGCGATGCAGGTACCCGGTGTAGACCATCTTCTGGCGCACGCTGATCGGCAGGGACACGCCCTCGAGCGGATCGCAGATCTGCGGCAGGCCGTAAATCCAGATTTCGTCGTACAGGTCGCGCAGCGCCGGCAGCACATTCTTGCGCTGCCACTCGGGCTCGAGCAGCCGCGGTTCATCGAGCACGTCGCGCAAGCCGAGCACCAGCCGCGTGCCGCGCGGCTTGAGCAGCTCGAGCGTCTCCAGGACCTCGCCGCGCAGCCCCATGGGCTCCTTGTCGACGATAAAGAGGTCCGGCTCGAACATGTCGGCGGTGTGGCGGATGATCGAGCCGCGCAGCTTGAGCGTCTGCTCCACGTCCAGATGCAGGTTGAGCGACGTGTACTCGCCGCTGCGCAGCTTGATGACGCCGGGCACGCGCACGAAATCGACGCGCGCGCGGAAATCGAAGGAACCGATGATCGGCGAGCCCGACAGGATCAGGACCGAGACCTGCTTGAAATTCTTCACCAGCGAGTGGGCGATCGTGCGGCAACGCCGCAGGTGCCCCAGCCCCATCGTGTCGTGGCTGTAAATCAGTATGCGCCGATCAGCGCGCTTGCTGTTCATGTCGCCCCCTGGATCCGCGGCCACTCAGCGTTTCTCGATCTGGCCGATCCGCCGGAAAGCGGGCATTCTATACCGTCATGCCCGGATTCGAGCGCCGCTTGCGATTGGTTACGGGGCTCGTGATCGCGGCCTACGTCTCGGGCCATTTTCTGAACCACTCGCTCGGCATCATCTCCGTCGAAGCGATGGACGCGCTGCGGCGCCCGCTGGCGGCGTGGTGGCGCAGTCCGCCCGCAACCGTGCTGCTTTACGGCTCGCTGCTGACGCACTTCGCGCTCGCTCTTGTCTCTCTGTGGCGGCGGCGCACGCTCAGGATGCCCGCCTGGGAAGCGGCGCAGCTCGCGTTCGGCCTGGCCGTGATTCCGCTGCTGGTGGTGCATGTGGTCGGCACGCGCTTCGCCTGGCAGCTGCTCGACCGCGAGGTGAACTATCCGCGCATCGTCGCCGCCATCTGGGCCGATCCCTGGGCGATCGCCAAGCAGGTACTGCTGATGTCGGTGGTCTGGCTGCACCTTTGTATCGGCATCCACTTCTGGCTGCGGCTGCAGCGTTGGTATCCGGGCGTGCAGCAGTACCTGTTCGCCGCTTCGGTGCTGGCCCCGGCGCTCGCGATCGCCGGCTTCGTGAGCGCCGGCATCAACGTCTTGCTGCCCTACCCGCAGCCGATCACGCGCGAGGATTTCGCGCTGTTGCAGAATGCGCGCGACGCGATGTACTGGGTGTTCGGCATTGCGCTTGGTGGCACGCTGTTTGGCCGCTTGCTACGCAAGTTGCGCCGCGGCGCCTACCGAATCCACCACTCTTCAGGCCGCGTTGTCAGCGCGCACACCGGCAGCAGCATTCTCGAGGCCCTGCGCGACGCCGGCGTGCCGCACGCTGCGATATGCGGCGGGCGCGCGCGCTGCACGACCTGCCGCGTGCGCGTTGCCGAAGGGCTGCAAGCGCTTGCCGCGCCCGCGGCGCTCGAGGCCGAGGCTCTGCGGCGCATCGACGCCGCGCCGAACGTACGCCTCGCCTGCCAGACGCGCCCGAAAGCGGACGTGTGGGTGACGCCACTGATACCTGCCGATGCCGATTCCGAGGCGGCGCGCCGGCCGGGCGGCGCACAGGGCCACGAGCAGCAGATCGTGGCGATGTTCGTCGACCTGCGCGACTCGACCATGCTCGGAGAAACGCGCCTTCCCTACGACGTGGTGTTCATCCTGAATCAGTTTTTCGCCGAGATGTCCCGCGCGCTGGACGCGACCGGCGGCCATTACGCGCAGTTTGCGGGCGACGGCCTGCTCGCCCTCTACGGCCTGGAAACGGACATTGGCCCCGCCTGCCGCGCTGCGCTTGCCGGCGCCGCCGAGATGCGCCGCAGGATGGGGCTATTGAACGTGCAACTCGCGCACGAACTGGCCGCCCCGCTGCGCATCGGCATTGGCGTGCATGCGGGCATGGCCATCGTGGGGAGCATGGGTCCGCCGGCGGCGCCCATCGTGTCCGCGATCGGAGACACCATCAATACCGCGGCGCGGCTCGAAAGCCTCACGAAGGATTACGGCTGCACCCTGGTCGTGTCGCTCGATACGCTGCGCTTTGCGGGCCTTGCGCCGCCCGATGTCGGGGTACGGCAGGTCGAGGTGCGCGGCAGGGCCGGCCGGCTGGCTGTGTTGCCGGTCGAAGATCCTGGCACCCTGCTGCTCGCCGCCGAACAATGAATATGGGAAAAACCCGTCCTCCGGGACCAAGTATGTGTGGTACCGCACACGCCGTTTCCATCCAGTGCTTGACCAGCCTGCCGCGCAAGGCTAGATTGAAAGTAGCCCGGAGCACGATGCTGGGGTAGACGGTGCAGGGCGACGTGCAGGCCCCTAACAATTAACAGGAGAGGTTCAAGATGAGCATGTCATTTGTTCGCTTAATCAGCCGTTTGTTGGTTGTCTGCCTGATCGGCTTGCCCTTTCAGGTAAGCGCCGGAATGATCGGCACCGACCAGGCCGTGTCTGCGGCGCAGGCGCAAGCCGCGCGCGCGCTCGTCGGCAGTCAGATCAGCCGGGCCGACGTCGCCGGCCAACTTCAGTCGCTCGGCCTCACGCCGCAGGCTGCCAAGGACCGCGTCGCCGCACTGACCGATTCCGAAGTCGCCACGCTTGCGGGCCAGATCCAGAGCCTGCCGGCCGGCGCGGACGGCACGGCCCTGGTCCTGCTCATTCTGATCGGCGTTCTGATCTGGTGGTTGGTCAAGTAACAGTTCGGCTGGCGGCATCCGTATCGCGCCGTACAGCTGGAAAAGCCCGCGTTCGCGCGGGCTTTTTTTTTGCCACTCTCGCTGTCTTGTGCAGCCTGGGCGGCTGCATTTCGCTGCCGCAAAGCGAGGCGCTGCGCGAAAACCCGCCGAAAGACCTGCCGCCGCGCGTTGAGCTGACGCAGGTACCGTTCCACACGCAGGACGGCTTCCTCTGCGGCCCGGCATCGCTGGCGATGGTGTTCAACGCCGCGGGAATCGCGTCCGCCAACGTCGAGTCCGTGAGTCCGCTGGTCTACCTGCCCGGCAGGGAGGGCAGCCTGCAGGCGGAGATGCTTGGGGCGACGCGGCGCGTCGGGCTGCTCGCCTATCCGCTCGCCCCGAAGATGGAAGATGTCCTGCGCGAAATCGCCGCGGGCAGGCCGGTCGTGGTCCTGCTCAATCTGGCCTTCAAGCTGATTCCCGTCTGGCACTACGCCGTGGTCGTAGGCTACGACCTCGAGAAGCGCGAAGTCATCGTGCGCTCGGCGAAAAAAGCGCGTGATGACTGGAGTTTCGGATTCCTCGAATATTTCTGGCAGGAAAGCGGTTACTGGTCAATGCTTGCGTTGCCTCCGGGGCAACTACCGGCAACCGCCCGCGAAGCCGACACAGCGGTCGCGATCGCGGCGCTGGAGCAAGCCGGACGCCGCGCGGAAGCGCGCGAATCGTATCGCGCGCTGCTCGAGCGCTGGCCGGACAACCTGATCGGCCTGATCGGCCTGGGTAATGTCGAATACAGCTTGAAGAACCTGCCCGCCTCCGAGCGCGCGTTCCGCAAGGCAAGCGAAGCCCATCCGAAGTCGGCGGTCGCGTTCAATAACCTCGCCCACGTGCTGGCCGAACTCGGCCGGCTCGCCGATGCCGAGGCCGCGGCACGCGCCGCGGTCGCGATCGAAGGACCGACGCTGCCGGAGGCACGCAATACGCTCGACGCAATCCTCGCGCGGCGCAAGAAACCTTGAACCTGCCTAGGCCTTGAGTTCTTCCAGGCGCCGCTTGGCTGCGGCGCGCACCGCGTCCTTCAGGTCAGGGTGCGCCTCCATGAAGCTTTCGAAATCGGCTTTGTCCAGCAGCAGCAGTTCGCAGGGTGACAGGGTCGTGATGGTGGCGGTGCGGGCGCGATCGGCGATCAGGGCGATTTCGCCGAAAAAATCACCTTCGACCAGCTTTCCCTTGGGCGCGCCGCCTTCGGGATCGACTTCAACCTCTCCCGAGACGATGAAGTACATGGAGTCTGCCTTGTCGCCCTTGCGGATCAGGCGCTCACCGCTCTTGGCGTGCCGCCTGCGCAGCACGCCCGCCACGGCCGCGATGCGCTTCGCGCCCAAGCTGCGGAATAGCGGCACCCTCTCCACGAGATTCATGTCGACCGCGCTGGGCTTGCGTTTCGCCGGCCAGGTCCACCAGACGATTAGAATCAACAGCGCAAGCGCGACGCCCATTTCAAGATAGATGACCCACATCCTGCGCACCTTTGCGTTGCTTGCTTCCGCGATTCTAGTCTTTGCCGGCTGCGCCGAGCGGCCGCAACGGACGGCGCCGGACAATGCGCCGGCCGCGGCCTGCCCCGCCTGTGTCGACTGCCAGCAATGCCCTGCACCGCCGCGTGCTGCCGAGGCGCGCTACGAAGAAACCTCGTTCGCCGCGATTCCAGGCTGGCAAAGCGCGACCCTGGCGCCCGGGCTTCGGGCCTTCGGCGCGGGCTGCACCCGCATCGCGCCATCCCATCCCCTGCGCCGGGCCTGCGACAGCCTGTCCGCAGCCCCGCCCGGCGACGAGCAGAGTGCGCGCCAATTCATCGAAACAACGTTTGCGGCCCTGGCGATCACATCCGGTGAAGGGGCGGCGGAGGGCCTGATTACCGGTTACTACGAGCCGGTCCTGCCGGGCAGCCGCTCGCGCACCGAGCGCTTCCGGCAACCGGTGTACGGCGTGCCCGAGGATCTGGTGGCGGTCGACCTGGAAAGCGTGAATCCGGACCTCAGGGGAATGCGGTTGCGCGGACGCGTGGAAGGCAGGCGCCTTGTCCCCTATTGGTCGCGTGCCGAAATTGAAAATCAAAAATCCTTTCGCGCGCCGGTGCTGGCATGGGTCGAGGACCCCGTGGAGCTGTTCTTTCTGCAGATCCAGGGTTCGGGCCAGATCCAGCTGGCGCAAGGCGAGCACCTGCGCGTCGGCTATGCCGACCAGAACGGCCATCCCTACCGGTCGATCGGCCGCTATCTGGTCGAACGCCGCGAAATGACGCTGGACCAGGCGTCGATGCAGGGCATCAAGGCGTGGGCAGCCGCGAATCCGGGCAAGCTGCGCGAGGCCCTCGATTCGAATCCGAGTTACGTTTTTTTCCGCGTGATGCCGAAAGCCGCTGACGGCGCAGACGGTCCGATCGGGACCCTGGGCGTGCCGCTTACCGCCGGTCACAGCATTGCGATCGATCCGCGTTCGGTGCCCCTGGGCGCCCCGGTGTTCCTCGCCACCACAATGCCGCTTTCATCGCAGCCGCTGCTTCGCCTGGTCGCCGCACAGGACACGGGCGGTGCGATTCGCGGCGCGGTGCGCGCGGACTTTTACTGGGGTTCGGGGAGCGAGGCCGGCGCGCTCGCCGGTCGCATGCGCCAGCAGGGCAGGATGTGGATCCTGTGGCCCCGCGGCGAGCCGCCGCCGAAGCCCTAGGCTCAGTTCCTCTTCGTCGCCGGCTGCCGGGCCGACTCGTCCAGTTTCTGGCGCAGCACGCCGACCGGCATGCCGCCGCCCGCGCGCTCGCCATTGGCGAAAAACAGCGTCGGCGTGCCGGTGATGCGCAGCGAGCGGCCGAGCTCGAGCACCTTGTCCACCGGGTTCGCGCAGCCGGCGCCGACCGCCGGAATCTTCGGCGCGTCGGAGGCGGCGAGCTCAAGCCAGGCCTTCGCGCGATCAGGCGAGCACCACACCGCGCGCGAATGGTCCGCGAAATCCGGGCGGATCACCGGGTACATGAATATGTAGACGGTGATGTCGTCGATCTGCAGCAGCGTCTGTTCGAGCCGCCGGCAGTACGGGCAGTACGGGTCGGTGAACATCGCCAGCACGCGCTTGCCGTTTCCACGCTGCACCTTGACTGCGAGATCGAGGGGCAACGCGCTGAACTCGACCGCAGTGAGCTTCTGCATGCGCTCTTCGGTGAGGTTTCGACCCGATTTCGCCTCGACGATGCTGCCGTCGATGATGAAGTTCGCCCGCGCGTCGGTATAGACGATCTGCGGTCCGTCCTGCGTCTGCAGGCGGACCTCGTACAGGCCCGCGAGCGGCGCCGGCTGCACGCCGTCCACCCTTACGTTCGGGAACCTCACCTTCAGCGCCTGGCGGATCTCCGCCTCGCCACCGAGCGCGGGGAGCGACAGGAGCACTGCGACGGCAAGCAAAAAAAATCTGGTCATCGGTCTCAGCCCATGGCGTGGCGCATCAGGAGGTTTTTTAAGACCGGTATCCGGTCGGCGAGGTTCAATCCCGCGTTTCGCAAGCGCGAGATGCCCGATCCCCTTGCGCCGAACAGGCGGAACAAACCATGCACGGTGGCGCGCATCGCCAGTATATCTTCCGCCCGCGTGCGTTCGTACCGTCGCAGCAGCCGCAGGTCGCCGGGATCACGTCCGGGTTCGCGCTCCTTCAGGACGGCCGCCAGTGCGCGCGCATCCTGCAGGCCGAGATTGGCGCCTTGTCCGGCGAGTGGATGAATTACGTGCGCGGCATCCCCGGCGAGCGCAACGCGCGGCGCAACCAGGCGATCCGCCGCCAACCGCTGCAAGTTGAAGCCGCGTTGCGGCGTCACCAGCGCCAGTTCGCCCAGCGACCCGCGCGAGGCAAGGGCGACCTCGCGCGCCAGCGCCGCGGGCGAGAGCGCAACAAGTCGCGCGGCTTCGGCGTCCGTGGTGGACCACACCATCGACACGTGGTCCCCCGGCAAAGGCAGCAGCGCGAGCACCGCGCCGCCATTGGCGCCGCCCTGGAACCATTGAAAGGCGACGTTGCGATGCGGCCGGCCGCAGGCGAAGTTCGCCACCACCGCGCGCTGTCCGTAAGCGCGCTCCTGGGTCGCGATTCCCGCCTGCGTCCGTACCAGTGAGCGGGCGCCGTCGGCGCCGACCACCAGTTGCGCATTGAATTTGCGGCCATCGTCGAGCGAACCCGAGGCATGCGAACCACCCAATTCCATATTGCGAAGAGACGAGGCGGAAAACCGTGTCAGACCCTCCTGACCCTCGAGGCCGCGCCACAACGCATCCTGCAGCAGGCAATCCTCGACGATCCAGGCAAGCTCGCTGCAACCCGTGCGATAGGCATCGAATTCGATCAGCGATTCGCCGTCGTCACCGTAGACGCGCATCGCGTGCACCGGCGTTCGGCGTCCTTCGGGAATTGCGCGCCAGGCGTCGAGTTGTTCCAGGAATGCGGCGTTTCCCGGACTGATGGCATAGACGCGGGCGTCGAATCCCGGCGTTGCCAATGGCCGCGGGTCCCGCGAGATGAGCGCCACGCGCGCACCGCGCAGCGCGCGAGCCAGCGCCGCGCCCACCAGCGCGCCGCCCACGATCGCGACCTCGAACGAGCCTTCAGCACTCATGCCGGAGATTCCTCAACCCTTTGACTTGAAGCCGTTTTTAGGCGAAAATTCGCGCTCTTCACCGGGGCGAATTAGCTCAGCTGGTTAGAGCAGCGGAATCATAATCCGTTTGTCCGGGGTTCGAGTCCCTGATTCGCCACCATTCCACTTTTTTCGAGCCTCCCAATGTATGGCCGCACACCGAGAATTGCGGTGTGATTGGGTAGGCTGGCCCGATGAAGATCGCTCTGTCGGCCAACCATCTCAAGCGCTACAAGGAGATCTGCCTGCTGCTGTGGAAATACGGCCGCTCGGATCTCGTGCAGCAGATGGGCACAGAAGACGCGATCGATGGCGGGGAAACAAGAACGGCGGGCCCCGGCGATGTCGCGCCGGAGCAATTGGCCGATGATCTGGAAGCGATGGGCCCCACTTACGTAAAACTGGGCCAGGTGCTCGCGAGCCGCGCCGATCTGCTCCCCGAAGCGTATTTGAAGGCACTCGCCCGGCTGCAGGACAAGGTGAAGCCCTTCCCCTACGCCGAAGTCGAACAGATCGTCTGCGCCGAACTGGGCGTAAAAATTTCGAAGGCCTTCTCGAATTTCGAACCCAAGCCGATTGCCGCGGCTTCGCTTGGCCAGGTTCATTCCGCCGCGTTGCGTGACGGGCGGCCGGTTGTGGTCAAGGTTCAGCGCCCGGGCATCGCCAAGCAGATCGCCGAGGATTTTGAAGTGCTCGCGCAGATCGCCGAATTCCTCGACGCACACACAGAGTTTGGCCGGCGCTACCGCCTGCTGTCGACGCTGGAGGAACTGCGCATCACCCTTCAGCAGGAACTGAACTACGAGCGCGAAGCGCAGAACCTGATCACCGTCGGAAAAAACCTCGCGCAATTTGACCTGATCCAGGTGCCGCAGCCGGTGCCGGACTACAGCGCGCGCCACGTACTCACCATGGACTATGTCCAAGGGCGCAAGATCACCTCGCTCGGGCCGCTGGCGAGCCTTGAGCTGGAAGGCGCCGCGCTGGCCGAGGAATTGTTCCGCGCCTATCTGAAGCAGGTCCTCGTCGACGGGATATTCCACGCCGATCCGCATCCGGGCAACGTCTTCGTCACGAGCGACGGCCGCATCGCCCTGCTCGACCTCGGCATGGTCGGCCACACCTCGCCCGCCATGCAGCAGCACCTGCTGAAGATCCTGCTCGCCATCAGCGAGGGAAAGGGCGACGAGGCCGCCGAGGTCGCGATGCAGGCCAGCCGCACTACCGAGGAGTTCGACGCGGAGGAATTCCGCCGCCGCATCGGCCAGCTAGTCGCCCTGCGTCAGGACCAGAACCTGCCGCAGTTGAACGTGGGACGGACGCTGCTGCAGGTGAGCCGCATCGCGGCGGAAACCGGCCTCTTCGTTCCCAGCGAACTCACCCTGCTCGGCAAGACCCTGCTGCAACTCGATGAGGTCGGCAGGATCCTGGACCCCGATTTCAATTCCAGCGCCTCCGTGCGGCGCAACGCGACGCAGAGCATGTCGCAGCGCATGCGGAAGGACATGACGCAGGGAAGCATCCTGAGTTCGATGCTCGAGATGAAGGACTTCTTGACGGGCTTGCCGACACGAGTCAATAAGATCCTGGATGCGCTCTCCAATGCAGAGCTCGAGGTAAACGTCCGGGCGCCGGACGCGAAGCTGATGATGGAAGGACTGCAGAAAATCGCCAATCGCATCACTACGGGCATCGTCCTGGCCGCGCTGATCATAGGTGCGTCCCTGCTGATGCGCATCGAGACCACATTCCGGATCTTCGGCTACCCGGGATTCGCGATGCTGCTTTTTCTGGCCGCGGCGGGAGGCGGCCTGTGGCTCGTGATCCGCATTTTCGAGCAGGACCGCAGGAACGAGAAAAGAGCCGCGCGCTGATTTTCCGCCCGAAGTTCGGTACACTGGCCGCATGATCCGCATCGTGCTGGCTGCTGTGCTTTTCGCCCTTGCCTCGAGTGCCGCGCTGGCGCAGCTGCGCACGATTCCGGCGGACGCGAAGCGCGGCACGATGAGCCACGTGCAGGGCATGACGGTCGAGCTCGACGGCAGGAAGACGGAACTCGCGCCTGGGGCGCAGATTCGCGATGTCAACAACAGGATTATCCTGCCCACCACCCTGCCCTCCGGATCGCTCATCAAGTTCATGCCCGACGTCCAGGGACGGGTATGGCGCGTCTGGATCCTCTCGCAGCAGGAAGCCGCGCAACCCGACCCGAAAAAGTAGCGCGCAGTCACGACCATGGCGGGCAAGCTCTTCATCCGCACTTTCGGCTGCCAGATGAACGAGTACGACTCGGAGAAAATCTCCGACGTGCTCGCCGCGGCCGACGGCCTCGCGCCTGCCGAGAGCGCGGAGGAGGCCGACGTCATCGTGTTCAATACCTGCTCGGTGCGCGAGAAGGCGCAGGAGAAGGTGTTTTCCGATCTGGGCCGGGTCCGGCATCTCAAGCGCGCCAATCCCGCCCTCATGATCGCGGTCGGCGGCTGCGTCGCCAGCCAGGAAGGCGGCGCGATCGTAGAGCGCGCCCCGTACGTCGACGTCGTGTTCGGACCGCAGACGCTGCACCGCCTGCCGGAACTCCTTGCGCGGCGCCGCGCAAGCGGCCTGCCGCAAGTGGACGTGAGCTTCCCGGAGATCGAAAAGTTCGACCACCTTCCGCCCGCGCGCGCCGACGGGGCGAGTGCCTTCGTTTCCATCATGGAAGGCTGCAGCAAGTACTGCAGCTTCTGCGTCGTTCCCTACACCCGCGGCCCGGAAGTCTCGCGGCCCTTCGACGACGTGATCGCGGAAATCGCTGGCCTCGCGGCGCAAGGCGTGAAGGAAGTGACGCTGCTCGGCCAGAACGTCAACGCATGGCGCGGGGAAATCGACGGCGTGGCCCAGGATTTCGCGGAATTGCTTTTTTACGTGAATGAGATCCCAGGTGTGGCGCGTATTCGGTATACCACCTCGCACCCGCGCGAGTTCACGCAGCGGCTGATCGACGCGCACGCCGCGTTGCCGAGGCTCGCCGCGCACGTGCACCTTCCCGTCCAGTCGGGCTCGGACCGCGTGCTGGCAGCGATGAAGCGCGGCTACACTTCGCTCGAATACCGTTCCATCCTCCGGCGGCTGCGCAAGGCGAAACCGGAGATCAGCGTCTCGTCGGATTTCATCGTCGGCTTTCCGGGCGAAACCGAGGCCGACTTCGAGGCGACGCTTGCCCTCGCCCGCGAGCTGCGGTTCGACGGCTCCTATTCGTTTCTCTACAGCCCGCGTCCGGGCACGCCTGCCGCGGCGCTCGACGACCCCGTGCCACAGGCGCAGAAGCTGGAGCGGCTGCGACGGCTGCAGGCGCAACTCGAAGTGCAGGAGCGCGACGTCAGCGAGGCCATGGTCGGAACCATCCAGCAGGTGCTGGTGGAAGGCCCTTCGAAGAGGGACCCGGGAGAACTCGCCGCGCGCACCGACAACAACCGCACGGTCAATTTCTCTGGCGGCGCGGAACTGGTGCAGAACTTCACGAACCTTCGCATCACCGAAGCGCGCCACCACTCGCTGCGCGGCGAACTGTTGAATGCGAGCTAGGCCCGTCGAGGTCGCGCTCGACCCGGTAGACAACCACCGCCTCGCGCGCCTGTGCGGCGCGCTGGATTCGAATCTTCGGCAGATCGAAACCGCGCTCGACGTGGAGATCGCGCGCAAGGGTGCGCGCTTTTCGGTGCGCGGCGAGCAGGCCGCGCGCGCCGCGCAGGCGCTCAGGCATTTCTACGAACTGGCGACGGACGACCTGACGATCGACGACGTGCAGCTGGGCCTGGCCGAAGTCTCGAAGAAGGGCTTTCCGAAGAAGGACGAACGCGCGTCCGTGCTGCTGACGCGGCGGCCGGACCTGCACGGCCGCACGCCGCACCAGGTCAAGTACATCGAGAACATCCTGGCGCACGACATCACGCTCGGCATCGGCCCTGCCGGAACCGGCAAGACCTACCTGGCAGTCGCCTGCGCGGTCGACGCACTGGAGCGCGACCAGGTCAAGCGCATTGTCCTGGTGCGGCCGGCGGTGGAGGCCGGCGAGCGGCTCGGCTTCCTTCCGGGAGATCTCGCGCAAAAGGTCGATCCCTACCTGCGGCCGCTGTACGACGCGCTCTACGACCTCGCGGGCTTCGACAGGACGGCAAAGCTCCTCGAGCGCGGCACGATCGAACTTGCGCCGCTCGCCTACATGCGCGGCCGCACGCTGAACCACTCCTTCATCATCCTCGATGAAGCACAGAATTCCACTCCCGAGCAGATGAAGATGTTCCTCACGCGCATCGGTTTCGGCGCCAAGGCGGTGGTCACTGGAGACGTCACGCAGATCGACCTTGGGCGCGGCCAGAAAAGCGGCCTCATAGAGGCGCGGCGCATCCTCGCCGGCGTGCGCGGCATCGCGTTCACCGATTTCACCGCCGCCGACGTGGTGCGCCACCCGCTGGTGGCGCGCATCATCGATGCCTACGACAAAGAAGCCGAACAGGCCCCGCCCGCGAAGTAGGATCATCGTGCAGAGCGCCGTCGCCGGGGCTCCCGCGGCAGCCTCTCTCAGGCGATTCGCGCTCGCCGCATTGCCAACTTCGGCGCCCGCGCGCGCCGAGATCACGTTGCGCGTGGTCGGCGCTTCGGAATCAGCAAAGCTGAACAAAACGTATCGCGCCAAGACGTCGCCAACCAATGTACTTTCATTTCCCTATGGCGGCGGCAACGGCGACGTGGTGTTGTGCCATCCGGTGATCCGCAGGGAGGCAAAAGAACAGCGCAAGCCGCTCGCCGCGCACTATGCCCACCTCGTCGTGCACGGGATCCTGCATCTGCGAGGCCACGATCACGTGCGCAAAATCGACGCGGCGCGCATGGAGCGCATGGAGATCCGCATCCTGCGGCGCCTCGGGTTCGGCGATCCGTACGAGGTAAAATAGCGTTCCCCCGGCAATGACAGATCCCGCCAGTCCGACCCTGCTCGAGCGCCTGTCCGCGCTGATCCTGCGCGAGCCCTCGGATCGCGCCGGCCTGGTGCAGTTGCTGCGCTCGGCCTACCAGAGGAACCTGCTGGATGCGGATGCGCTCTCGATCGTCGAGGGCGCGCTCACCGTGTCCGAGATGCAGGTGCGCGACATCATGATCCCGCGGGCGCAAATGGACGTCATCGACATCAACGAGCCGGTCGACCAGTTCATGCCGCAGGTGATCAGTTCGGCCCACTCGCGCTTCCCGGTGATCGGCCAGAACCGGGACGACGTGATCGGCGTGCTGCTCGCCAAGGACCTGCTGCGGCACTATGCCGGCGAAGAGCAGTTCAACGTGCGCGAAATGCTGCGGCCCGCGATTTTCGTGCCCGAATCGAAGCGCCTCAATGTGCTGCTGCGCGAGTTTCGCGCCAGCCGCAACCACATGGCGATGGTGGTGGACGAGTACGGCGGCGTCGCCGGCCTCGTCACCATCGAAGACGTGCTGGAACAGATCGTGGGCGACATCGAGGACGAATACGACTTCGACGAGGCGAGCGACAACATCCTGGCCGAGCCGGGCGGGCGCTTCCGCGTCAAGGCGCTCACCCAGATCGCCGACTTCAACGCCGCGTTCGGCACGGAATTCCCGGACGAGGAGCACGATACCGTGGGCGGGCTCGTGATCGCGCACCTGGGCCGGCTGCCCAAGCGCGGCGAGACGGTGGCCATCGCCGGGCTGAAGTTCCAGGTGCTGCGCGCCGACAGCCGACGGGTCTATACGCTGATCGTCGAAAAGCCCAAAACGTGAAATTCCTGCCCCACGCCGCCGCCTTCCTCGCGGGCGCGGCTGCGGTGCTCGGTTTCTCGCCCGTCGATTTTTTTCCCGCCACGTTCGTCGCGCTCGCGTTGCTGGCGCACCTCTGGATGCAGGCGCCTTCGCCCGGCGCCGCCTTCCGGATCGGATATTTTTTCGGCCTCGGCCTCTACGGGGTTGGCGCGTCCTGGGTATACGTGAGTCTGCATCGCTTTGGCGCGATGCCGATGCCCCTCGCGGCGACTGCAACGCTCGCCTGGTGCGCTTTCCTCGCGCTGTTCCCCGGACTGGCTGGCTGGATCCAGGCCCGCATTGCGCGCGACGCCGCGGCGGCGCCGGCGCTCCACGCCGTCCTTGTGATTCCTGCGGCGTGGATGCTGGTCGAGTGGTCGCTCAGTTGGTTCCTGACCGGTTTCCCCTGGCTGGCGCTCGGCTATACCGCGATCGAAGACCCGCTGTCTGGGTTCGCGCCTGTGGGCGGCGTCTACGCAGTAACGCTTGCCGTTGCGGTAGCTGCCGGATTGCTGTGGTGCGTCGTGCTCGATCACGCGCGCTGGATCGCAGCGGCCATGCTGGGCCTGCTGATTGCCGGAGGCTATGGGCTGCGCGTCAGCGAGTGGACGGCACCGGTGGGCGAGCCGCTGCGCGTCGCGCTCCTGCAGGGCAATGTGCCGCAGGAGATGAAATTCGATCCGGCGCGCTATGAGCGGACGCTGGAAAGCTACGCGCGCCTCGCGGAAGGCAGCGACGCGCGCTTGATCGTGCTGCCGGAGACCGCGGTGCCGCGTTTTCTGGACCTGGTCGAGCCTTCATTCATCGAGCGGCTGAAAGCCGCGGCCGTGCGCAACGGCGGCGACCTGCTGCTGGGCGTTCCCGCCCGCACCGCCTCGGGCGACTACCTGAACAGCGTGGTGAGCCTCGGCGTATCGCCCGGTGCCAGGTACGACAAGGTGCATCTCGTGCCCTTCGGCGAATTCGTACCGCCCGGCTTCGGCTGGATCGTCCGGGTGCTGTCCATTCCGCTCGCCGACTTCACGCGCGGCTCCACGGCGCAGCGCCCGATGGCGATTGCGGGGCAACGCGTGGCGCTCAACGTCTGCTACGAGGACGCGTTCGGCGCCGAGATCGCCGCCGACGCGCCCGAGGCGACGCTGCTCGTCAACATGTCGAACGTCGCCTGGTTTGGCGATTCGCTGGCGCCGGCACAGCATCTGCAGATCGCGCAGCTGC
>Ga0134121_10000944_pt1 | contig 29190 bp, 24 predicted proteins | sample KB301_FD_96463 | JGI IMG/M metagenome (GOLD analysis project Ga0134121, IMG submission 96463) | Terrestrial soil microbial communities without Nitrogen fertilizer from Kellogg Biological Station, Michigan, USA - KB3-0-1 | ecosystem: Environmental > Terrestrial > Soil > Unclassified ... | reverse complement strand
CACGTTCTCGGAGGAGACCGAGACGGACCTCTTCGGCGAGCAGGTGGTCCTCTGCGGCGGCGTGACGGAGCTCATCGCGCGCGGCTGGGAGACGCTGGTCGAAGCCGGCTACAAGCCCGAGGTCGCGTACTTCGAGTGCCTCCACGAGGTGAAGCTGATCGTCGACCTGATCTACGAAGGCGGCTTCGCCCGGATGCACCAGTTCGTCAGCGAGACGGCCAAGTACGGCGACCTGACGCGCGGGCCGCGCATCGTGGACGACCACGTCCGCGCCGAGATGAAGAAGATCCTCGAGGAGATCCGCTCCGGCCAGTTCGCCCGCGAGTGGGTGCTCGAGAACCAGGCCAACCGTCCCGTGTACCAGAAGCTCCTCGAGCGCGACCTGAACCATCCGATCGAGGCGGTCGGCAAGGAACTGCGCGCGCGGATGTCGTGGCTCCAGCCGCAGGCGGCCGTCGCTCCCAAGAAGGAGAAGGCCGCGAAGAACGGCAACGGCGCGTCCAAGAGCGAAGCGAAACCCAAGAAGGTGAAGGCGTAGCCCTCCTTCGCTCCGGCCCGTCGGCCGGAGCTTCGGAGGGTCCAGGGAGGATGTTCCCATGGCGCTCATGAAAGGCGCGAGCTTCGTCTGCCGCGCGCTGGAAGCCGAGGGCGTCGACTACATCTTCGGCTATCCCGGCGGGGCGATCATGCCCTTCTACGACGCGATCGTCGGGGCGAAGTTCAAGCATATCCTGGCCCGCCATGAGCAGGGCGCCGCGTTCGCCGCCAACGGCTACGCGCGCGCCTCGGGCCGCGTCGGCGTCTGCGTCGCCACCTCCGGCCCCGGCACCACGAACCTCGTGACCGGCATCGCCGACGCCTTCATGGATTCCGTCCCCATGGTCGCCATCACCGGCCAGGTGCGCTCGCACCTGATCGGGACCGACGCGTTCCAGGAAGTCGACATTTTCGGCATCACGCTGCCGATCGTGAAGCACAGCTTCCTGGTCCGCAACGTCAACGATCTTCCCACGGTGATGCGGGATGCGTTCCGCATCGCCCGCACGGGCCGGCCCGGGCCGGTCCTCGTCGACATCCCCCGCGACATCCAGGAAGCCGAGGCGGACCTCAAGCTCCTGCCTCGCGACCTGGAGGTCGAGCGTCCGCCGGCGCCGTCGAAGGAGTCGGTCGACAAGGCGGTCCAGCTCCTGAAGGAGTCGCGCAAGCCGGTGGTCTACGCCGGCGGCGGCGTGGGCATGGCCAACGCCATCGAGGAGTTCCGGGGATTCATCCAGGCGACCCAGATCCCGACCGTCCACACGCTCAAGGGCCTGGGGACGCTGCCGTACAACGACCCGCTCTTCCTGGGCATGCTCGGCATGCACGGGTTCAAGCAGTCGAACCTCGCGGTCCAGGAGTGCGACCTGCTGATCTGCATCGGCGCGCGGTTCGACGACCGGGCGACGGGCGTGCTGGCGAAGTTCGCGCCCAACGCGAAGGTCATCCACATGGACGTGGACTGCTCCGAGGTGGGCAAGCTGCGCAAGGCCGAGGCGGGGATCGCCGGCGACATCCGGCCGGCGCTCAAGGCGATGTCGTTCCCGCTGCCGCAGATCGCGGCGTGGCGAGAGGAGTGCCTCAAGAACAAGCAGGCCTACGCGTGGAAGTACAACGCGCCGGGCGACGGCGTCTACGTCCCGGCGATGCTCAAGGAGCTGGCCGACCGGGCCGACGACAAGACGATCATCACGTGCGACGTGGGCCAGCACCAGATGTGGGTGGCGCAGCACTACGGCTTCCGCCGCCCGGAGCACCACCTGACGAGCGGCGGCTCGGGCGCGATGGGCTTCGGCCTGCCGGCCGCCATCGGCGCCGCGCTGTCCCGTCCCGACTGCCGCGTGATCTGCGTCTCGGGCGACGGCTCCATCATGATGAACATCCAGGAGATGGCCACGCTCAAGCGGTACAACATCCCGGTGAAGATCCTCCTGGTCGACAACCAGGCGCTGGGCATGGTCCGCCAGTGGCAAGAGCTGTTCTTCGCGAAGAAGTACAGCGAGATCGACCTGTCCGACAACCCCGACTTCGTCCGCCTGTCGGAGGCGTTCGGCATCCCGGCGTTCTTCCTCCGGGAGCGCAAGGACGTGCCGCGGGCGATCGACCGGCTCCTCAACGAGCGCGGGCCGCTGCTGGCCCACGTCTCCATCGAGCAGGCCGAGAACGTCTGGCCGCTCGTTCCTCCCGCGAAATCCAACGCCGAGATGGTCATCGGCGACCACAACAAATGAGCTTCACGCTGCACGTCCGGTTGAAGAAGGCCGAAGGCGCGCTGGTCCGCCTGCTGGGGCAGATCGGCCGGCGCGGCTACGACGTCCTCGGCGTCCGCGCCGAGCTGTCGGCCGACCGGAAGGCCTTCGACGTCGTCGTGGACTTCGAGCCCTTCATGCCGGTCCCGCCCGCGGTCCAGCAGGCGCGGCCCGCCGAGGTGCTGCCCGCGCTGGTGGCGAAGCTGGTCGAGGTCGAAAGCGTCGAGCTTCGGGGGCCCGGATCCTCCGCAACAAAAGCCGCGGCCCCGGCTCCGAAGAGCAAGGCGGCCGCCGGGAAGGCCGGCGACATGCACTTTGTGGATAACGAGTAGATGATCTCGGCCGACACCCTCAGGAAGGTCGACGCGTACTGGGCCGCCTATTTCGGGTGCTCGCTCGAGGACCTGAACGGGAACGCGACCCGGGTCTTCACGCACGCGGCGCTGAAGAGCATCGACCTGGCGCTCGCCTTCCGCCACGGCAACGCCCTGATCGTCTCCGTTCCCGAGAGCTCGCCGGAGATCGAACGGTCGAAGCTCCGCGCCGCGAAGCCCGCGCAGGCCTTCAACGCGGAATTCCTGGCGAAGGCCTTCGTGATCAACTCGGACAAGATTACGGGTCCCGCGTGGGTCGGCGTGGCCGATCGCTCCTCGTTCAAGGCGACGAAGAGCCCGGCCCGACTTCTCACGGCCGCCGATGAGGCGGCCATGCGGGAAATGGCGGAGGGATGCGGGGAAACCGCCTGGAAGCAGTCCAAGATCGCCGTCGATCGTCAAACCAACTTCGGAATATTCGTCGGACCCAAGCTCGTCGCGGCGTCCGGCTACCTCAACATGGAAGGCGTTCTCGCCTACATCGGCGTCATCACCCACCCCGACCACCGCGGCAAGGGCCACGCCAAGTCGGTCGTCACCGCCTCCATGACCCACGCGCTCGAACACAACCTGATTCCCATGTGGCGCACGCTCGACGCCCACGAGACGGCGGTCCAACTGGCAGGCGCGATGGGCTTCCAGAAGTACGCGTCCACCCTCGACGTGCAGCTCACCGAAGACGAGTTCTAGCAAGTAACATTTCTGCGTCGCAGATTTGTTACTCGGGCAGCCTCCATTCGGTAATTCCCGCCGACTTGCCCGGTCTCAGCGTCACTTTCAACCGGATCTTGCTGGTCGTCACCGGCGTGAACCTGAGGATCGCGAAGTGGCCGCCGTAGAGATCGATCATGTTCATATAGTCGTGCGTCATCTGCATCGGCTGCCACGTGGAGCCGTTCCAGTACTCGTGGCTGAAGGTCTGGGGATAGTCGCAGCCGCCGCCCTGGGAGGCGTCCTCGAACCAGCGGACGTCGCTGCGCCCGATCGTCGTCGACTGGGGCAGGTCGTACTGGATCCATTCGTCCGTCCCCTGGTGGCTCCACCAGGTGAACCGCGCGACGTTGGGGTCCAGGACCCCGTCGTTCAGCGCCGTCTCGGTGTCGCCGGGGTTCTTGTAGGAGTAGGAGATCGTCGCGTTGCCGACGCGGTTCTTGTCGACCGGCGGCGTCACGGCGCCCGGGGTCTCGGGGACCATCACGGTCATCAGGCTCGTGTCGTACGAGCGGTTGTCCCAGACGCCGTAGGGGATCATCGTGAAGTCCGTCGAGCCGTTCGTGTCGGCGTTGATGCCGGTGCCGGTGATCTTGACCACGCCGCCGAGCTGGCCGCCGTCGAACGTGGAGCTGAGCGAGGCGCCGCTCGGGATCACGATCTTGTGGACCGGCGCGGAGTTGTCGTTGCTCTCGAGGCAGTAGACGATCGGGCCCCGCGCAATCGCGACGCGGCCCTGATGGGTCACGACCTTCGGGTGGGAGTAAACGCGGCGGATCGCCATCGGGAGCGACAGCTGGACGACGTCGCCGTTCTGCCACGTCCGCGTGATCGGGAGATACCCCTTGGCGGCCGCTCCCATGTTGACGCCGCCGCCGTTCACGGTCGCGGAGGCGCCGGCCGCCCACGCGGGGATCCGGAGGTGGAGCGTCATCGAGGTCGGGCCGGGCACCGACACCATCAGCTTGACGCTGCCGTCCCACGGATAGCTCGTCTCCTGCTGCAGGCCCACGGAGACCCCGTCGACCGTCATCTGCGCCTGGCCGGCCATGTAGAGATGGGTCCAGATGCCGTCGCCGTCCTTCACCGCGTACTGGTAGCCGCCGATCGAGGGGAGGGTGCGGACGATGTTCGTGGCGCAGCAGGCGATGCCCATCCGTCCCTTCGTCGAGGTCCGCGTCACGTAGTTGTTGTAGTACATCCGGTTGACGTCGAGGTTGTGGCTCGCGGCGAACGTGTTGTAGAGGATGCGCTCGAGAAGGTCCATGTACTTGCCGTCGGCCTTCAGGTTGGCCAGGCGATGGCTGAACATCATCGTGGCGCAACCCGAGCAGGTCTCGTTGTACGCCTGCGAGGGATCGAGGTCGTAGTCGGGCGCGTAGCCTTCGTTGTACTCCCGCATGCCCGTGCCGCCCGTCACGAACATCTTCTTCTCGACGATGTTGGTCCAGATCGCCTCGAGGGCGGCGAGCAGCGCGCTGTCGTCGGTCGCGGCGGCGACGTCGACCGCGCCGGCCCACATGTAGGGGCCCCGGACGCCGTGACCCTGGGGCTCCGTCATCTGGCGGATCGGGGCGAGGTCCTGGCAGTATTCGCCGAAGATCCCGCGTCCGCCGGAGTGGCGGCCCCGCTCGTCGATGTAGAACTTCGCGAGGTCGAAGTCGGACGTCTTGCCGAAGCCGGAGGTGGCCCACAGCTTGATGAGCGCGATCTCGGCCTCCTGGTGGCCCGGAACGCCGGAGCGCTTGCCGACGCCGAAGACCGACTCCATGTGGTCGGCCAGCTTGCGCGCGACGTTCATGAAGGTCGTCCGGCCCGTGGCGCGGTGATGCTCGATCGCGGCCTCGATCAGGTGGCCGTGGCAGTAGTCCTCGTGCAGCGACTGCAGGTCCTCCCACGGCTGGGTGGTGACGGTGGTGCCGCCGGCGCCGCGGCCGGCGTTGCCGAGCTGGAGGTAGGTGTCGATGTAGCCGGAGAGCGGCCCGCTCGCGACCTGCGCGGCGGCGATGCTCGTGATCACGTTCTCCAGCTTGCTCTCCAGGTTCGCGTCGGGGTGGAGCCGGATCGCGCGGGCCATGCCTTCCAGCGTCTTGTAGACGTCGGAGTCGGCCCAGAGGAAGCCGTCGTGATAGCCGCCCATGAGGTTGGCGGCCTTGAGGAAATTGTCGAGGTTGTGGTTGTCGACGAACGACTGGTAGAGCTGGGGAAGGCCGTTCGTGCGGTTCTTCTCGATGCGGGGGGCCCAGAAGGGGTCGCTGAGGGCGACCTGGGCATACGAGACGGACTGGAGGTTGCCGAACACGACGGGCGGATCGCCGGCCGAGCCGGTGATCGACACCGAGTCGATCGCCGCGGTCGTGACCGCCGAGTTGTTGTGGGCGGTGACGCAGAGGCCGATGAACGCGGACGATCCCATCGTGATCGAGACGGACCCGAGGGACGTCCACGACGATCCGTCGGTGGAGAATGCGCCCGAGAAGGTGTTGCCCGCGCGGGTGAGCTTGACCCACACCGGCGGGGCGCCCGCGGCGCTCGGATTCATGCCCGCGCCGCCGCCCGCCGTCAGGCGGTACTGGAGATCGACCCCGTTGGAAGGGGTGACGATCGTCATCGCGAACGTGGAACCAGCGGTGAGCGTCTCGCGGATCATGACGCCCGCCTTGGCCCACGCGTCGGTGTTCTGGAGCGACGCGACGCGCGCGACGATCTCGCCGTCGCCGGAGAGAGGCTTGTAGACGAAGCGGAATCCGTCGGCCGAATCCCAGATGTCGCCGCCCGAGGCGCCGATCTGGAAGGAGCCGCCGTTGACGGTCGTGCTGCCGGGCTGGCCGACCGCGCCGATGTCCTGCGACTGCCAGGGCTTTGCGGACGGGCTTCCGCCGCCGCCTCCTCCTCCTCCGCTCCCCGAGGATGCCGTGCCGTTCGCGCCGCTCACGCCGAGACAGCCGGCCGGGCCGAAGACGGGAAAGACCAGCAGCAGGATCGCCAGCCGAACGTTGCGTCGCATGGTGCCTCCTCCCATAGCGCGCCCCGGCCTTTCGTTGTCCGTCGGGAGTCCATCCGCGTGAAAAATGCGCAATGAGGCTGTCACCACAAAGACACTGTGTCCTTTGTGCCCTTGTGGTGCGGTTCAGGCTTGAGGCTAGTCGAGCTTCTTGAGGTAGGCGCCGTCGCGGGTGAAGCACTGCAGGCGGTGGTTGTCGCTGTCGGCCACCCAGAGGTTGCCGTCGAGGTCGAAGGCGAGCTGCTTGGGGTCGTTGAATTCCCCCGGTCCGGAGCCCGGGCGGCCGAACGTCCGCTTGAACTTGCCCTCGAGGTCGGTCACCTGGATGCGGCTGTTCCAGCGGTCGACGATGAAGAGCTCGGTGCCGTCGGGCGAGACGAGCATGTCGTCCGGGAGGCGGAACTCCCCCGGCTGCTCGTGGCGCCAGCGGTCGATCCCGCTGCCGATCGCGGCGATCGCGAGGAAGGCGGCCGTCGCCAGGAGCGCGGGCTTCGTCTTCCGGACCGCCATCAGCCCCACCAGGCTGAGGGCCGCGCCGGGAAGGGTGATGTAGAGCAGGAGCGGAAAGAACGCCTCGTGGCCGATGCGGAACTGCTCCTTGCCGTCCTTCGAATAGACCGCGATGTAGTTGCGCTTGTTCTCCGAGACGTAGACGCGGTCCTTCCAGACGGTGACGCACTGAAGGTCCTGGGGCACCGGCCACGACCGGAGGAACTTGCCCTCGGCGTCGAAGACGTTGACCCTGAGGTTGTGCTCGTCGGTGACGTAGAGGTCGCCGTTCACGTCGCGCGAGATGCCTTCGGGGCCGTCCATCTGTCCGGGGCCGGAGCCCAGGGAGCCGATGATCCGGATGAGCTTCGGCTTCTCGCCGCGGACGTCGAACTCGACGACGTTGTGGGTGGCGGTCTGGATCACCCGGCCCGGCTCGGGGATCCGGATGTAGAGGCCGCGGCAGAAGCCGCCCGGCGTGCCCGACCCGTTGTGGTACCCCTCGAGCTCCGTGATCTCCTTCACGGTCTTCCCGGTCTTGTCGAGGATGAAGAAATTCCCGCGGGTCTGGCAACCCACGTAGAACGTGCCCTGCGAATCGATCGCCAGGCCTTCGGGATTGTCGAACCGGGTCGTGGAGGGGACCCGTTTCCGCAGGTGCGATTTGTACCAGTGGCGGAGCGGGGACTGGACGACGGCGGCCAGGGCGATCACGCCCAGGAAAACGCCGACGGCGATCATCCGGGAGCGCTGGGTCACGGGGCCATTGTACTATTTTCGATCCTGGTGGCAGCAGAGATCGATCACCACCGCGGAAGCGAGGATGAGGATCGGGTCCTCGCCGTGAGGGACGTCGATGCCGTAGGTGTCGGTCCAGGAGAAGTACTTCTTGGACACCGAGGCGACGTGCCGGCCGGCGCGGGAGAAGACGTACTCATGGTCCCAGAAGTCTCCTTCGGCCAGGAGGTCGTCCGGGCCGGGGACGTCGACGGTGAACCGGCACCGGACGAGCGTGAAGATCGACTTCTTGACGACGGCCGCGAGCCGGCTGCCTTTCCAGATCTCGTAGGTGGGGCCCCAGGAAAGGAGCTTCTGGTCGATGACGGCCATTTCGCGGCCGTCCATCGCTTCGAGCGTGAGCTTGTCGCCGATCGAGAAGACCTTGCCGTCGACGCGGAGGACGTCCGCGCCGGCGGCGTCCTTGATGGCGTAATCGTTCCCGAAGGAGAACCACTTCTGCTGCATCACGTACCGGCTCATTCAAAGGTTAAACGACGGCGCGGGCCGGTTGTGACCTACTTCTTCGAGAACTCGATCTCCCCTTTCTTCGAGAGCGAGGCGCGGACGACGTCGCCGTCGGCGAACCGGCCGTCGAGGATCATCATCGCGAGCGGATTCTGGATCTTGCGCTGGATGAGCCGCTTGAGCGGACGGGCGCCGAACGTCGGATCGAAGCCCTCCTTCGCGAGCGCGTCGAGGACCTCGGTCGAGACGTCGAGCGCGATCTGCCGGTCGGCCAGACGCTTCCGGAGCAGGTCGATCTGCAGGTTCACGATCTTTCGCAGGTGGCCGGCGTCCAGGGCGTGGAAGACGACGATCTCGTCGATGCGGTTGAGGAATTCCGGCCGGAACTTGGTCTTCAGCATCTGGAGCACGTCTTCGGCGGAACCGCCCTCGCGCAGGAGTTCGGAGCCGACGTTCGAGGTCATGATGACGACCGTGTTCTTGAAGTTGACGACGCGGCCCTGGCCGTCGGTGAGGCGCCCGGCGTCGAGCACCTGGAGGAGGACGTTGAAGACGTCGGGGTGGGCCTTCTCGATCTCGTCGAACAGGACGACCGCGTAGGGGCGGCGGCGGACGGCCTCGGTGAGCGCGCCGCCTTCCTCGTAGCCCACGTAGCCCGGGGGGGCGCCGAGCAGGCGCGAGACGTTGTGCTTCTCCATGTACTCCGACATGTCGAGGCGGATGACGGCCTCGTCGGTGTCGAACAGGAACTCGGCGAGCGCGCGGGCGAGCTCGGTCTTGCCGACGCCCGTGGGGCCGAGGAAGAGGAATGAGCCGATGGGGCGGTGGGGGTCGGAGAGCTCGGCGCGGGAGCGGCGGACCGCGTCGGCGACGGCGCGGACGGCCTCCTCCTGGCCCACGACGCGGCGGGCGAGCCGCTCCTCCATCTTGAGGAGCTTCGACTTCTCGCCTTCGAGCATCTTGGAGACCGGGATGCCGGTCCAGCGGGACACGACGGCGGCGATGTCCTCCGCGTCGACGAACTGCTTCATCAGCGGCTGGTCGCCCTGGAGCTTCGTCAGCTCCTTCTGCAGCTTCTCCTGCTCCTTCTCGAGGCCGGGAAGGATGCCGTAGCGGATCTCGGCGACCTTCTCGAGGTTGCCCTCGCGCTGGAGGAGGTCGGCGTTCGTCCGCTCGGTCTCGAGCTTCTCCTTGATCTCGCGGAGCCGCTTGACGACGTTCTTCTCGTTCTCCCAGCGGGCCTTCATCTGGGAGGAGGACTCGGAGAGCTCGGCGCGCTCCTTCTCGATCTTCTTCCGGCGCTCGACGGCCGACGGGTCGGTTTCCTTCTTCAGCGCGGCGAGCTCGATGTCGAGCTGCATGATGCGCCGCGTGACCTTCTCGAGCTCGGCGGGCATCGAGTCGGCTTCGAGGCGGAGCTTGCTGGCGGCCTCGTCGACGAGGTCGATCGCCTTGTCGGGGAGGAACCGCTCCGAGATGTAGCGGTGCGAGAGCGTCGCGGCCGCGACGACGGCATCGTCGGAGATGCGGACGCCGTGATGGACCTCGTAGCGTTCCTTCAATCCGCGGAGGATCGCGATGGTGGACTCGACCGTGGGTTCGCCGACGAACACCGGCTGGAACCGGCGCTCGAGAGCGGCGTCCTTTTCGATGTGCTTGCGGTACTCGTCGAGCGTGGTGGCGCCGATGCAGCGCAGCTCGCCGCGCGCGAGGGCGGGCTTGAGGAGCTGGGCGGCGTCCTGGGCCCCCTCGCCGGTGGCGCCGGCGCCGATCACCGTGTGGAGCTCGTCGATGAAGAGGACGATCCGGCCCTCGGCGTCGGTGATGTCCTTGAGAAGCGCCTTCAGCCGCTCCTCGAACTCGCCGCGGAACTTGGTGCCGGCGACGAGCAGGCCCATGTCGAGCGCCATGACCAGGCGATTCTTGAGGCTCTCGGGGACGTCGCCTTCGACGATGCGGCGCGCGAGGCCTTCGGCGATGGCGGTCTTGCCGACGCCGGGCTCGCCGATGAGGACCGGGTTGTTCTTCGTGCGCCGGGAGAGGACCTGCATCACCCGGCGGATCTCCTCGTCGCGGCCGATGACGGGGTCGAGCTTGCCCTTGCGGGCGAGTTCGGTGAGGTCGCGGCAGTACTTGGCGAGGGTGTTGTATTTGGCCTCGGGGGTGGCGTCGGTGACGCGTCGGTTGCCGCGGACGTTGGCGAGCGCGGCGAGGAGCTTGTCGTAGCTCGCGCCGGCGTTCTTGAGGACGGCGCCGGTGGCGTCGCCGTTCTTCGCCATCGCCAGCAGGAAGTGCTCGGTCGAGAGGTACTCGTCCTTCAGCTGGTCGGCCTCCTGCTGGGCGGCGCGGAGGATCTTCTGGGTGCGGCGGGAGAGGCCGACCTGGGTGTCGCCCTGGACGCGCGGGAAGCGGGAGAGCTCCCGCGAGAAGTCCTGCTTCACGCGGGTCGGGTCGGCGCCCACGGCCTGGAGCAGCGGACCGGCGGTGCCCTCGGCCTGGTCGAGCAGCGCGACGGCGAGGTGCTCGGGTTCGATCTCGGGGTTGGTCCAGTTCTCGGCCAGGGTGTTGGCCGCCTGGAGCGCTTCCCGGGACTTCTCGGTCAGCTTGTCCAACTGCATGGGCATTCCCTCCGGCGTTGCAAAGTGCAAATGCCGTGCCAGAGATCCCTGGGATACCTCTTACAACCTATTGAACCGCAGCATGTTCAGATGTGATTAGAGTAGGAAAGTAGAGGGACTGCCATAATGGCTGGAACAAATAGCCAGTCTATTTGTTCCGGCTTAGGCGTAGGAGGGGTCGACCTTGTTGGGGTCGATGCCGAGTTCCTTTTGGGCCTTGGCGAGGTCCTTCTTGGGGAACTTGCCCGCCCGCGCCAGCTGCACGAGCGCCGCCCAGGCCGTGTGGTTCGAGTCGACCTCGAAGTGGCGGCGCAGGGCCGGACGGGAATCGCTGCGGCCGAACCCGTCGGTGCCGAGCGCGAGGAACCGGTTCGGGAACCACTTGGCGATCATCTCGGGCACCGCGCGCATGTAGTCGCTGACCGCGACGATCGGGCCTTCGACGGCGCCGAGCTGCGACACGACGTAGGGGACGCGCTCCTCCTGGTCGGGGTGGAGCAGGTTCCAGCGGTCGCACTCGATGGCGTCGCGGCGGAGCTGGACGTAGCTGGGCGCGCTCCAGACGTCGGCGGCGACGTCGAACTTCTCAGCGAGGAGTTGCTGCGCGACGAGCACGTCCTTGAGGAGGACGCCGCTGCCCAGCAGCTGGACCTTGCGCGCCTTGGCGGCCTTCGCGTCTGCGGCCTGATAGAGATAGAGGCCCTTCACGATGCCGTCCTCGACGCCCGCGGGCATCGGGGGCTGCATGTAGTTCTCGTTGTAGAGCGTGAGGTAATAGAAGCAGCTGTCCTGGTCCTGGTACATCCGCTTGAGGCCGTCGTGGATGATCACCGCGACCTCGTACGCCCAGGCCGGATCGTAGACGCGGCACGTCGGCACCGCGCTGAAGAGCAGGGGGCTGTGGCCGTCCTCGTGCTGGAGCCCTTCTCCGTTCAGCGTCGTGCGCCCCGCGGTCGCGCCCAGCAGGAACCCTTTCGCGCGGCTGTCGGCGGCGGCCCAGATCAGGTCGCCCACGCGTTGATACCCGAACATCGAGTAGTAGATGTAGAACGGGATCATGTTGATCCCGTGGTTCGCGTACGCGGTGCCCGCCGCGGTGAAGCTCGCCATCGAGCCGGCCTCGTTGATGCCCTCCTCGAGCACCTGGCCGTCCTTGGACTCCCGGTAATACTGTGCGAACTTCCGGTCGACAGGCTCATACCTCTGATCGACGGACGAATAGATGCCGACCGCACTGAAGAGCGGATCCAGTCCGAACGTCCGGGCCTCGTCGGGGATGATGGGGACGATGCGCCTGCCGATCTTCTGGTCCGCGATCAATTTCGACAGCACGCGGTTGAAACCCGACGTCGTGGAGGCCGGCTTGACCGACGCCTTGAGGTTGTCCTCGAAGGTCGTGAGGACCGGAATCTCCTCTTTCGGGACTCGAACGACGCGGCGCGGGACATAGCCTCCCAGCGCGCGTCGACGCTCGTGGAGATACTCGAGTTCGGGGCTGTTCTTCGGCGGCAGGTAGTACGCCGGATGATCGGGATCCAGCTTGTCGTCCGGGATCGGGATGTTGAGGCGATCCCGGAACTTCCGGATCTGCGTCTCCTTCTCGAACTTCTTGATCTGGTGGGCGCCCATCTTCCCTTCGGACATGTCGCCCGTCGCCCATCCCTTGACCGTCTTTGCCAGGATGGCGGTGGGCTTCCCGTTGGCCTGAGTCGTGGCCCAGTGGTACGCCGCATAGACCTTGAGCGGGTCGTGGCCGCCGCGACGGAGCGTCTTGATCTGGTCGTCGGAGAGACCCTCGACGAGCTTGAGCGTCTCAGGGTACTTGCCGAAGAATTCCTTTCGCGTGTAGGCTCCGTCCTCAACAACGTACTTCTGGTACTCGCCGTCGACCGCCTCGCCCATGCGTTTCACGAGCAGGCCGTTGTCGTCGGCCGTGAGGAGCGGATCCCAGTCGCTGCCCCAGACGACCTTGAGGACGTTCCAGCCCGCGCCGCGGAACACGGCCTCGAGCTCCTGGATGATCTTGAAGTTGCCGCGTACCGGGCCGTCGAGGCGCTGCAGGTTGCAATTGACGACGAAGATCAGGTTGTCGAGCTTCTCGCGGGCCGCGATCGACAGCGCGCCGAGCGACTCGGGCTCGTCGCACTCGCCGTCGCCCAGGAACGCCCACACGCGCGATGCGCTGGTGTCCTTGATCCCGCGGTTATGCAGGTAGCGATTGAACCGCGCCTGATAGATCGCGTTCAAGGGTCCGATGCCCATCGACACCGTGGGGTACTCCCACATCTTGGGCATCAGCCAGGGATGGGGATAGGACGAGAGACCCTTGCCGCCCGTCTCCTGCCGGAAGTTCTCGAGGTTCTCCTCGGTCAGGTACCCTTCGAGGAACGCCCGCGCGTACATGCCGGGCGACGCGTGGCCCTGGAAGTAGATCGAGTCGCCGGGCTGGCCGTTCTCGCGGCTGCGGAAGAAGTGGTTGAAGCCGACTTCATACAGCGTCGCCGCCGAGGCGTACGTCGCGATGTGGCCGCCGATGCCTTCCAGGTGCTTGTTGGCGCGGTGGACCATCACCGCCGCGTTCCATCGGATGATCGCGCGGATCTTCTTCTCGATCGCGAGGTCGCCGGGGAAGGGCGCCTGCTCGTTCACGGGGATCGAGTTGACGTACGGGGTCTGGACGAGCTCGGGGAGTTCGACGGCGTTGTGGAGCGCGTTCTGGTGGAGCTGGCGGACGATGAAGCGGGCGCGCTCCTCGCCGTGGTAGACGCGGAGCTGCTCGAACGCCTCGATCCATTCCGAGGTCTCCTGCGGGTCGCGGTCGACGCCGCCGATCTCCTCCTCGGTCTTTTGCTCCTCTTCAGGCTCCCGCACGCTCATGAAGTCTCCTCAGCTGTCCCGATGCGCGAATGAACTGTCCAATTTTACCGGGCTGAGCCGGAATGTGCAATGACCGATCTCGACGATTAGCGCTGAAGCCGCGCCTTGAGGTTCGACGCGAGCGCGTCGAGGAAGGGCTCCGTCGGCAGCCAGCTGTCCTTGGGCGGCTCGAGTTCGCTGTGGAGCGAGCGGGCGAGGTCCTTCGTCATCTTGCCGCTTTCGACCGTGGCGACGCAGACCTCCTCGAGCGCCGTCGCGAACGTCGCGACCTCGGGCGTGTGGTCGAGCTTCGCGCGATGGGCGAGCCCGCGGGTCCAGGCGAAGATCGACGCGATCGGATTGGTGCTCGTGACCTTGCCGGCCTGGTAGTCGCGGTAGTGCTTCGTCACCGTCCCGTGGGCCGCCTCGGCCTCCATCGTGACGCCGTCGGGGCAGAGCAGCACCGACGTCATCAGGCCGAGCGAGCCGAAGCCCTGGGCGACGGTGTCCGACTGGACGTCGCCGTCGTAGTTCTTGCACGCCCACAGGATGCCGCCGTCCCACTTCAGGACCTGCGCGACCATGTCGTCGATGAGCCGGTGCTCGTACGTGAGCCCCTTCTCCTTGAACTTCGCGGCGAACTCCTTCTCGAAGACCTGCTGGAAGAGGTCCTTGAAGCGGCCGTCGTAGACCTTGAGGATCGTGTTCTTCGTCGACAGGTAGACCGGATAGCCCGTCATGAGGCCGTACATGAAGACCGAGCGGGCGAACTCGATGATCGACTCGTCGGTGTTGAACATGCCCAGGCCGATGCCGGGGCCGGTGAACTCGTTGATCGGCCACTCCTGCTTCTTGCCGTCCTTGCCCTCGAAGACGAGCTTGAGCGTGCCGGGGCCCTCGGTGCGGACGTCCTGCGCCTTGTACTGGTCGGCATGGGCGTGGCGGGCGACGACGATGGGCTTCGTCCACGCGGGGACGAGCTTCGGGATGTTCTTGCAGACGATGGGGGCGCGGAAGATGGTCCCGCCCAGGATGTTGCGGATCGTCCCGTTGGGGGACTTCCACATCTTCTTGAGCTTGAACTCTTTCACCCGCGCCTCGTCGGGCGTGATCGTCGCGCACTTCACGCCGACCTTGTGCTTCTGGATCGCCTTGGCGGAGTCCACCGTGACCTTGTCGTCGGTGGCGTCGCGGTTCTGGATCGACAGGTCGTACGTTTCGAGCTGGAGGTCGAGGAACGGCGTGAGCAGCCGGTCCTTGATCCACTCCCAGATGATGCGGGTCATCTCGTCGCCGAGGATCTCGACGATCGTGCCGGTCACTTTAGTCTTCATGGCGGCAGAAGATAGCATGGAGCCGCCTCGATGTGAAGGGATTGACGTCCGATGCAGGCTGTGGTTTAATCTCGTCCCTGCCGCGGCGGATGATGGGCGCGTAGCTCAATTGGGAGAGCGCATCGTTCGCAATGATGAGGTTGCCGGTTCGATCCCGGTCGCGTCCACCATTCGCCGCGGCTTTCCCGCTCGCCTGATTTCATTCCTTTCCGCGACCCCTCTTGTGCTACAATCCCGCGAACCGGGCCGGCGGTGAAGCTGTCCGCCGTTCTCGGGGGTTGTTGTCACTAAAGGACCGCGGCGCTCACGGCTGGGAACGCAGAGGGTATGTCGGACATCATCTCCGCCAGGTGTTTCGGGTGCGGGAACATCATCAAGGTTCCCGCGGGACTCGGAGGCAAGAAGGCCCGGTGCCCGCAGTGCACCAACACCATCTCCATTCCCATGCCGAACGACACCCAGCTCGAGGACATCATCTCCGACGCCGAACTGCCCGAGGTCGCCCGCGAAGGCGAACCCGTCGTGGCCGAGGAAGGCGACGCGCCGATCCCCGGCATGGAACCCGAGGGGGAAGAGGACGAGCCGTCGGAGGTCAAGCGCCGCGGGAGCACCAGCGTCCGCGGCCGCACCTACGCGTCGGCGCCGACCAATCCCCGCGTCCAGCCGCGCGGCGGCACCCAGACCCGGCCGCGTCCGGCGCCCACGAAGTCCAATTCCGGCCTCATGATCGGCATCGGCCTCGGCGTCGTCGCCCTCATCATCCTCGCGGTCATGCTCGGAGGCGGCAACCACGGAAAGCCGGCGACCCCCGGCAAGACCGGCACCAAGGAAGGGAAGGAAAAGGACAAGGAGGGCTCGGCCAACAAGAACGCGGCGCCTCAGTACAGCGCCGAGGACCAGGCCCTCGTCGCGCGCCTCATGGACTACGCGGCCGCCGTCAACCGCGGCGAGCCCGACCAGATCCTGCTGTTCTATACCTTCGACCCCGAGGAAAAGCGCCGCGCCCGGATCAAGATCGCCCAGGAGATCGTCGACAAGAAGGTGACCTACGAAAACGTGAAGGTGACGTCCGTCGGCGGCGGAACCGTCCTGTTCAGCCACAACGGCGGATCGAAGTCGATCACCTGGAAGCAGGTCGACGGCGTCTGGTACGTCGCAGAACTGCCGGGCAACTAGCGCAACCCTCACACCGGCATTTTAAATCCCTGGTGAATTCCTTGCAGGGCGGGGCCCGCCATCGGGCCTTCTGCCTGTGTGCTGGGTGCTGGGTGCTGTTCCTACTCCCGCCAGCGCAGTTTCATCATCAGCTGTTCCTGAACGACCCGCGCTCTCCGTTCGCACCGCGAGAGCTCGGCGGCCGGCAGGTTGTCGAAGGGGGCGCGGCGGACCACGCGGACTTTCAGCATGTCCGATCCGTGAAGCCGGACCAGCTCGAACCGCACGGCGTTGGGGCCGCGGTGGCGCACGGCGTAGCCCTCCTCGCCGGGCAGCGGCTCGTTGATGATCGTCAGCTCCCCGTGCTCCGGTCGGTCGCGGAGGACCTCCTCCCGCGAACGCCGGAAGTCGAAGTCGATCTTCTTGGAGTCGCTCCGGCACTCGACGTAGAGCGTGGCCGTCGGCGAAGCGAGCGTGACGTTGGTCTCGTAGATCGGCGCGTTGATGGCGCCGCTGCGCGCGTTGCGGTGCTCGGTGAACGACATGCCCAGCTCGCGGAGGTCGTTCTCGGTCGCGAAGGCGGGCGGCGCTTCGGTGTAGGTGACGAGCACCGACGCCGTGGCGGTCAGGACCAGCTCGAGGACCGTGACGACGACGGCGAATCGAAGCAGCATCTCACCACTCGGTCCGCTGGCCCAGGTGGCCGGCGATGTCCTTGAGCGCCTTGCCGAGCTGGAAGAGCAGGGCGTAGTGGCCGCCCTTGAACCAGCGGATCTCCGGCGAGCCCATCGCGGCCCGCAGCCGCTCCGTGCACTCCTTCGGGATCACCTCGTCCGACTCGGCGTTGATGAGCAGGATCTCGTCGGGACGCACCCGCGAGGCGAACGTGATCGGATCGACGTCCTTCCAGAGGCCGCGGAGCTGCTCGACCGTCAGGCCTTCCTTGAGGAGCCGCTCCTTGGCGGCCGCCGTCTCCTTGCTCCCGTTCATCACGATCGCCGGGAGGTCGCCGCCGCCGATCAGGAACACGCTGCGGCCGAAGTGGTCGTCCACCCCCAGGGTGAGGGAGCCGATCACGGCGCCCAGCGAGATGCCCACGAGGCCGATGCGGGAGGGCTCGACGTCGGGGCGGCGCGCGAGCCAGTCGCCCGCGCGGCGGATGTCGAGCACCGCCTGCTTCATGTTCGCGATCATGGTGTCCATGTCCTGGTTCATGGGCTTCTGCTTCGGGCCGTCCTTGGGACGGCGCGGGCCGTAGCCGGGCATGTAGAGCATGAGCGTCGCGATGCCCTGCTCGGCCATGCGCAGGCCGACGATCTCGAGCGTGTCGAACTTGCCGCCGAGCCAGTGGAGCAGCACCGCGGCCGGCCGCCGCTTCGCGCCGTCCCGCGGCTGCCAGAAGCGGCACCAGACGGTGTTGTTCTCGGAGACGTCGGACTTCACCGCGGACGGGAAGCTGAGCCAGTACTGGGTGACCTTTTCCCCCTCCCTCGTCTCGCGGAGCTGCCATTCGAAGTCGCGGTCGCTGACCTCGTAGCCCCGGAGAAGGGTCTGGAGGGCGGGATCGGCGGAGGGGCGGAGCGGCCGGCACGGGGTGGTGCCTTTCTCGATTTTCTCATCCTGCCCCAGGACGGGGAGGAACGCGAGGAGGACGATGAGCGCCGTACGCACAGTACTAGTATATACGGCCCGGGCTAGCGGCGCGAACGGGCCTTGGCGCGCTTCCGGGCGGGTCGGCGCTTCGGAGCCTTGCGGCTCGAGGCGCGCCTCGGCGCGAGCTGGGAGAGGATCTCCCTCGCACCCTGGGAGACGAGGGTCATCTCGAGCGCTTCGGCGATGGACTGGGGAGCGTCAATCATTCCGGACTGGCTGGCGCGGATTACGCGGCGGCCGTCGACGGTTCCGATGCAGGCGGTGAGCTTGAGGACGCCGTCGTCGGACGCCTCGGCGAACGCGCCCATCGGCACCTGGCAGCCGCCTTCCAGCCGGCGCTGGAGCTCCCGCTCGGCCGCGACGCAGGCGGCGGTCGGCGGATGGTGGATCGGCTCCAGGATCTTCCTCATCTCCTCGTCGTTCGCGCGGATCTCCAGCGCGAGCGCGCCCTGGCCGGCCGCGGGCACGACCTGGTCGGTCGGCAGCGGCTGGGCGGTGATGCCGTTGTCGGGATAGAGACGGCGGACGCCGGCCGCGGCGACCACGATCCCGGAGAGCGTCGACTTGGGGTGGCGCAGCTTCGCCAGACGCGTGTCGAGATTGCCTTTCATCTCGACGAACCGGAGGCGGGGATAGATCGACTTCAGGATGGCCTGGCGGCGCAGGCTCGACGTGGCCACCTGCGCTCCGGGCGGAAGCTTCTCGATCGGCACCGCGTTGCGGCCGATGAAGAGGTCCCACGGATCGGCCCGCTCGGGCACCGCGCCGAGCACCAGTCCCTCGGGAAGCTCGGACGGAAGGTCCTTGAGGGAGTGGACGGCGAGGGAAATCTTCCGGGCCAGCAGCGCCCGCTCGATCTCCTTCACGAACAGCCCTTTGCCGGCCTTCCGGAGCGCCGCCGCCGACGTGATGCGGTCCCCCGCGGTCTTGATCGGGACCACCACGAAGTTCAACTTGGGGTGAAACTGCTTCAGGCGGGCCAGGATCTGGTTCGTCTGCGCCAGGGCGAGGGCGCTCCCGCGGGTGCCGACCTTGATGGTGGAGCGCATCCTAGACCGTCTCCTGGGTGGGGAGGTGAAGCACTTTCAACAAACTTTCCACAGAGGTGACCCGGGAGTGGAATGCATTGTATCAAAACCGCCGATTCTGTCAAGGGGGGTGCCGTTTGGAGCGCTTTGTTACCTGTTGATTCCGAATAGCTTACGGACGAGTTCAATGATCGAGCGAGAACTCGAATCCGCGCCCGCGCTCCGGAGGGCCTCCGAGGGGGGATGGAGGATTTTGTTTACAATGCGCCGGGGAAGGTCCTGGACCTCCTGTTTCTGGGTGTCGGAGAGGCCGTTGAGCTTCCCGAGGGTCCGCTTGAGCTCCTCCTCCCCGATGGCGTGCAGCCGCTCCCGGATCTGGGTCAGCAGGACGGTCACGTCGGGCGGAGTCATCTCTTTCCAGAACGTCGAGGTCTCCTCGTCCACCAACGGCATGCAGCGGGCGACCTCGCGCTCGCGGTCCACGACGTTCTGCTGGACGATCTGCTCGAGGTTGTCGATGTTGAACAGGTAGACGTTGTCGATCTCGTTCACCTCGGGATGAATGTTGCGCGGCACGGCGATGTCGATCAGGAACATCGCGTCGTGCCGCCGCGCCGCGAGGGCCGCGCGGACCCGCTCGACGTCGAGCACGTAGTTGTCGGCGCGGATGCAGGCGATGACGATGTCGCCCATCGGCAGCACGCGGGCGAGATCGTCGAGCGCGTGGGCCTGGCCGCCGTGCTTCTCCGCGAGCGTCCGGGCGTTCTCGATCGTCCGGTTCACCACGTGGATCTTCGTCACGCCGCGGTTGCGGAACGCCGTGACCGTGAGCTCGCCCATCTCGCCGGCGCCGATGATGACGAGCTGCTTCTGCGACAGGTTCTGGAAGATCTTCTCCGCGAGCCGCGACGCGACGGACGGCACGGAGACGTTCTTCTCGCCGAGCGACGTCGACGTGTGGACGCGCTTGGCCACCGCGAGGGCCTGCTGGAACAGGCGGTTGAAGACCCGGCCCGTGGCGCCGGCGGCCTGCGCGGCGAGGTACGCGTCCTTCACCTGTCCGATGATCTGGGTTTCGCCCAGGACCATCGAGTCGAGGCTCGACGTGACGCGGAACAGGTGGCGCACGGCTTCGGTGCCCTGGTGGTGGTAGAGCGCGGGGGCGAGGGTGTCGGCCGGGACGCCGTGGCGCCGCGCGAGCACCTCGGTGATCGCCCCGGGCGCGGGCGGCGCGCCTTCGTGGACCGAATAGAGCTCGACGCGGTTGCAGGTCGAGAGGATCACCATCTCCTGGGCGGAGAACGACCGCTGCAGCTCGGCGAGCGCGGACTGGATCGCGGCGTCGTCCACGGCGAGCTTCTCGCGAAGCTCGACGGGCGCGCGCTTGTGGTTCAGTCCCGTGACGAAGATCTCCATGCTACGGATTCACCGCAGAGGCACGGAGGACACAGAGAATGCTTCCGTTCCGGATTCCGGATCCGGGCTGCTTCGTGGACTCCGTGCCTCTGTGGTGCAACACATTCTTTCCTAGTGAAAGCGGTGGAAGTCGCTCCAGAAGACGCTCGCCCAGAACGTCGCCATGACGAGGAAGAAGCCGAGGACGGAGGCGAGCGCGGCGCGCCGGCCCTTGAAGGTCGGGCGTCCGCCGAGGGCCAGGATGGCGACGTACGCGGCGAGCGTGACGGTGGTCAGGATGATCTTGGGATCGTTGCGCCATTCGGGGCCCTTGCCCAGGTAGTTCCGCGCCTGGAGGTAGCCGACGATCAGGCCGCCCGCCAGGAGCAGGACGCCCGCGGCGATCGAGCGGCGGTTGATCCGGGCGACCGTCTCGAGCGGCGGAATGATGCCGAGGATGGACGTCGACGCGTGGTCCTTCAGCTGCCGCTGGGCGATCAGGTACAGGATCGACGAGACGAAGGCGATCGCGAACGCGCCGTACGAGCCGAGCGCCGTGAAGACGTGGAGGCTGGTCCAGACGCTCGACTTCGCCTGCGCGGTCGGCGATCCCTGCACGGGGATGCCCGTGAGGGCGATGGCGAGGAGCGTCGTCACCACCGCCAGCGGCAGCGTCGCGACGAGGATCACCGGCCACTTGCGGAGCGCGTCGAGCAGCAGCGCGACGATGATGATGGCCGTCGAGAGGAAGATGTAGGCTTCGATCGCTCCGGTCACGGGGAAGTGGCCGTCGCGGATGCCGATCCGGACGAGGTAGACGATGTGATCGACGGCGCCGAATAGCGCGCCGAAGCGGGCCGCCTGGAGGCCTTTGCGGTCGCCCGTCCGGACGGACCAGATCGCGAACGCGGTCGCCACCGCGTAGAGGACCAATCCGCCGTAGAGGCTGATCACCGGACGAGTCCTTTGAGGAGCCGCGTGCGGGCGGGCGACGGCGGCAGCGCCCGGAGGAGGCGGCGGCGCTCGCGGCCGAGCCGGAGCGCCGTCCGGCCGATCGACGCCGGCACGAGCGCCTCGAGCTGCCGGCGCAGCGCCTTCGCGAGCGAGGGGCTCTGGCCGCCCGTCGAGACGGCGATCACCACCGGCCCGCGCCGGAGGATCGACGGGACGATGAAGCTGCAGAGCTCGGGGACGTCGACGACGTTGACCGGGATCGACCGCCTGCGGCAGGCGGAGAAGACGGCACGGTTGACTTTCGGATCGTCGGTCGCGGCGATGACGAGGATCCGTCGGGCGACGTCGCCGGTGCGGAACCGGCGCGCGATCCGGCGGACGCGGAGCCGCCGCAGCGCGGAGGTGAACACGGGACTGACGACCGTGACGTCCGCGCCGGCGCGCCGAAGCGCGCGGGCCTTCTGGAGCGCCACGGAACCGCCTCCCACAACGAGGCACGGCTCGCCTTTCACCTTCAGCATCAACGGGTAATACATGGGGTGCGAATTATAGCATTCCGCCCGGGAACAAAAAAGACGGTCGTTTTTGTTCCCATTGATCCGCATCGGGGTTTCGTGACGGAAGATGCGCGTTCTGATAGTATGGGCACGGTGGTCGAGACGCGCGTCATCCGGGTGGACCCCCAGACGTTCGATCCCGCGGCGCTCGAACCGGCGATCGCGGCGCTCCGAAACGGCGGGCTGGTGGGAATGCCCACCGACACCGTCTACGGCGTCGCGGCCAACATGGATCATCCGGAGGCCGTGCGGCGGCTCCAGGAGTTCCGTCGCGGGCCGGAGGAGACGCTGCTCACGATCCACCTGGGCGACCGGGACGACCTGCGGAAGGTCGTGCCGGGTCCGGTGCCCGCGGCGGCCCAGCGGCTGATCCAGAAGTTCTGGCCGGGTCCGCTGACGATCGTCTTCCCGACCCCGGACGGGGCGGGCGTGGCGGTGCGGTATCCGAATCACCGGGTCGCGCGCGATCTGGTGAAGCGATCGGGGGTCCGGGTGGGCGCCCCGGCGGCCGGGGAGCCGCCGGCCGTGACGGGCGAGGAAGCCCGGCGCGCGCTCGAGGGGAAGGTCGACGTCCTGGTGGACGCCGGCCCGACGAAGCAGCACGGCCCGTCCACCGTGGTGCGCCTCCAGGGAGGGCGCGCCGAGGTGGTGCGCGAGGGGGCGATCCCGCGCGCCGTGATCGACGAGGTCAATTTGACGACGCTCCTCTTCGTGTGCACCGGCAACACGTGCCGCAGCCCGATGGCGGAGGCCATCGCGCGTCGCCTGCTGGCGGATCGACTCCAGGTGAAGGAGACCGAGCTCCAGGAGCGCGGCTACCGCGTCCTTTCCGCCGGCACGGCCGCGGGCCACGGCGGCGCGGCGGCCGAGGAGGCGGAGCAGGCGGTGAAGAAGTACGGCGCCGATCTCTCGCGCCACGAGACCCGCCCGGTCACGGTCGCGATGATCGAGGAAGCCGACCGCGTCTGGGTCATGACCCCGCGCCACAAGAAGACGCTGGTGGAATGGATGCCCGACCACGCGTCCAAGATCGAGCTGCTCGACCCGTCCGGCAAGGAGGTCGACGATCCCGTGGGCGGCTCGGCCGAGTTCTACCGCGTCGTCGCCCAGCAGATCCACGACAGCCTGACGAAGCGCCTGAAGGAGATTCCATGAAGATCGCGATCGGGGCGGACCATGCGGGGTTCGCCGCCAAGGAAGAAATCAAGACGGTGATCAAGGCCCTCGGCCACACCGTCATGGACCAGGGGACGACGGGCGAAACGTCGGTCGACTATCCGGACTTCGCCGAGAAGGTCGCCCGCGCCGTCGCGTCCGGGGAGGCCGAGCGCGGGGTCCTGATCTGCGGGACCGGCATCGGCATGTCGATCGCCGCGAACAAGGTCACGGGCATCCGCGCCGCGGTGGTGAGCGACGAGAAGACGGCGGCGCTCAGCCGCCAGCACAACGACGCGAACGTCTTCTGCGCGGGTTCGCGCACGACGCCGGTGGTGAAGATCGCCGAGAGCCTGAAGGTGTTCCTGCAGACGCCGTTCGAGGGGGGACGCCACGTGAACCGGGTGAACAAGATCACCGCGATCGAGAAGGCGCGCTAGGCGCGGATGCCCTCTTTCGCGAGGCGGGCGGTCAGCCGGAGCTCGAGGGCTCGGTAATAGTCCAGCCGCGGCGCGAATCCCAGGGATTCCTTCATCCGCTGCTGCCGCTCGATGCGGCGCCGGACCTCGTGGAGCAGGGAGACGAGCACCCGGCTGCGGAGCTGGGCGCGGGCGAGGAGGACGAGGTAGGCGAACGCGGCGAGCGAGCCCGTCAGCGCGGGCCAGAACAGATCGCGAATCCAGCGATCGATCGACATGTCGAAATCCGCCACCCCAGCACCGCCTTTCTACACCCTTAATTCGGCGGAACCGGGCGGGATCTTCAATTCACCCCTTCATGGCGTGGGCAGCGATCAGGAGCAGATTGCCCCCGAGGCCGATCAGGAACGGCTTCTTGGCCTCCTCCCAGTGGAGAAACACGAAGATCAGTCCCACGATCGGCAGGAGCAGGCAGGCCACTCCCCATCCCACGCTCTCCTGGAACGCCGTGATCAACAGCCAGATGCCGCCGATCACCGAGAGAGCAATGCCTAACACCAGCAGCGCGATCACCATCCGTCACCTCCCTGTCCTGCTCTTTGATGGGAGCCGGCGGCGGATCGTTTCAGAAAACTTGAATCATTTCCAGCCGGCGAGGACGTGGAGCTGGGGCATGACCGAGACCTCGCGGCCGCAGGCGCGGCGGAGTCGGGCGAGGACGGCGCCGTCGGGGGGCACGGTCGACGGGTTGACCGGCGTGGCAAGCTGGAGGATGAGCGTCATCTCGGGAGGGACGAGCCGCGCCGCCGCGGCCACCTCGTCCTCGCGGCTGTCCTGCATCACGACGATCTTGACGAACGCCTCCCGGCCGCGGGCGAGCTCCAGGCAGCGCCGGACGTCGGCCTCGTCCGCCCGGACGCCCGGGCAGGAAGGCAGCTTGATGTCGAACGCGAAGATGTCGATCGCGTCGGCGCAGACGGCCAGCCGGTCGGCGAGCGTGCCGCTCGTGTCGAGGTAGGTCTTCATCCCCATCGCGCGGACGCCGAGCGCGACCTCGCGGACGAACTCCGCCTGAATCACCGGCTCGCCGCCCGTCAGGCTCACCGACGGATGGGGGCCGAACGACCGGATCACCTCGAGCGTCTCGGCGACCGACGCGGGATTCTTCCGCGTCTCCCCGCGGATCGTCCACGCGCCGGCCCGCTCCCACGACTCGGGCGTGTCGCAATAGACGCAGCGGAGATGGCATCCCGAGAGCCGGACGAAGATCTGGCGGAGCCCCGCGTAGGGTCCTTCGCCCTGCCACGACGAGAAGACTTCGAGAAGATGGCCGCGGGGGGGGTCAGCCATGGAGCGCCCGCAGACTTCTCAGGCACGATTCGCAATGGCCGCACCAGGCGCGGCCGCCTTCGTAGCAGGGCCAGATGTGCTTGAGCGGCGCGTCGAGCCGCCGGCCGAGGGCGACGATCGCCTTCTTGTCGAGGGTTCCGGTGAAGCTGACCACGCGGACGCCGTTGGCGGTGGAGAACGAGAGCGCGCGGTTGACCGCCGACACGTACTCGGGCGAGTTGTCGGGGAAGGTGACCGCCTCCTCCTTGTTGAAGCCGGTGATGAGCCGCGTCGCGCCGAGCGACTCCGCGTGGGCGGCGGCGATCTCGATGAACACGCCGTTGCGGTTGGGGACCCACACGGCCTTCGCCGACCGCTCCGACAGTTCGTTCTTCGGGAGCGCCGCGCGGCGGTTGACGAGCGCCGTGCCGGTCAGCGCCGCGAGCCACGGGATCGCGATCACCCGGTGGGGGATGCCGTAGCGGCGCGCGATCTTCGCCGACGCCGCCCGCTCGCGCTTCGCCGCGCGCTGGCCGTAGTCGAACGTGAGCGCGAGCACGACGTCCATCTTCCGCGTCGCCGCGGCGAGCGAGACGGTCGAGTCGAGTCCGCCGGAGAGGATGGCCACGCCTTTCATGGGCGCAGAGCATATCAAGATCAGGTATCTTGGGGAAGATGCGCTGCTTCATCGCCGTCGCGCTGCCGGCCCCGGTGCGGAAGCTCCTGGTCCAGGTCCAGGAGGCGCTCCGGCGGGCCGACGCCCACGTGAAGTGGGTGGAGGAGGAGAACCTCCACCTGTCGCTGAAGTTCCTCGGAGACCTCGGCGAGGACGCGGTCGCGACGCTCAAGGGGGCCCTGTCGATCGAGGCGCTCCGGTGGCCGGCGATGGAGCTGACGTACGAGGGCATCGGGACGTTTCCCGAGCGGGGCGTGCCTCGCGTGGTGTGGGCGGGCTGCGCGGGCGATCTGCCGAAGCTCGCGGCGCTGGCCGGCGCCGTCGAACGGTGCGCGGAGCAGGTCGGCGTCCCGCGGGAGCGCCATCCGTTCGCCGCCCATCTCACGCTGGGGCGCGTGAAGTCCGACCGCAACGTCAAGCGGCTGATGTCGGCGATCGACAACCAGCGCCGGGTGCCGCTCGGGAAGGACCACGTGCGGGAGTTCGTCCTCTACAAGTCCACCCTGACCGACCAGGCTCCCGTCTATGAAGTGCTGGCGGCCTTCCCGCTGAAGCCGTGAGCGTCGCGCTCACGCATGAATGAAGCCGGCGGGCTGCTTGAGGCTCGTCTTCAGGTAGTTGTCGAGGCCGATGCGGTGGTCGCGGGTGGCGTAAACCTCGCCGAACGCCTTCGCCTCGAGCTGGAGGGCCTGGTCGATCGGCAGCTTCGCGCCGTCGAGGATCGTCCGGCGGAGGATCTCGTCGACCTTGCGGGAGAGCCCCTTCAGATCCACCTCGGGCAGCACGGCGGGGATGCGCGGGGAGGGGAGCGGCGCGGAGGAGAGGGACCGGGCGATCTCCGCGGCGCGCGAGACGACGTCGCCCTCGACGATCTCGGTGATGAGGCCGAGCTGGAGCGCTTCGGCGCCGGAGAGCGTGCCGCCGGTGCGGAGGAGCCGCCACGCGGCGGCGAAGTCGATGAGCCGCGGGAGCCGCTGGGTCGCGCCGGCGCCGGGGATGATGCCGAGCCGGACTTCGGGCTGGCCGAACAGCACCGACTGGCCCATGCGGGCGATGCGGGCGGTGCACGCGTAGGCGACCTCGCTCCCCGCGCCGAGCGAGAGGCCGTTCAGCGCGGCGATCGACGGCTTGCCGAGCGTCTCGAGCCGCCGGAGGGTCCGGTTGCATTCCGCCGAGGCCGACTCCGCCTCGGCGGGCGACGGGATCGACGCGAGCAGGCTGATATCGGCGCCCGCCGCGAACGCCTTGGTCCCGAATCCCGTGAGGACGACCGCGCGGATCTTCGGGTCGGCCTGGATCGCGGCGAGGTGGGCGTCGAGCTGGCGGAACGCGTCGCGGTTGAGCGCGTTGAGCGTCTTGGGGCGGCGGAAGGTGAGGACGGCGACGTCATCGCGGTCCTCGCGGAGGACGACGGGGATCGTCCACGGCCCGAACTGGCGCGGGACCTTGAAGCCGGGCCGGGACTTGGCGTACGCCTCGACCAGGGCGCGAACCTTGGCCGCGCCGAGCTCGTTCATCATCGCGAACGGGGGCTTGAGCGCGAGCCCGAGCTCGACGCCGATCTCGAGATCCCCCAGGTCGACGATGCCGCTCTCCAGCGCTTCGCACGCGAGCCCGAAGTAGACGGCGAGGAACTGGCCCGAGATCTCCTCGTACATCTGGTTCGAGTAGCTGACCGTGTCGCCCTTGTCGGCGCCGCGCCATCCCTTGCCGGTCGCCGCCTGCTCGTCGAGCGACGGCGGCGAGTGGAACCAGGGCATGATCGTCTCGCGGTAGGCGGTCAGGCTCTCGCGCGTGATCAGGTTGCCGCCGGCGAGGTTGACGACGGTGAACGGGCCGGCGGTGGCGCCGAACGCGCGGCAGGCGATCGCGTCGATCACCGCCGGGGGGAACCCCTTCTCCTCGACCATCAGGGCCTGGAGGAACAGCCCTTCGAAGATCGGATTGACCGCGTAGCCGTACCGGCCGCGGACCCGGATGGGAACCTTGCCGATCGCCTCGTAGAACCGGCAGCACCAGTCGGTCACGGTCGACTTCGGCCCCGCGACGATCTCGACGAGCGGATTGTGGTCGGCGGGAAAGAAGAAGTGGTGGACGATCGCGCGTTCGGGCCGCTTGAGCCGCTCGAAGATCCGCTCGGGCTCGAGGTGGGACGAGGTCGACGCGAGGATCGCGTGGGCGGGGACGATGCGCTCCATGCGCTCGAAGACGCCCTGCTTGACCGCGAGATCTTCCGTGGCGGCCTCGATCACGAGGTCGCATCCCATCAGGAGCGACGGGTCGAGCGAGAACGTGAGCGACCGCTGGATGGACTCCAGTTCGAGCGGCCGGAAGATGCCGCTGTCGCCGCCGCGGCGGAGCTTCTGCTGGATGCGCTCGCGGCCGGCGTCGAGCGCCTCCTGGGAAATGTCGTGGACCAGGAGGGAGACGCCGTGGCGGGCGAGGATGCGGGCGAAGTAGAGGGCGACGTCGGGACCGATGTTGCCCGAGCCGACGACGGCAACCCGGCCGGTCGTGCGGCCGGCGAGCGTGAACCCCATGTCGGGGGCCGCGCGGCGCGGCCTTCTCCTCCTACCCCTCAACTACCCGGAATCCGGGGGCCGTCCACCGGAATTCGGGGAAATAGATCCCCGCAGGAGATGGGCACGCCATCCCCCGGGGAAGGAGATGGGGATCCGTCTTCCCTGGATTCGGGATTCTGGATTCCGGCTTACGACCAGTCTGCGCCGCGGCCGAGGCTCATCAGGAACTCGGCGTTGGACTTCGTCTTCTTGATGCGGTCGAGCAGGGTCTCCATCGCCTCGATGAGCTTCATGTCGGCGAGCACCTTGCGCAGCATCCAGATGCGGGCGATCTCGTCCTTGTGGAGGAGCAGCTCCTCGCGGCGGGTGCCGGAGCGCGTGAGGTCGAACGACGGGAACATGCGGCGGTCGGCGAGCTCGCGCACGAGGTGGAGCTCGCTGTTGCCGGTGCCCTTGAACTCTTCGAAGATGACTTCGTCCATCCGGGAGCCGGTGTCGATGAGGCAGCTGCCGACGATGGTCAGCGATCCGCCCTCTTCCACCTTGCGGGCGGCGCCGAAGAAGCGCTTGGGGCCCTGGAAGGCGGTCGAGTCGATGCCGCCCGACAGGATGCGGCCCGAGTGGGGCGCCTCGGTGTTGTAGGCGCGCGTCATGCGGGTGATCGAGTCGACGAGGATCAGCACGTCCTTGCGATGTTCGACGAGACGCTTCGCCTTCTCGAGGACCATCTCCGTGACCTGGATGTGGCGGGAAGGCGGCTCGTCGAAGCAGCTGGCGATGACCTCGGCCTCGCCCTTCAGGTTGCGCTTGAAGTCGGTGACCTCTTCCGGCCGCTCGTCGATGAGCAGGACGATGAGGTAGATCTCGGGGTGGTTCTTGAGGACGGCGTTGGCGATCTTCTGGAGGAGGACCGTCTTGCCGGTGCGGGGCGCGGCGACGATGAGGGCGCGCTGGCCCTTGCCGAGCGGGGCCATCATGTCCATGACGCGCATCGACAGGTCCTGGGAGTCGGTCTCGAGCCGGACCCGCTCCGACGGGTTGGTCGCGGTGAGGCTCTCGAACGGGACGGCGCCCTGGGCCTGGTCGGGGTTCGAGTGGTTGATGAGCTCGACCTTGAGGAGGGCGAAGTACTTCTCGCCGTCCTTGGGCGGGCGGATCTGGCCGCTGATGATGTTGCCGGTGCGCATGCCGAACCGGCGGATCTGCGAAGGCGAGATGTAGATGTCGTCGGGGCAGGGCAGGTAGTTGTACTTCGGCGACCGGAGGAAGCCGAAGCCCTCGGGGAGGACCTCGAGGACGCCCTCGCCGAACAGGAGGCCGTTCTGCTTGGCCTTCTCCTGGATGATCTTGTAGATGATCTCCTGCTTCTTGAGGCCCATGACCTCCTTGATGCCCTCCTGGCGGGCGAACTTGAGGAGGTCGGCCATCGTG
>Ga0134121_10000943_pt1 | contig 29281 bp, 31 predicted proteins | sample KB301_FD_96463 | JGI IMG/M metagenome (GOLD analysis project Ga0134121, IMG submission 96463) | Terrestrial soil microbial communities without Nitrogen fertilizer from Kellogg Biological Station, Michigan, USA - KB3-0-1 | ecosystem: Environmental > Terrestrial > Soil > Unclassified ... | reverse complement strand
CGAGGGTCAAAGGGGATGTGTACTACAAGACCATCGAAATCCATCAAGGCGCCGTGGTTGAAGGCCGCCTTGTACATCACGCGTCGGAAATCAAGGGCGTCGAGCTCAAGCTCGCCTCAGGTTCCTAAGGAGCAAGAATGAACGCAGTCACGGAAATGCCCACACCGCTGGTCTTCAGCGACAGCGCCGCCAACAAGGTCAAGCAGCTGATCGAGGAAGAAGGCAACCCGGAGCTCAAGCTCCGCGTCTTCGTCACCGGCGGGGGTTGCTCGGGCTTCCAATATGGGTTCACCTTCGACGAGGTGAAAAACGAGGACGACGCCATCATGGAGAAGAATGGCGTGCAGCTCCTGATCGACCCGATGAGCTACCAATACCTCGTCGGCGCCGAGATCGACTACCAGGAAGGTCTGGAAGGCGCCCAGTTCGTGATCAAGAACCCCAATGCGCAGAGCACCTGCGGTTGCGGGTCCTCTTTCTCGGTCTGAGTTAAGACACTTCGACTGAAGGGGCCGCAAGGCCCCTTTTGTTTTCGGGAGCTACTACTCCAGCTGCGCGAGCCCGCCCTGCGCGACGAGGTCGAGGCGCGCGACGAGCGGCCGGGTTTCGGTGCTGAAGCCGGCGACTTCGCTCGCCGGCAGCGGCAGCGCCGCAGGCAGCGCGATCGTGAGCGGATTGCGCGCTTGGCCGGCGACACGGAACTCATAGTGCAGGTGGGGCCCGGTGGCCCAGCCCGTCTGGCCGACGTAGCCGATGATGTCGCTTTGCGCGACGCGCGCGCCGCGGCGCACCGCGATGCGGCTCAGGTGCGCATAGACGGTGGAATACTGGCCGTTGTGCCGCAGGATGACCACGTTGCCGTAGCCGCCCTTCACGCCGGCAAACTCGACGAGCGCATCGCCCGTGGCCCGCACGCGGGTCCCGGTCGGCGCGGCGTAGTCGGTGCCCTGGTGCGTGCGCCACGTCTTCTGGATCGGGTGCTTGCGCATGCCGAAGCCCGAGCTGATGCGCGAGAACTCGAGCGGCGAGCGCAGGAACGCCTTGCGCAGATTCTTGCCGTCCGGTGCGTAGTAGCTCGAGCCGTAGCGCACTGCGCGCAGGGCTTTTCCCTTGTTGACGAACTCCGCCGCGAGGAGGCGCCCGGCGCGCACCGGGCGCCCATTGAGATGGTAGAGCTCATAGACGACCGTGAAGCGATCGCCTTCACGCAGGTCGCGGTGGAAATCGATGTCGCCGCCGAATACGTCGGCAAGCTGCATCGCGATCGCGTCGGGGATGCCGACGTCGTCGGTCGCCGCGAAAAGCGAGCTCTTGATGACGTTCGCCTTCATCGTGACGCGCGTTTCGAGCGATGCCTGCTCCTCCACCGCGCGGAAGCCGTCCCCTTGCGGCACGATCTTCACCAGGGTGTCGCGGCCGGTGAGGAAGCTGATCGCGGTGGGCGCGCCGTCGCCCGAAAGGTCGGCGCGCACCTGCGCGCCCGGACGCAGCGCGCGCAACGCCGGCGTACGCACGAGGCGCTGGATCGCGCCGTCATCGACGCCGAGGCGCTCAAGAAAGCTGGCGAGCGTGTCGCCGCGCTTGAATTGCTCTTCCTGGACGTACGCGCCGACGAGCGGAACCGCGCGAGCCTGAAGCGACAGAGCCTCGACGACAAGCGAAGTCGGCGGCGGCACCTCCGCGGTCTCGTGGCCGGGTGCAATGGTGGCGAACGCAGCCACGACGCCGAAGAGGGCGAAGAGGGCGACGATGATGCTGCGTCCAAGCGTCCGGGGGAACGCCATAGATCGGCTAGAATCCCTTTTTATTCATAAGCCTGCGCAGTCTAGCCAAGGCGATAACGTCCGGCAATCGAATATGTCCGCCATTGAGCAGGCCATCCAGACCATCCGTCGGGGCTCGGACGAGCTAATCGTCGAGGCAGAGCTCAAGAAAAAGCTCGCCAGCGGGCGGAAGCTTCGCGTGAAGCTCGGTCTCGACCCCACGGCGCCGGACCTGCACCTCGGGCATACGGTCGTCATCAACAAGCTGCGCGACTTCCAGACCCTTGGCCATCAGGTCCAGTTCCTGATCGGCGACTTCACCGGAATGATCGGCGACCCGACCGGCAAGAACCAGACGCGCCCGCCGCTTTCGCGGGAAGAGATCCTCGCGAACGCCGCCACCTATAAGGAGCAGGCATTCAAGATTCTCGATCCCGACAAGACCCAGATCCTGTTCAACTCCGAGTGGTCGGACAAGCTCGGCGCGGAGGGCATCATTCGCCTTGCGGCGAAATACACCGTGTCGCAGCTCCTCGAGCGCGACGATTTCTCAAAGCGCTTTCAGGCCGAGAGGCCGATCGCGGTGCACGAGCTCCTCTACCCGTTGATGCAGGGCTACGACTCGGTGGCGATGAAGGCCGATGTCGAGCTAGGCGGCACCGACCAGAAGTTCAACCTGCTCGTCGGACGGGAGCTCCAGCGCGCCTATGGCCAGGAGCCGCAGTGCGTGCTGACCATGCCGCTTTTGGAAGGCACCGATGGCAAGGAGAAGATGTCGAAATCGCTCGGCAATTACATCGGCATCACCGAGCCCGCGCGCGACATGTTCGGCAAGCTGATGCGCATCTCCGACGAGCTGATGTGGCGCTACATCGATCTGCTGTCCTTCGCGCCCGCCGACAGGATCGCTTCTTGGAAAAAGGAAGTGAAGTCCGGTCGCAACCCGCGCGAGGTCAAGGTCGAGTTCGCGAAGGAGATCGTCGCGCGCTTCCATTCTCCGGTCGCCGCAAAGAAGGCCGAGGAAGAGTTCAACGCCATGTTCCGCGATCGCGAGGTGCCGCAGGATATGGAGGAGGTGAAGCTGCACTATCCCGCGGCAGGCCTTCCGATCACCCAGCTGCTGAAACAGTTGAACTTGGCGTCCAGCACGACGGAAGCGAGTCGCTTGGTCGAGCAGGGCGGCGTGAAGGTGAACGGAAGCCCGGTTTCGGACCGCGCGCTGAAACTAGCCGGGGGAGCGACCTACGTCATCCAGGTGGGCAAGCGCAAGTTCGCGCGCGTGCGCCTTGCCTAGCGACCACCGCGACTGGAATGCGCTCGCCTGGAGCTATCTCCAGTCCGGCCAGAACGACCTTGCCCTCGATGCCGCGCAACGCGCGCACGAAGCGAGCCGCAACAACCTCGACTACCTGAACACGCTCGGCGTCGCCTACGGCGAGGCGGGAGACCTCGAGCGCGCGGAGTCGAGCTTCCGCAAGGCGCTCAAAAGGAAGCCCGTCTTCCTCGACGCGCTCATCAACCTCGCCAAGACGCTGGAGAAGCAGGAGCGCTTCGCCGAGGCGATCACGCTCTATGAGCGCGCGCTCGCGCTGGATGAGGCATTTCCAAAGCTGGCGACGAACCTCGCCAACCTCTACCGCGCACGCGGCGACGCGAGGCGCGCCCGCCAATTGCTCGAGCGCCTCGCTCGCCATATCGACCCGCAGGATCTCGCCCTGGCGCTTGCCGCGTGCGACTACGAGCTTGCCGGCATCGGCGCCACGATCGACCGGCTCGCCGCGGCCGTTAAGCAACGTCCGGAATGGCTGGGCGCTACCAGCGCATTGGCTCACGCATGCCTCGCCGATGCGCGCTGGCGCGAGGGCTGGCATCACTACCTGGCACGTCACGCTGGCAAGGCGTCGGCGCTCCCTGCGCGCCTGGAGGACGAGCGCGTCCTGCTGCGGGGCGAGCAGGGTATCGGCGACGTGCTCTTCTTCCTGCGGTTTGCTCCGCTCCTCAAAGCGCGCGGTGCGAAGCTGAGCCTGGTTTGCGCGAAGAAGCTGCACGATGTAGTCGGCATGCCGGCTATGGAAAGCGAAGTGCCCGGCTTCGATCGGCAGCTGCTGCTCGGCGACCTGCCGGTGCATCTCGACTGCCATGACACGCCGCCGGCATGGCCGCTCAGCGTGAGCGATGAGGCGCGTCGCGCCGCACGCGAGCGGCTGGCCGCGCTCGGGTCGGGCCCTTATTTGGCTGTCACATGGCGCGCCGGCACGGATACGGCGCGCGGGCGGGAGTTCGGCGCAGAACGGGCATCGCTGACCAAGGCAGTGCCGCCGGCGGAGCTGGGAGCCGCGCTTCGCGGCTGGCAGGGCACTACGGTCCTCCTGCAGCGAGGTGCCCGCGCGGGCGAAGCAGGGCGCTTCACCCCGGCGTTCGGCGCGCAATGCCACGATCTTTCGGCGCTCGGCGAGGACTTGCCCGTGCTCCTCGCCGTGCTCGCCGAGATCGACGAATATGTGACCGTGAGCAACACGAACGTGCATCTTCTCGCCGGGCTGGGACGCACGGCGCGCGTGCTGATCCCGTATCCCGCGGAATGGCGCTGGATGCGGCGCGAAGGCCGCTCGCCGTGGTTTCCCGACTTCCCGGTCTATCGACAGGAGCTGTCTCGCGACTGGCAGCCGGCGCTGCGCGAGCTGCGCGGAGACCTCGGCCTGTGACCTACGAGGTCTATGCCCTCAAGTACGCGCATCACGACCGGCGCGCGTCCGAGAACTTCATCGGTGGCGACCCGCACGACGGTCCGATGCCGCTCGATTATTTCGTCTGGCTCGTGCGCGGCGAGGGACGCGAGCTCGTCGTCGATACCGGCTTCTCCGCCGCGATGGCGCGAAAGCGCGGAAGGCTGCACCTGCGCTGCCCGAGCGAAGCGCTAAGGCTGATGGATGTCGAGGCAGCGAAGGTCAATGACGTCGTGATCACGCACCTGCACTACGACCACGTCGGCAACTTCGAACTTTTCCCCTCGGCGACCCTGCACCTGCAGGAGCTCGAGATGCGCTACGCCACGGGCCGCTACATGTGCAGCGAGTGCTTTCGGGGCGCGTTCGAGGCCGAGGATGTCGCCGGCGTCGTGCGTCGCCTCTACGAGGGGCGCGTGCGCTTCCACGATGGCGAGAGTCATCTCTTCCCCGGCATCTCGCTGCACCTCATCGGCGGCCACACGATGGGATTGCAGGTGATGCGCGTCGCGACTCGGCGCGGATGGCTGGTGCTCGCCTCGGATGCGAGCCATTTCTACGCCAACATGGAGCAAGCGCGACCGTTCCCGATCGTGTGGTCCGTCGCCGACATGATGGACGGCCACGCGCGCCTGCGAGCCCTCGCCGAGTCGCCGGGCCACATCATTCCGGGACACGACCCGCTTGTCATGGAGCGCTATCCGGCGCCTTCCGCCGCGTTGCAGGGCATCGTCGCGCGGCTGGACTGAGCTGGGAAAGGATGAAAATAAATTTCGATACGCCGGTCGATCGAGCCGGGACGTGGAGCCTGCGCTGGGACCGCTATGCCGGCCGCGACGTCATTGCGCTCTGGGTGGCGGACAGCGATTTCCGCGCGCCGCGCGCGGTGCTCGATGCGCTCCACGCCCGCGTCGAGCACGGCGTCTTCGGCTATAGCGGGGCGCCCGAGGAGCTGAGAGAGGCCATCATCGAATGGCTCGAGCGTCGCTATGGCTGGCGCATCGAGCCTTCCTGGATCGTTTTCCTGCCCGGCGTCGTCCCCGGCCTGCATGCCAGCGCGCGGCGCCTGCTCGCGCCGGGCGAGCTAGCGCTGGTGCCGACGCCGATCTACCAGCACTTCAAGCGCGCCATGGAGCTCGCGCCGCGGCCCCATGCCGACGTGCCGCTCGTGCTGGAGAACGGCCGCTGGGTCTTCGACTGGGACGTGGTCCGCCGCACGCCATGCCGGGCTGCCTACCTGTGCAATCCCCAGAACCCGGGCGGCACGGTGTTCACGCGCGCCGAGCTCGAGCGATTCGCCGAGCTCACGCGCGACGCGGTCATCGTCTCCGACGAGATCCACTGCGACCTGGTGCTCGAGCGCGCGGCACGCCATGTGCCGATCGCCAGCCTCGCGCCGGAGATCTCGCGCCGCACCGTGACGCTGATGTCGGCGAACAAGGCGTTCAACATTCCCGCCGTCGGCTGCGCCTGGGCGGTGGTCGAAGATCCCGGTCTGCGCCAGGCAATGGCGGCCGACATCGGCGCGCACATCCTGCCGTCGCCGTCGGTGATGGGTTATGTGGCGACGCTCGCCGCGCTTCGGCACGGCGAAGCCTGGCTCGCCGCCCAGATCGACTACCTGCGCGCCAATCGCGACCTCGTGCAGTCGGCGCTGTCGCTGCCCATGGCTGCGGTGCAGGCCACCTATCTCGCGTGGATCGACGCGCGCGCGGTGAAGGATGCGCACGAGCTCTTCCTTAGTCACGGCGTGGCAGTGTCCCCGGGCGAGCAGTTCGGGGCGCCGGGCTACGTCAGACTGAACTTCGCGACCCAGCGCGCGCGCCTGCAAGAGGCGCTGCAACGCATGCAGCGCGCTCTTCGTCCTGCAGGCTGAGCGCGGCGTCGAGCACGCGCTCGAGGTGCGGGTCGCGCACGCCGACCTCGTGCATGTGGTCCAGCGTGTTCCGGATATAGTCCACGCAAGGCCCGCGCTGCCCGATGCCCTGCGCGACGAGCCGCGCCCGGCCGTGCAGGTCGAGCTCACGCACGTAGGCGGGGTGCGATGGATCGGCGACGAAGGCGAGCGCGTGCAGCCGCCGGCCGCCCCGCAGGCGGATCGGCACGAGGCGCGGCTGGTAGACGCGGCGCGGCATCTCGCGATGCCAGAGGCTCGTAAGGCAGCTTCGAACCTCGCGGCTGCCGATGCGAAACGCCATGCCCCAGCACGATCCGCCGGCACAGAGTCCCATGACGAGCCCGGGCCTGCTGTGCGTGCCGCGATAGCGCGTTGACAGGATGCAGAGCGCCCGGTGGTAGCCGTGCGCGCGGGCGAGGCGCTTCTCGCGGTAGGCGAAGCACGGCGACCACATGAGCGAGCCGTAGCCGAAGACCCAGAATTGTCCCCGCGGAAGCGATGCCATGAACTCGCCGAGCTTCATCGCGGCCGGATTATGCCGTCTCCGCCCTGTCAACCGGACGCAAGGGTAAACGTTGTTCGAGACAGATCCGCATATGGATCGCCTTCTTTAAAGACAGGAGAAAACCAGTGAAGAAGCTGCTCGTGACATTGATGGCCTCCGCGTTCGCCGTTACCGCGTTCGCGCAGGCCCCGAAGTCGGACACGGCGCCCAAAGCGCCGGCCGCGACCGAGGCCAAGAAGGACGCCGCCCCGGCGCCGAAGGCCAAGGGCGACAAGAAAGCCACCAAGACCAAGAGCGAGAAGAAAGCCAAGTCCAAGGGCAAAGGCAAGGCGAAGAGCGACGAGGCCAAGAAGTAAGGCGCGCGCTCTCAGGCAACAAGCAGCACCAGCCCGGCTTCGGCCGGGCTTTTTTTGCGCTAAAGTTTTCTCGTTGCGCCGCCTCCTCCTTCTGCTCCTCGCTTGCGCCGCGCCGGCACTCGCCGACGAGAACGACTGGCAGGTGCCGTTCATCACGACGCCCGGCGACGTGGTCGAGCGCATGCTCGAGCTCGCGGGCACGAAATCCGGTGATCTCGTCGCCGACCTCGGCTCGGGCGACGGCCGCATCGTGATCGCGGCAGCGCGCAAGTACGGCGCGCGCGGGCTGGGCATCGAGCTCGACGCGAAGCTGGTGGAGCTATCGCGCGAGAACGCTCGCAAGGCCGGCGTCTCCGACCGGGTCGCGTTCGTCCAGGGCGACGTCCTGGAAGCCGATTTCTCCAAGGCGAGCGTGGTGACGGTGTATCTGCTGCCCAATCTCATCAGCCAGCTCGAGCCGAGGTTCCTCGCGCTCAAGCCCGGCACGCGCATCGTCTCCCACACGTTCCACATGCCGAGCTGGCGCCCCGACCGCAGCGTGACGCTGCGCGTGACGCAGCCCCATCCCGGCCAGGGCGACGAAAGCACGCTCTTCCTGTGGATCGTGCCGGCCGACGTGCGCGGCGTCTGGAAGGGCGCCGGCAGGCCGGTGCGCATCGAGCAGAACTATCAGGAGATCGACGTCGACGGCGCGCGCGGCACGCTTGCCGGCAATGCCATCGCCTGGGGCAAGTTCCGCGGCCGCGTCGAAGGCAATCGCATCGTCGGCGCCGACGGCGGCGTCCTCACGCGCGAGCGCTAGAGCACCTTCCCGGGGTTCATCAGGTTGTGCGGATCGAGCGTGTGCTTGAGCGCGCGCATGAGCTCGAGCTCGATCGCCGGCTTGTGCCGCAGGATCTCGTCGCGCTTGAGCTGCCCGAGGCCGTGCTCCGCCGAGATCGAGCCGCCGAGCTCGGCCACCGTGTCGTAGACGATGCGGTTGACCGCGGGCCGCTCGAAGACGAGCCCCTCGGGCCCGATGTTGTAGTGGATGTTGCCGTCGCCGACGTGGCCGAAGGCGTAAATGCGGACGTCGGGGAACTTCGCGGCGAGGCGCGGACCGGCGCGCTCGATGAATTCCGCGGTCTTCGAGACCGGCACCGAGACGTCGTGCTTCACGTTCGTGAATTGCGCCTCGGGCACCGTCTCGCGGATGCGCCACAGCGCGCGCGCCTGCTCGCCGCTCTGCGCGAGTACGGCATCCTCGATCGCCCCGCGCTCGGCACAATCGGCGAGCACCTTCTCAACCCGATCGCGCAGGGTGAGTTCTTCGCCGCTATCCGCGATCTCGGTGAGGACGTACCACGGGTGGACGGCGGCGAGCGGGTCCTGCGTGCCCGGCGCGAATTTCAGCACCGCGTCGACGCAGCTTCGTGCCAGGAGCTCGAACGCGGAGAGCCGCTCGCCGAGCTTTTCGTGCAGCGTGGCGAGCAGCTCCACCGCGGCGGCGGCGCTCTGCAGCGCGATCCATGCCGTCACGCTGGCGCTCGGCTTGGGATGCAGCCTCAGCACCGCCGCGGTGATGATGCCGAGCGTGCCTTCGGCGCCGAGGAAGAGCTGCTTGAGGTCGTAGCCGGTGTTGTCCTTGCGCAGCCCCCGCAGGCCGTCCCAGACGCGCCCGTCGGGGAGCACCACCTCGAGGCCCAGCACCTGCTCGCGTGCGGTGCCATAGCGCAGCACGTTGATGCCGCCGGCATTGGTCGAGAGGTTGCCGCCGATCTGGCAGCTGCCTTCGGCGGCGAGCGAAAGCGGGAACAGCCGCCCCGCCTCGTCGGCGGCGGCCTGCACGTTGGCGAGCACGCAGCCCGCCTCGACGGTGAGCGTGTCATTCAGCCGGTCGAGCGCGCGGATGCGGTTCAGGCGGCCGAGCGCGAGCACCACCTCGCGGCCTTTGCCGGTCGGCGTGGCGCCGCCCGAAAGCCCGGTGTTGCCGCCCTGGGGAACGATCGCGATGCGCTCGCGCGCGCAGGCCGCGACCACGCGCGCGACCTCGTCCGTATTCGCCGGACGCACGACGCACTCGGCGCTGCCGCTGTACTGCCGCCGCCAATCGGTCAGGTAAGGCTGGGTATCCTTTGGATCGGTGAGGACATTGGCGCCGCCTACAATGTCGCCAAAGAGCCTTTCAATCATCGAGCGACGGATTCTCTTATGGTCAGCCGTGCAAAGGAAGTGGGCCCCGGGCGGTTTCGCGAATCGGCCGGGCGCTACTACGAGGACTTCGAGATCGGCCATGTGTACGAGCACCGGCCGGGCCGCACGCTGACCGAGACCGACAACATCTGGTTCTCGCTCCTAACGATGAACCAGCATCCGCTGCACATCGACAACGTCTACGGCGCGGGCACCGAATTCGGCAGACCGCTCGTCAACTCCGCGCTGACCCTCGCCATCGTCACCGGCATGAGCGTATCGGACGTGAGCCAGAAGACGGTGGCGAACCTCGGCTGGGACAAGGTGCGCCTGACCGCGCCGGTCTTTGCCGGCGACACCATCTATGCCGAATCGGAAGTCATCGCCAAGCGGGAAAGCAAATCGCGGGCGCACCACGGCATCGTCACCGTGCGCACGACGGGCAAGAAATCGGATGGGACGGTCTTCATGACCTTCGAGCGCTCGGCGCTCATTCCTTTGCGCGGCCACGCCGTCGATGATCGGCTGGATTACTAGCGCGCTTCTTCTTGCCGCCGTCGCGACGGCACAGGAGAAGCCCCTCGTCGTAGGCGCGGTCGTCTCCGAGACTGGCGCGCACGCCGCTGCGGCGGCGGACTACCGCAGGGGGCTCCTCCTTTGGGCAGAGCAGGCGAAGGTCGATCTGCGGTTGAAGGACGACGCCTCGGAAGCGGCGAAGAGCGGCGTGGCATACGCCGAGCTGATCAAGGAAGGCGCGCAAGTCCTGATCGGCCCCTATGGCTCCGCGGCCACGCTCACCGGATCCGCCGAGGCCGAGCGCGCCCGCCGCGTGCTGCTCAATGCGGCGGGTCCTTCGGGGCAGGTGCACAAGCGGCAGCCGCGCTATGTGTTCCAGACTTCGCCGCCCTACACCGCCTATGCCGACGGCGTCCTCGCCGTGGCAAGCGAGGCGCATGCCGAGTCCGTCTACATCGTGGCGCGCGACGACGCGGGCTCGCGCGAGATGGGCGAAGCCGCGCTCATCCTTGCGCGCAAACTCGGCTTCCGGCAGGTCGAGCTGGAGATCTATTCCGCGGGCACGGTCGACTTCCTGCCGCAGCTCTACAAGGCGATGGGGATGCATGCCGATGCCTGGATCGCGTTCGGCGAGCCGCGCGACGGCGGCGACATCGTCAAGACCCTCAAGCGGCAGGGCTACGAGCCGCGCGTGCTCTATGTGCGGGCGAGCCCGGATCCGCGCTTCCGGCAGCGCGTCGGCCAGGACGCGGAATTCATCCTCGGCTCCGCAGAGTACGATGCGCGCTTTCCGACTCCGGGAAACGAGAGCTTCGTGAAAGCGTTCAGCGCCCGATGGTCCGCGACACCCGGTCCGCTCGCCGCGGCGGCGTTTGCGGCGGGCACCGTGCTCGCCGAGGGCGTGCGCCGTGCCGGCACTGCCGAGGGCGCCAAGCTGCGCGCCGTGCTCGCGACGATGGAGATCGACACCGTGCTCGGCCGCTACAAGGTCGATCCCGCCACCGGCGCGCAGGTTGGCATGAAGCCCGCGGTGACCCAGACCGTGCGAGGGCGCGCTCAGCCGATCTGGCCCGAGGCACTCGCCGGCCAGCGCAAGCTCCTGCCGTTCCTCTCATGGGCCGAGCGGGAGATCCTCAAATGATCCGCTCGTTTCTCTTCACGCCGGCCAACGTCGCGCGTCGCGTCGAGAAGGCGCTCGGCCTCGAGGCCGATGCCGTGATCCTCGACCTCGAGGATTCGGTGGCGCCGCCGGACAAGGCGGCGAGCCGGCCTGCGGTGGTGGCGGCGCTTGCGCGGCGGCGGAACGGCCTCCTCTATGTGCGCTGCAATGCGCCTTCGACCCAATGGTGCTACGGCGATCTCGTTCACACGGTGCAGAGGGGCCTCGATGGCGTCGTCGTGCCGAAGATCGAAAGCGCGGCCGACCTGCATGCGATCGACTGGCTGCTCGCCAACCTCGAGCGCGAGCACGGCATGGTGGAGGGCTCGCTCGACTTGATGCCGCAGGTCGAGACGGCGGCCGGGGTGCAGCGCGTCGACCGCATCCTGCAGGCGCGCGGCCTGCGTCCGTACCCGGGCCCCTGGCGCGTGAAGCGCGTTTGCTTCGGTGCCGGTGACTACGCGAACGACATGGGTCTGTCGACCACGCTCGACGAGCCGGAGCTGGCCGACGCACGGGCGAGGATCGTCCTGGCATCGCGCGCGGCCGGTGTCGAAGCGCCGATCGACAGCCCATGGTTCCACTTCAAGGAGACTGCGGCGTTCGCGCGCGCGCTCGAGCGCAGCCGGCGTGGCGGCTTCCAGGGGCGCTGCTGCGTTCATCCGGACCAGATCGGGCCGGTGAACGAGGCCTACCTGCCGGGTGCCGAGGAAGTGGCCTCCGCCGAGCGCATCGTCGCCGCTTTCGCCGAGGCCGAGAAGCGCGGCGCCGCGGCGATCCAGGTCGACGGCCAGATGATCGACTACCCCATCGTGCATCGCGCGCGAAAGCTGATCGACGCGGTCGAAAAACTCAAGCGCAAGTGAGCGAGGAAGTGGTGCTGGTGCCGGGGCTCTGGATGCCCGCGGTGATCATGGTGCCTCTCGCCGCGCGCCTTGCGCGCGCCGGCTTCAGGCCCCGGCGCATCGCCTGCAGTGGCCGTCGCTCGCTCGACGCGGCGCTCGAGCGCCTGGCGCGCGAGCGCGCGGCACCTCATTTCGTCGGCCACAGCCTGGGCGGTGTGCTGATCTTCGACCTGCTCTCGCGCCACCCGGAGATCGGCGTCGCGCGCAGCGTGCTCATCGGCGCGCCGGTGAACGGCTGCCTTGCCGGCCGGCGCCTGGGCCGGTGGAAGATCGGGCGCTGGATGCTCGGTGCGAGCGCTTTGCGCTGGGAAAGCTGCGCCGCGCGCTGGCAGCGTCCGGAGGCGCTCGGCGTCATCGCCGGCACGCGCCCTCTCGGCCTCGGGCGAATGCTCGGCGCGCTGCCGGGCGAGAATGACGGTGTCGTGCGCGTCGAGGAGACCTCCGTCGAGGGAATGACCGACCGCGTGCTCCTGCCGCAGGGGCACAGCATGCTGGTGGTGTCAGCCCGCGTGTCGGGCTTGGTGGAACGTTTCCTGCGCGCGGGAAGCTTTGCATGAGAATTCTCCTCGCCTTCGCCGCGGCTGGCCTCCTCGCCGGCTGCGAATCGCTCTCCTACTACGGCCAGGCGATCGGCGGGCATTTCAAGCTGATGTCGCAGGCGCGCCCGCTCGATACCTGGCTCGCCGATCCGGCGACGCCGCCTGAGCTCAAGGCGCGCCTCGAGACGGCGCGCGGCATCCGCGAGTTCGCCTCGCGCGAGCTGCACCTGCCGGACAACGGCAGCTACACCACCTACGCGGACCTGAACCGGCGCTTCGCGGTCTACAACGTATTCGCCGCGCCGAAGTTCTCGATCGATCCCAAGCCGGAGTGCTTTCCCATCACCGGGTGCGTGGCCTACCGCGGCTTCTTCTCCGAGAAGGAGGCCGATGCCTACGCCGACAAGCTGCGCGCGCAGGGCTTCGACGTCTACACCGGGGGTGTCCTCGCCTACTCGACGCTTGGCTGGTTCGATGATCCGCTGCTCTCGACCTTCATCCGCTATCCCGATGCCCAGGTGGCGCGGCTCGTGTTCCACGAGCTCGCGCACCAGCTGGTCTATGCGAAAGGCGACACGACTTTCAACGAATCCTTTGCCGTGGTCGTCGAGGACGAGGGCGTGCGGCGCTGGCTCGACGCGCAGGGCCGCGTTGCCGACCTGGCGGCCTTCCGCGCCGCGCAGGATCGCAAGCGCGACCTTGCGGCGCGCATCAAGGAGACGCGCGAGCGCCTGAAGGGGATCTACGCTGCCAAGCTCACGCCCGAGCAGATGCTCGAGCAGAAGAAGGGCGAGTTCGACCGGCTGCGCGCGCTCTATCCGAGCTTCGTGCCGTCGGAGCCGAACAACGCCTTCCTCGTCTCGATCGCGCTCTATAACGAGTTCGTGCCGGCGCTCGAGCGCGTGCTCGCGGCGTCGGGCAGCCTCGACGCCTTCTATGAGCGCGCGCGGGCGCTCGCGCACGAGGACCGCGAGCAGCGCGACGCGCTACTCGCGCGCGGTCCTTCCTAGGGCTAGCTGAGCGGAATGTCGACGAACTTGCGGTAGGCGGGCCGCTCGCGCAGCCGCTCGAACCACGCTTCGACCTGCGGGAATTTAGGCCGCTCGATGGGAACGCGCATCCAGCGCTGCACTTCGCAGCCGATCGGAATGTCGCCCATGGTGAACGCGGCGCCGGTGACGAATTTCTTCCCCGCCAGGTTCGCCTCCAGGACGGGCAGCAGCTTCGCCGTCTGCTCGCGTCCGGCCTCGATCGCCTTCATGTCGCGCTTCTCGGCCGGGGTGCGGATCAGGCCCCAGAACACATCGCGCATCGCCCGCTGGAAGGTGAACGCCCAGTCCATCCAGCGCTCGGCATCGGCGCGCGCCTTAAGATCCGACGGGCACAGCGTTCCCATGGCGTGCTTGGCGCAGAGGTAGCGCACGATGCTGTGCGACTCCCACAGGATGAAGCCGTCGTCGTCGATCGTCGGCACGAGCGAGTTCGGATTCATCTTCAGGTAATCGGGCGTCTTGGTGACCCCGTGCTCCATGCCGGCATTGATGCGCTCGTATTTCAGGCCGAGCTCTTCAGCGGCCCAGAGCGCCTTCTTGACGTTGACCGAGTTGACGCGTCCCCAGACTTTCAACATCGCACCTCCACATCAGGGACGGACCACGTTTTTTCAGAAAGTAAAACGTGGTACGTCCCTGTTTATGGTTTAGAAGCCGACTGCTTGTCCGTCCCGCCGCGGGTCGCTTGCCACGAAGTAACCGCCGTCCAATTTCCAGATCGCCTGGCAGCTGCCGAATTGGTTGTAGTCGTCGATGGTGACGATGCGGTGCCCGCGGCGCTGCAACTCTTCCAGCGTCGCCGGCGTGAAGCCGTTTTCCTCCACGCTCACGTCCATGCCCTGCACGAAGCGGAAGCGCGGGCCGTCGCACGCCGCCTGCGGGCTCTGCCCGTAGTCGGCGATGCGCACCAGGACTTGCGCGTGCCCCTGCGGCTGCATGGTGCCGCCCATCACGCCGAAGCTCATGACCGGCTTGCCGTCCTTGGTAAGGAAGCCGGGGATGATGGTCTGATAGGGACGCTTGCCCGGCCCGACGCAGTTCGGGTGTCCCGCTTGCAGCACGAAGGTCGCGGCGCGGTTCTGCAGCGAGATGCCGTCCACCACCACGCCCGAGCCGAAGCCCATGTAGTTCGACTGGATGAGCGACACCATCATGCCGGAGGCGTCGGCGGCGGTGAGGTAGACCGTGCCGCCCCTCGGCGGGTTGCCGGCGCCGAATTCCTGCGCGCGCTCGGGATCGATGAGCTTCGCGCGTGACTTGAGGTACTCGCGATCGAGGAGGTGGGCCGGCTTCACCTCGACCATGTGGTCGAGATCCGCCACGTAGCGCCACGCGTCGGCGAACGCAAGCTTCTGCGCCTCGATCTGCAGGTGCAGGCTGTCGGGCCCATCGACCGGATGCGAGCGCACATCGAAGTGCTCCAGCATGCCGAGCGCCATCAGCGCGACGATGCCCTGGCCGTTCGGCGGGATCTCGTGCAGGGTGTAGCCGCGGTAGTTCATCTCGAGCGGCTTCAGCCAGTCGGACCTGTGCGCGGCCAGGTCGGCGGCTTTCATGGCGCCGCCGTTTTTCTTCGCATGTGCCTCGATCTTCTCGGCGAGCGTTCCTTGATAGAACGCCTTGCCGCGCGTGCCCGCGATCTGTTCCAGCACCTCCGCATGCGCGGGCCACTTGAATCGCTGGCCGGGTCTGGGAGGGTTACCGCCCGGCAGGAAAGCATCGGCGAACCCGGGTTGGTTCTTCAGGATCGGCACCTGCTTCGCCCATTGGCCGGAGATCGTCGGCGAGACGAGGAAGCCCTCGCGTCCGTAGCGGATCGCGCGCTCGAAGAGGCGGTCGAAGGGCAGCTTGCCCCACTTCGCATGCAGCTCGTGCCATGCCGAGACGCAGCCCGGCACACTGACCGAGTTCCAGCCGCGCTCCGGCATCGCTTTCTGTCCGCGGAAATAATCCGCCGTCCACGCGGCGGGGGAGCGCCCCGAGGCGTTCAAGCCGTGCAGCTTGGCGCCGTCCCAGACGATCGCGTAGGCGTCGGAGCCGATGCCGTTGGAAACCGGCTCGACGAGCGTAAGCGTTATGGCGGTGGCGAGGATGGCATCGATCGCGCTGCCGCCTTCGGCAAGCATTTGCAGCCCGGCTTGCGCAGCGAGCGGCTGGGAGGTCGCGACTGCATTCGCAGCCAGCACGGGCTTGCGCGGCCAGGCGTAGGGATTGTTCCAGTTGAAGCTCATACCGCGCGTATCTGCTGCATATCCGTGTCACCCTTCATGACCTTGTCGATTCCGTCCTGCTTGAGCGTGCGCATGCCGTTGCCGAGCACGGCAGCGGCGATCTCGGCGACCGGCGCGCGGGTCTGGATCAGGCGCTTGACGCTCGCGTCGGCGATCATGAGCTCGTAGACCGGCAACCGCCCTTTGTAGCCTGTGCGGTCACATTCCGTGCAGCCTTTCGCCGCGAACATCGTGACCTTCTGCTCGCGCCACTTGCGCAGCACCGCGTCGCGATCGAGCGTCGAACCCTCGCAGTATTCGTCGGCCAGCGCTTCCATCTCGCGCTCGCCCGGCTCGAGGGGCGCGCGGCATTGCATGCACAGCCTGCGCACCAGGCGCTGTGCCAGCACGCCGAGCAGGGCGTCCGCGAAGTTGAAGGGATCCATGCCGAGGTCGAGGAGCCGCACCACGCTCTCGGCGGCGCCGTTCGTATGGAGCGTGGAGAGCACGAGATGCCCGGTGAGCGAAGCCTCGATGGCGATCTTGCTCGTCTCGGCGTCGCGCATCTCGCCCACCATGATGACGTCGGGATCGGCGCGCATGAAGCTGCGCATGGCGGCGGCGAAGGTCCAGCCGATCTTGGGGTTCATCTGCACCTGGCGCAGCCCGGCCTGCGTGATCTCGATCGGGTCCTCGGCGGTCCAGATCTTGAGGTCCGGGGTATTGAGAAAGCCGAGGAGCGAATGCAGCGTCGTGGTCTTGCCGGATCCGGTCGGGCCGCATACGAGGAACAGGCCGTGCGAGCGCTCCATCAGCCGCCGGATCGATTCGAGCGCCGCGGCGCTGAAGCCGAGCTGATCGATCGGCTTGGGTGTCGCCGCCGCGAGCACGCGCATGACCACGTCCTCGAGGCCATTCGCCGTAGGGATGGTCGCGATGCGCAGCTCCACGTCGAGCGAGCCGAAGCGCTTGAACGGGATCTTGCCATCCTGGGGCTTGCGGCGCTCGGCGATGTCGAGCTGGCTCATCACTTTCAGTCGCGAGACGACCGCGCTCCTGAAGCGCGCCGGGATCTCGAGGTAGTTGACGAGCACGCCGTCCTTGCGGAAGCGCACGCGCACGCTCTTGCCCGCCGGGTTCACCTCGATGTGGATGTCGGAGGCCTTCTGCTCGACCGCATCCGTAATCATCTTGTTGACGAGCTTGACGAGCGTGCTGTCGGTGGCCGGCGCCTGCACCTCGCTGGCAGCGTCGTCGGCGGCCTCGATGGTGAGTCTTTGCGTGAGCTCGCCGATGTCGACCTGCTCCGATGCCCGCGGCGTGGCAGCCTCCGGCTCGACGGCGGGGCCATAGGCGACCGCGAGCGCGCGGCGAATCTCCTGCGCCGTCGCCATCACCGGTATGAGCTTGCCTCCCGCCACGAAGCGCACCTCTTCCATGCGCTCCATGTTCGTCGGATCGTCGACCGCCACGACCAGGCCGCGCTCGGTCTCCGCGATCGGCAGGATCGTATGGCGGCTCGCAATCGCTGCGGGGATGCGCTTCAGCGCCTCGGCACTGGGACGCACCTTTTGCAGGTTGATGACCGGGATGCCGAGCTTCTTGGCCATCACGTTGTGCACCACCTCGATGTCGAGCACGCCCAGGTCGGCGAGCACGCGGCCGAGCGGCACCGAGCGATCGCGCGCCTCGATGGCGAGCGCCTCGTCGAGTTCCGACCGGGTGAGGAAGCCGAGTTCGACGAGTGTCTCGCCGAGCTTGGTCGCCGGCTGCGCCTTCTGCGCCTTGAGCGCCGCCTCCAGCTGCTCGTGCGACACGATTTCGTTGGCGGTGAGGAATTCACCGAGCTTGCGCGAGCGCAGGAGCTTCTGCTTCTTGAGCGCCTGCGTGATGCTTTCAGAGGACGCTGCGCCCTCCTGCACCAGGAGCTCGCCGAGCGGCTTGCCGAGCTTCGATTCGCGCAGCGCCTTTGTCGGAATGAACCAGCGCAGCACGCGGCCGGCGCCCTGCGGCAGGAAAAGGAACAGGCCGCAGACCGCCTGCACGTGCCCCATGGTCTCGCCTTCGAACAGGCTGCCGTCCGTGAGCGCAAGCGAGAAGGGCTGGCGCTCCGAGGGCGCATGCAGCCCGCCGCCGTGGATGGTCTGCACCTCCAGGCGCGCCGCGTCGAGCAGCTGCAGCGAGAGCAGGTTGCCAAACTCGACCGTCACCTCCTTGGCGGCGTTCTGGGCATGGAACTTGAGCGTCTCGTGCTCCGGCACGAAGTTCTGCAGCTTGCCGGTCGCTCGGGTGCCGTCCGCGTAGGTGAGCAGGCACAGCCGACCCTCGTGGGGCGCGGCATCGACGTATTCGTAATAGGGCGGTGCCGGCCAGGTGAAGCGGCCCGGGGCGGCGCGGGCTGTGACGCGCGAGAGCTTCGTCGTGCGGTCCGGCGAGCTCACGCAGCCCCCGTTTCGAAGTCGAGTACCACGCGTCCGACGATGCGTCCGGCCTTCAAGTCCGCGAGCGCGGCATTGGCGTCGCCACCGGGCCGCGTTTCCACCGGCATGGGCTTCAGCTTTTTCTTCCTGGCGAGCGCCACCACCTCCTGCAGCTCCTGCAGGTTGCCGACGTAGGAACCGATGATGCCGATGGCGCGCTGCGCGATCGGGGGTAGCGGATGCACCAGCTCTCCGCCATACAGGCCACAGATGACATAGCGACCACCCTTGCGCAGGGCGCCGATGCCGAGGCTCGCCGTGGCCGGCGCACCGACGAAATCCAGGGCGCCGGCGATGCCCTGCAGCTGTTGCAGCGCGTTGAACGAGCGCGTGTTGACGCTTCGCTTCGCACCGAGCTTGATTGCGGCGGCGAGCTTGGCATCGTCGACGTCGCACGCCACGATGCCCTTCACGCCTTTCTCGCGCAGCACCGAGACGCCGATCAGGCCGAGCCCGCCGCAGCCGAGCACCGCGACCTCGTCCTTCGGGCCCATCTGCGGAAGCTTGGCGGCAGCGCTATAGGCGGTCAGTGCCGAGCAGGCGAGCGTCGCCGCGAATGAATCGTCGATGCTGCCGATGTCGATCAGGTACTTCGGGTCGGGCACCAGCAGGTGAGTCGAATAGGCGCCGGCACGATTCACGCCGAGAAATCGCGTCCCGGAGACGCAGTGGTTCTCCTGGCCGGCCTTGCACACGGCGCATTTGCCGCAGCCGATCCACGGATAGACCAGGCGCTTCTGCCCGACCTTGACTCCCCTCGCCCTGGGTCCGAGCGCTTCGACCACCCCCAGTGGCTCGTGCCCCAGCGTGAAGGGGGGAACGCAACCGCGTTCCTTGACGTAGAAGCGCTTGCCGCCGCCCAGGTCGAAGAAGCCGTCCCAGATGTGAAGGTCGGAGTGGCAGACGCCGGCGCGCGTCACGCGCACGAGCACTTCGCTGCCTTGCGGCTGCGGCGTGCTGGCGAGCACCTTCTGCAGGGGCTGGCCGTGCTCGACGACCTGGTAGCTGATCATGCCTTGGCTGACTCCTGGAGCGCTTGGTCGATGTCCCAGAGGATGTCGTCGAGGGTCTCGATGCCGACAGACATCCGGACCATGTCGGGCGTAACCCCCGCCTTGGCGAGGTCGGCTTCTTCCATCTGCCGGTGCGTGGTCGACGCCGGATGAATGATGAGGGTCTTCGCATCGCCGATGTTCGCGAGGTGGCTCATGAACTGTGCCGCTTCGATAAAGCGCTCGCCGGCCTTGGCGCCGCCCTTGACCCCGAAGTTCAAGAGCCCGGAGGCGCCCCTGGGCAGATATTTCCGCGCAAGCGGGTGGTACTTGTTGTCCGGCAGGCCGGGGTAGTTTACCCAGGCGACGCGCGGATGCTCCTGCAGGAACTTGGCGACGCCGAGCGTATTCGCGCAGTGGCGGTCCATCCGCACGTGGAGCGATTCCAGCCCCTGGAGGAGCAGCCATGCGTTCATCGGCGAGAGCGCGGGGCCGAAGGTGCGCATGATCTCCATGCGCGCTTTCATCGTGTAGCCGAAGTCGCCGAAAGTCTCGTGGAAGATGACGCCGTGGTACCCCGGCGAAGGCGTGGTGAACTCGGGGAACTTGCCGTTACCCCAGTTGAACTTGCCGGACTCGACGATCACCCCGCCCATGGTCGTGCCGTGGCCGCCGATGTACTTGGTCGCCGAGTGCACCACGACGTCGGCGCCCCACTTCATCGGCTGGCAGAGATAGGGCGAAGGCACCGTGTTGTCGACGACGAGCGGGATCTCGGCTTCGTGCGCGATTTGCGCGATCGCCTCGATGTCGACGATGTTGATGAGCGGGTTGCCGAGCGTCTCGGCGTAGAGGAGCTTGGTGTTCTTCCTGATCGCCCGGCGGAAATTGGCCGGGTCGTCCGGGGCGACGAACGTGGTCTCGATGCCGAGCTTCTTGAGATTCACGCTGAGCAGCGTGTGCGTGCCGCCGTAGAGCGTGGAAGCCGAGACGATGTGATCGCCCGAGCTGCACATCGTGAGGATCGCGGTGACTTCCGCGGCCTGGCCGGTGGCGCAGGCGAGGGCGGAGCGGCCGCCTTCCACCGCCGCCATGCGCTCCTCGAACACCGCGACCGTCGGGTTCGAGATGCGCGAATAGACGTTGCCGAACGTCTGCAGGTTGAAGAGGCTCGCCGCGTGCTCGGCCGAGTCGAACACGAACGACGTGGTCTGGTAGATGGGTGCGGCGCGCGCTCCGGTGACCGGATCTGGAATCTGCCCCGCGTGCAGGCACAGCGTCTCGAACCCGAAGTTGCGATCGGCCATGCGCCGATTCTAGCGGCTCGGGCCGCCCGGTTTGAGGCGGCTATTCGGCGGCGGGTTTCGGTTCCGGCAGCGATTCTTCCGGGTGCTCGTTGCTCTCGGTCGCTGCGCGCCGGTATTCAGAGGGCGGGACGCCGACCTGGTTCAGGAAGAATCGCGTGAAGTTGCTTTGCGCGGAGAAGCCGAGCTCGGCCGCCACCTCGGCGATCTTGCCGCGCCCGTACGACAGGCGCGAGATCGCCGTCTCGACGCACAGCATGTCGAGGTAGGCGCGCGGCGAGAAGCCGGTGCACAGCTGAAAGAGATCGTAGAAGCGCGAGCGCGAGAGCCCGACCTGGCTCGCGAGCTCGTCCATGTTGAGTTCCTTGTTCGGCTTCGCGCGAAGCAGCGCGATCGCGCGGCGGATGCGCGTGTCCTCGAACTTCGAGCCGCGCCAGAGGGGCGAAGCCGCGCGGCGGCGCGCGAGGTAGGTCTCGACGATCGAGAGAAGCAGCTCCTGCAGCATGAACTCCAGCCGCTCGGGCGAGAGGAACCGGTCGTTCAGGACTTCGACGGCGAGCGTATCCGCGAGCTGGCGGATGCGCGGCGTGATCATCTCGACGCCCTGCGCGAAGGGATGCGCTTCGTCCTCCTCGAAGGCGGCGGGGAAGCCCGAGCGCAGCCAGTCGCGCGCGGCATGCAGCACGAGGACCCGCGTCGGGCCCGGGGTTACGTGCGCTTCGCCGGGATTGAGGAAGAGCAGGCCTTCGTAGCGCTGCTGCAGGACGATGACCGGATCGGCATGCGCCTCGATGCGGTCTTCGGCCGCCAGCTCGCTCAGCACGAGCCGGCCGAACCTCCCCTCGCTAAGCCTTAGCGTCCTCCCCACGGAAAGAGCATACCCCAGCCACCCCCTAGTACGGCAGCCAGCGGGGGCGTTTGGCTGAAATAATGTGTGTGTTTACGCCGACCCAGTTGAGCCCGCCGAAAAGGCGTCCGTGCTCGATCTTGACGCACCGATTCATGACCGTTTCAAGACCGGCCGCCCGGGCCATGGCCGCGGCCGCCTCGTTCTGTACGCCGAGCTGCTGCCAGAGCACCTTGGCGCCGATGGCGATCGCATCCTCGGCGATCGGCATCACGTCGGCGGTCTTGCGGAACACATCGACGATGTCGACCTTCTCGGGGATGTCGCGGAGCGATCGATAGCACTTCTCGCCGAGGATCTCGGCGTACTTCGGATTCACCGGGATCACGCGATAGCCGTGCTCCTGCATGTACTTCGCCGCGAAGAAACTCGGCCGGAACCAGTCGGCCGAAAGCCCGACCACGGCGAGCGTCTTCGCGTCGTGCAGGATGCGGCGCAGCGTGTTGATGTCGTCCATCGCGTCACTATAATCGATCGCCCATCTCCCACGGGAATCCCATGTACGTAGAAGAGCGGATGTATACGCTGAAGGTCGGCACGGCGCCCGAGTACCTCAAGCACTACCAGAACGAAGGCATGAAGGTGCAGCTGAAGCACTTGCCGCACATGGTCGGCTACTACTTCACGGAGGTCGGCACGCTCAACATGATCGTGCACATGTGGGCCTACGACAGCCTCGATCAGCGCGACAGATGCCGCGCGTCGATGTCGGCCGACCCGGACTGGCAGGAGTACCTGAAGAAGATCCGCCCGCTGATGGAGCGGCAGGAGACGCGCATCATGAAATGCGCGCCGTTCTTCGTCGAGCGCTTGAAGAAGATGCTCGCCGCGGCCCAATGAGCGTCCACCCGCAGGTTCAGGCTTTGCTCGACCGCGTGGCGCGCTCGCCGCTGCCGCCCTATCACACGGTGTCGGCGTTCGTCGCGCGTCGCATCTATCGCGACACGCGCGCCGTGCTCGCGCCGAAGGCGCCCGATGTCGCGGAGGTGCGCCTGCTCGCATTCGAGAACTATGCGATGCGCGCATACCGACCCGTGGCAAACGAGACGCTGCCGGCGCTCATCTACTTCCACGGCGGCGGCTGGACGATCGGCGACCTCGACACGCACGACACGCTTTGCCGACAGCTCGCGGTCGGCGCGCGCTGCGTCGTCTTCTCCGTGGACTATCGGCTTGCGCCGGAGCAGCCGTTTCCGGCGGCCGTCGATGATTGCTTCGCCGCGACGCGCCATGTCGCGGAGAACGCGGCTCAGCTGAAGATCTCCGGAATTGCGGTCGGGGGCGACAGCGCGGGCGGCAATCTCGCGGCGACCGTGGCGCTACTTGCGCGCGACGCCGGCGGCCCCTCGCTTGCGTTCCAGCTGCTGATTTATCCCGCGACCGACCAGCGCATGGGCACGGCGTCGCACGAGCGGAACGGGCAAGGCTATCTGCTGACAGCCGATTCGATCCGGTATTTCCGCGGCCACTACCTGCCGAACGAGCGCGACTGGAACGATTGGCGTGCGTCGCCGTTGCTCGCGAAGACTCATGCGAACCTGCCGCCGGCCCTCGTCATTACCGCTGGCTACGACCCGCTCGTCGATGAAGGCCGCGCCTACGCCGACAAGCTGCGTGCCGCCGGCACGAAGGTCGCCTATCGCGAGTTCGCCGACATGGTGCACGGCTTCATTCTCTTCGGCGGCGTGATCGACGCCGCCAATGCCGCCGTCGCAGAATGCTGTTCCGCGCTGCGCGCAGCCTTTGAAGAGGTCACGGCATGAAATCCGATCTGAAGACGCGGCACGGCGGCAAGATCCTCGCCGATGCGCTCGCGGCGCAAGGCGCGAAGCTCGCGTTCGGCGTGCCGGGCGAGAGCTACCTGCCGGTGCTCGACGGGCTGCACGACCTGCGCGAGCGGCTCAAATTCATCATCTGCCGCCAGGAAGGCGGCGCCTCCTACATGGCGGAAGCCTACGGCAAGCTGACCGGCGAGCCGGGCGTCCTCTTCGTGACGCGCGGACCGGGCGCCACGAACGGCGCGATCGGTGTGCACACGGGGCTGCAGGACTCGACGCCGATGGTGGTCTTCATCGGCCAGGTGCCGAACGAGTTCGCGGAGCGCGAGGCATTCCAGGAAATGGACTACCGGCGCATGTACGGCCAGATGGCGAAGTGGGTCGGGCAAATCGACCGCGTCGAGCGCATCCCTGAATACGTGAGCCGCGCGTTCCACACCGCGGTCGCCGGGCGGCCGGGCCCGGTGGTGCTCGCGCTGCCGGAGGACACGCTCTTCGGCCAGGCGGCGGTCGCGGATGCGCCGAAGCACAACACGCCGCGCGGCGCGCCGGCGCCGGCGCAGATGACCGAGCTGTACAAGTTGCTTGAGCGCGCGCAACGGCCGTTCGTGCTGCTCGGCGGCGGTGGCTGGGATCGCGAAACCTGCGCGCGCCTGCAGCGCTGGATCGAGGCGCAAGGCCTCGGCGCCGGCACTTCGTTCCGCTGCCAGGATCTTTTCGACAACCGCAGCAACCACTACATCGGCGACGTCGGCATCGGCATCAATCCGAAGCTCGCCGAGCGCGTGAAGGAAGCCGACGTGCTGCTCGTGATCGGCGCGCGGCTCGGCGAGATGACGACGAGCGCGTACTCGCTGGTCGACGCGCCGGTGCCGAAGCAAACGCTCGTCCACGTGCACGGCGGCGCCGAGGAGCTTGGCCGCGTCTACCGGCCGGCGCTCGCCATCAATTCCGGCATGGCGAGCTTTGTCGAAGCGCTGGAGCGCCTGTCGTTCAACAACCCGGCGTGGAAAGCCCGCACGGCCGATGCGCGCAGGGATTTTCTGGAATGGACCGAGCCGCGCGCGATGCCGGGCAAGGTCCAGTACGGCCAGGTGATTCGCTGGCTCTCGGACCATCTGCCCGAGGACGCGATCATTGCCGGCGGTGCCGGCAATTTCGCTGGCTGGCTGCACCGCCATTTCCGCTACAAGGGCTTCCGCACGCAGCTCGGCGCGACGAACGGCTCCATGGGCTACGGCTATCCCGCGGCAGTCGCGGCGAAGCTCGCCGAGCCGAAGCGCACGGTGTTCGCGCTCTGCGGCGACGGCGACTTCCTCATGACCGGCCAGGAGATCGCGACCGCCGCGCAGTACGGGGCGAATTTCGTCGCGGTGGTCGTGAACAACGGCCTCTACGGCACCATCCGCATGCACCAGGAGCGCGAGTACCCGGGGCGCGTTTATGGCACCGAGCTGAAAAATCCAGACTTCGCCGCCTATGCGCGCGCATTCGGCGGTCATGGCGAGACGGTGGAGCGGACCGAGGATTTCGCGCCGGCTTACGAGCGGGCAGCCAAGTCCGGCAAGCCGGCGATCATCGAGCTGCGAATCGATCCGGACGCGATCACGCCGGCGACGACGCTCTCGGCGATCCGCGAGAAAGCGCTCAAGTCAAGGCAATGAAATCCGGGTCCGCCTGCTGGGCCCGCTCGAAGCGCAGGAAGTCGTAGTAGCCGCAATGCTTGGTGTCGGGGTAGGCGCGGCACACGCCCGGCCGCGATTCGTACACCGTGCAGCGCCGCTTCTCCTGGTCGAGGAACATGCACACGGTGGCGAACACGGTGTCCTTCTTATGGCGAAGCATCCGTATCCGCTCCTTCGCGTCGTACTTGGTGAAGCGCTCCTCGGCCTCGCGATAGCCGAGCTCGAAGCGCTTGCCGAGTCTTTCGATGTCGCGCGGCGTCACCTCGATCTCGGGATAGCTGCAGCAGTACGCCGGACATTTCGAGCACGAGTAACGTGCCCGCACGGGAATGGGGAAGGGTTTCATTCTGGGGAGCGGCGATTCTAGGCGACCGTTAGCGCAACGGGTTCGTCATTTTCTTGTAGCAAAAATAGTTACGACGCCTTAACCCTTTCTCGGGCCGCTTTCGTTTCACTCCGCAGAGCTCGCCACAGGGGCGCGCTCGCCGAAAAGAAAGGAAAGAAAATGAAAGCGCGAACGATGTTGCTGCTTCTGGGATTGCTGTGCGCGACGCAGGCGCGCGCGCACGGCGGATTGATCGATCTGTCCGTCTACGACCGCACCGACGGCAAGCGCCTGGCGGTCTACTGGCACGAGGGCAGGGCGTATGTGGTGGGCAGGCCAGGCAACGAATACCAGGTAAGCGTGAAGAACCGGCTGCGCGAAGACGTGCTCGCCATCGTCTCGGTCGATGGCGTCAATGTGGTAAGCGGCGAGACCGCCCATCCAAGCCAGACCGGCTACGTCCTCAGCGCCTATCGCAGCTACGACATCCTCGGCTGGCGGAAAAGCCTCGCCGAGACGGCGGCCTTCTATTTCACGGCGCTGCCCGACTCGTACGCCGCGCGCACCGGCCGCCCGGACAACGTCGGCGTCATCGGCGTAGCGGTCTTCCGCCGCAAGCAGCCGCCGCAGCCGATTGCCCCGGCGCCGTATAGCCGGGGTGACGGCGCGCCGATGATGCGAAACGAGGCGTCGGCTGCAGCCGCCGAGAGGTCGGCGGCGCAGGCAAAGCAGGAGGATCGTCTGGGGACTGGCCATGGCCGTCGGGAGACGTCCTATGTCGAGAACGTGGCGTTCGAGCGGGCGACGGCCGGTCCGGCCGAAACGATCACGCTCTATTACGACAGCTACCGCAACCTCGTCGCGCGCGGTGTGATCCGCGAGTCCGTGCCGATGGCGCCGCTGCCGCGCCCCTTCCCGGGCTTTGTGCCCGACCCCGCGTGATAATCGGAGGGCATGGAGGCCCCGGACGAAGAGCTGATGGCTGCGTACCGGGATGGCGATGCCGCAGCGTTCGAGACCCTGTACGCGCGGCATCGCGCTCGGCTCTATCGGTTCGTGCTGCGCAGCGTGAAGAGCCGGCCGCTCGGCGAGGAGCTGTTCCAGGAGATCTGGCTGCGCGTTATCGAGGCGCGCGGCCGCTACTCGCCGCAGGCCCGCTTCACCACCTGGCTCTACACGATCGCGCACAATCACCTGGTGGACCACTGGCGGAAGCGTGGCCTGACGCTCGTCGCGCTGGAAGGCGACGAAATCGCGGGCGCGAGCCCGGATCCCGCCGACCAGGCGCAGGCGCGCCAGAGCCTCGAGCGCTTCGCTGCTGCGTTGCAGGCGCTGCCCGCGCTGCAACGGGAGGCGTTTCTCCTGCACGAGGAGAGTGAGCTGAGCCTCGCGGAGATCGCCGCGGCGACGGGCACGAACGAGGAGGCGGCGAAGAGCAGGCTCCGGTATGCGATGGCGAAACTGAAGGCGGCGATGAACGATGGCTGACGAGCGCGATCCGAAGTTGTCGCAGCACTACCGGAGCCTCGAGCCGCTCGAGCCGCCGGCTGCGCTCGACCAGAAGATCCTCGCAGCCGCGCGCGAAGCCGCCGAGTCTCCGCACGCCCCGCTCGTGGCGCCGGGGGGACGGCATCGCTGGTACTACGGTTTGGCTGCTGCCGCCGTGCTGGTGTTCGCAGTGGCACTCACCTTGCACCTTGAACGCGATCGACCGGACCCCGAGGCCGGACCCCCGCTGCGGATGGATCGCGAGCTGCGCGGCCAAATCAAGCAAGCACCGAAGGCCGATGCCGCGCCGCGCGAGGCCGCGCCGGCACCGCGGACGCCAGCGCCGACACCGCGCGCGGACGAGCAGCGCATTCGCGCCGAGCAGGCAGCCACGGAGCGAGCAATGCGGTCGGAAGCTCAGGCGGAGGCCGCAGCCTCGCGCTTAGCCGGCGGCTCGGCGGCAGCACCCCTCGCAGCGGCGCCGGAGAATCCGGATCGCTGGCTCGAGCGCATCGCCGAGCTGCGCAGCCGCGGCCGGCACGCAGACGCCGACCGCGAGCTCGCGGCCTTCAGGAAGGCGTACCCGAACTACGCGCTGCCGGAAGTGATGCGCGAGCGCGTCGAGGGGACCGTCGCGCCGCGCTAGTGGTGCAGGATCTTGGAGAGGAACTGCTGCGCGCGCTCCGAGCGCGGCGTGCCGAAGAACTCGTCCTTCTTCGCATCCTCGACGATCTTGCCGGCGTCCATGAAGATCACGCGGTGCGCCACCTTGCGCGCGAAGCCCATCTCGTGCGTCACGACCATCATGGTCATGCCTTCGCGCGCGAGCCCGACCATCACGTCGAGCACCTCGTTGATCATCTCCGGATCGAGCGCCGACGTGGGTTCATCAAACAGCATGGCGATCGGATCCATGGACAGCGCTCGCGCGATCGCCACGCGCTGCTGCTGGCCGCCGGAGAGCTGGCCGGGGAACTTGTCCTTGTGCGCGGCGAGGCCGACGCGGTCGAGTAGCTTCAGGCCTTTCTCGCGCGCCTGCGCTTCGGTGCGCCCCAGCACTTTCACTTGGCCGAGGGTCAGGTTCTCGGTCACGCTCATGTGCGGGAAGAGCTCGAAGTTCTGGAACACCATGCCGATGCGCGAGCGCAGCTTCGGCAGGTCGGTCTTCGGATCGCCGACCGGGACGCCTTCCACCGTAATCGTGCCCTTCTGGAAGGGCTCGAGGCCGTTCACGCACTTGATGAGGGTCGACTTGCCGCTGCCGGAGGGGCCGCACACCACCACGACCTCGCCCTTGGCGACCTCGGTCGAGCAGTCGGTGAGGACCTGAAGCTGCCGTACCACTTGGCCACGTTCTTGATCGAGATCATCGGATGATGGCGATCCTCTCCTGGAGGCGTTTGACGACGAGCGAGAGCGAATACGAGATCACGAAGTACACCACGGCGACGAAGCTATACATCTCGACCAGGCGGTAGTCGCGGTTCGCCACCTTCGCCGCCGCGCCGAGAAAGTCGGTCGCAGAGATGACGTATACCAGGGAAGTGTCCTGGAAAAGGATGATGGTCTGCGTGAGCAGCACCGGCACCATGTTGCGGAATGCCTGCGGCAGCACGATGAAGCCCATCGTCTGCCAGTAGTTCAGGCCGAGCGCATAGCCCGACCACACCTGCCCGCGCGGGATCGACTGGATACCTGCGCGCATGATCTCGCAGTAGTAGGCGGCCTCGAACATCGTGAAAGTGATCACCGCGGAGAGCCAGGCGCCGATCCGCACCGGCTGGGACTCCCGCAGGATCCAGGCGCCGATGTAGGGCACGAGGAAGAAGAACCAGAAGATCACCAGCACCAGCGGGATCGAGCGCATCAGGTTGACGTAGGCGCCCGCCAGCATCGATACCGGCCGGAAGGAGGAGAGCCGCATCATCGCGAGCAGCGTGCCGAAGATGATGCCGCTGGTCATGGCGATGAGCGTGAGCGTCACCGTGAACGTCATGCCCTCGCGGAAGAGGTAGCCGAGCGAGCGCTCGATGACGTCGAAGTCGAAGCCTTCCATCAGTGCCCCGCCTGCGGCGCGCCGCCGGCGGCGATGAGGCCGGGCACGCGCACCTTGTTTTCCAGCGCGCGCATCAGCAGCACCACCACCAGGTTGGTCAGCAGGTAGATCACCGTGGCCGCGGTGAACGCCTCGAACACCTTGAAGCTGAATTCCTGCATGGCGCGCGCGCGGCCGGTGAGCTCGAGGAGGCCGATGGTCAGCGCCACCGACGAGTTCTTGATGATGTTCATCGACTCGGAGGTGAGCGGCGGCAGGATGATGCGGAAGGCCTGCGGCAGGATCACGTAGCGGTAGGTCTGCAGCTCGGTGAGGCCCATCGCCGTGCCGGCGAAGCGCTGGCCGCGCGGCAGCGAGTTGATGCCGGCGCGCACCTGCTCGGCGACGCGCACCGAGGTGAAGATGCCCAGGCACATGACCGCCGGCAGGTAGGAGCTCCAGGGCGGCGGCATCTGCTTGATCCAGT
>Ga0134121_10000942_pt1 | contig 29316 bp, 26 predicted proteins | sample KB301_FD_96463 | JGI IMG/M metagenome (GOLD analysis project Ga0134121, IMG submission 96463) | Terrestrial soil microbial communities without Nitrogen fertilizer from Kellogg Biological Station, Michigan, USA - KB3-0-1 | ecosystem: Environmental > Terrestrial > Soil > Unclassified ... | reverse complement strand
TCATGCACGTGCCCGGATTGCAATCGCTGGCCAACGCCACAGCCACACCACGCGCCAGGACCTTGCGGGCCGGAGCATAAGGCAAACCGAGGAAAAACGCAGTGCCCGGCAGCAGCGTCGCCACCGTCCCGGAGGCTGCCAGGGCGTCAATGCCGGCGTCGGTAATGCACAACAAATGGTCAGCCGATGTGGCTTTGAGGCGTCCCGCTAATTCGGCTCCACCAAGCGGCGTCAGCTCATCGGCGTGTAATTTCAAATGAAAACCCAGCGCATGGGCCTTGCGCAGAATCGCTTCCGATTCATCGAGACTGAAAACGCCCGTTTCGCAAAAGACATCGCAAAAGTCGGCGAGTTTCTGACTTGCGATTTCAGGAAGCATTGTATCCACGAGCAGGCGAACATAGCCAGCACGATCTTGGACAAACTCTGGCGGGACGGCGTGCGCCCCCAGAAAAGTCGGCGCCAGCTCAAGCGGCCCCTCCGCGTTCAACTCGGCAACGGCCTGGAGTGATTTCAACTCGTCTTCTAGCGTCAGTCCGTAACCGCTTTTGACCTCGACCGTGGTGACGCCGGCCGCCAACAAGCGGCGCAGCCGCGGCCTGGCCAACTCCTTGAGTTGGTCCTTGGTCGCCTGCCTGACGCGCCGCACCGTGGCGTTGATGCCGCCGCCCTGGGCCGCGATTTGCTGGTAAGTGACTCCTTGCAAGCGCTGCTCGAATTCATCCTCGCGGGTGCCGGCGAAGATCAGATGAGTGTGGCTGTCCACAAAACCAGGCAGGACCACTTTGCCGGTCGCGTCGATGATCTGGGCATCTTGCGGCAATGGCGGCAGGTCTGCGGTTGGGCCAACCCACTCGATCTTGTTCCCATTGGCAATGAGCGACGCCTGCGGCAGAATCTCCAATGAACGCATGGCGTCGCAGCACTTGCGGCGGTCGCCGGTTCGCGAGACGCAAACGATTTGCGAGGCATTGCGGATGACGAGCATAACGTCCTGCTTGCATATATTGCCGAGTATCATTGCAGAGGCAGCCGGGCACGGGTATCATTGCGTGTGGCAGTCTATTCCCATTTCGGAGGCCTGGAGCGATGAACCAAGCTGCATTCGACCACACGGAAGATGACGCGACCAACGGCCATAGAGCCCCAGCGCTCGCCGGCGATGGTAGCGCCGCTATTGAGAGCCATTCTAGTCAAGAAATCGCTCGGCTGAAGGCCGAATGTGTAAGCCTGCGCGCGGAAGCAAACGAATTGCGAAAAGAACGGGACAGCTATTTGCAGTCGCTTCAAGCCTATGTGAAGAGACAAATCCCTCCAGAACCTGAAGTGGAGTGGGCTGGCGTTGGGTTTGGCGAAACGAGTGAAAGTATCCTAGGCGTAATGGATCGAATTGATCAAGAACTCGAAGCATCGAAAAAACCATGAATCCGTCCCGGCCATGGAAGGTGATTTATTTGCCTGAACCGCTCCGTGACTTCGCCGAGTTGTACAAACTCGCCAAGCGATTTGGTCGGGTGCTTGAGGTCCGCGACGCGGCGAGGCGAATCCACGCACGTCTTCATGCAGCCCCAGACGAATATGGCGAGGAGGCTTTTCACTACCACAACCTGCGTTTGCTTCTGCGGGTGGCGTTTCAAGATCCGCTCGCTGTTCGATTTTGCGTACACGAAGTTGAGCCGCTTGTGATCGTCAAAACAATTCTAGCGTTGCCAGGAAAGGGATTTGACTAGAACACGAGTCACACCGAAAACCAGGACATTGCCTAGACTACACCCGTTGCAGCCGGCACTCAATTCCCCTTCATCTCCCGCAATGTCTGCATGTAATGCCAGATAGCCTCGTACTGCCGCCGGGCGTCGCCGTCTAGCACCTCCGTCAGAGCGGTCTTGCCGTTGGTAATCGGGATCGGCACCATTTTCGTCGTGGGATCGAAGCGCGTCGTACCCATCATCCACTGCATGTAAAACTCGTAACGCAAGCGCTGGGCGGCGTCCGCGAGATTGATGCCATCGCTGCCAAATGGCTGGACGGCCTTTTCTTTGCCGCGGTCGTGACACTGAGCACACGAAAACCCGCCTACTTGTCCCATAAGCTCTTTGCCGACCTCGGCTAGGACGCTGTCGAACGCGGGCCTCTGGGGATCTTCGAATTCCGCGAAGCCGTGCTCCTGCGACAGGCCCAGCGCCAGCAACTTGGCCCGGGTGGGAAAGGCGGGCATGCGCGCCTTTAGCCAATGCCGCGCGCCCGTTTCGTACACGCCGTCCAGCATGTTTTCGATTCGTTCCGTCAGCAGTTTTTGCCCCACCCAGGTGAGATGTGGTAGGTATTCGATTTGCGTGCCAGTGCCCTCTTTTTCATTGACGCCGAACCAGCGGTTGGTCACACCGTCGCGAGTGTGGCAAGCATTGCACTGGAGCAATTTGACTTGCCTGTGGGAAAACTCGGCGGGCACTTCCCGTGTCAATGAACTGCCGTCAGTCGCCAGGAACGCACGCAGGCCGCGTTGCTGGGAGGCGGAAAGCATGAAGGCCGGGGCTTTGCCGCGTTCCTTGTCGTCGTCGGCGAGACAGCCCTTGGAGAAAACCTTGGGGAAAGCGACGTTCGGCTTGGCGGTCTGGGTGGTGTCCTGCTTGGTCGAATGGCACTGGGCGCAGCCTTTTTCTTCAAATAGCTTTTGGCCATTTTTGGCGCTGCCGCGTTTGCCAGGATCCAGTTCGTCTCCCGCATTGGCCATCAAGAAATTCGTTAATTCCTGGGCTTCTTCAGGCTTCAGCCTGAATTCGGGCATGCGCGACCAGGGGTTGTGATCGTGCGGGCGGCGCAGATAGTCCTCGAGCGCGCCTGGGGCGTATTTGGCATTCACATAATACAACGACAAACGGCCGAACTCGTCCATTTTGTCTTCAGCAGGCTCTTCAAGGTGGTGGCAGGCAGCGCAACCCAAGGTTTGGTATAGCTTTTGACCTCTCTCCGCTTGCTCCCCGTCCTCTTTGGTGGCAGGCAAAGGCAGGCCTTCTTTTTGGGTGCCAAGATACGCGGCAATGTCAGCAGCTTCCTTTTGTGCGTCGGGGCCGTGCAACACATGCGGCATGGTCGCTTCCGGCCGCAGGCTTTGCGGGTCGACAATCCACTCGACGAGCCAGTCTTGCTGGAAACGCTGACCGGCGTTTTCCAGCGACGGGCCGCGCTGCTTCAATTCGGGCATCTTGCAGGAGTCTTCTTTGAGCTTGCCCGGCAAACCGTGGCATTGGGCGCAGTTCAATGTTGCGAACAGCAGCCGGCCTTCACGCTCATCTTGGCCCTTGATCAAGCTGTCATCGTCGCCACGGGCAAACAGCGCATTGGGCTGGAGCGGCTCCCAGCTAAAGGAGCTATTTTGCTCGTCGCTCTTCCAATATACCCGCAGAGTGGCGTCGCCCTGGGTGGGACCGGCGTAGCGAACGTCAATCTGGTTATAACCTTGTTTGAGCGGCACCACCGCCGAGTCCTTGCCCACGCCATCCGTCATGCTCGCGACCATTTTGCCATTGATGTAGAGCTTGGCATTGCCCAGGCCGACTAACTTGAAACTGCATTCGCCGTTGAGATTTTGCTTGATGTAGCCGCTCAGCAGGGCGTGGAAGGGGCCTGCCGGCAGCATGGTAGACTGCGCCGCACCGCTAGGAACTTGCAAGGCCGCCATGCGAATACCGCGAGCATCCAGCACCTTGGCGTCAGCGCCGCCGCCTTCGACAAATTTCAGAGCCAGGCCCGGTTGAAATTTGGCGATTATCTCGGCGGTGGGCTCCACGACTTTGGGGGTCGTGTCAGGCTCCACGACACCGGGCTTGTCCTTGACGGTTTGCGTGGAGGTTTTCTTTGGCGGTGGTGGCGGTGGAGCGGTGTCGGTCTTGGCATTTTCGGAACAACCCATGAAGGAGCCGATCACGGCCGCGCCAAACCAAACAGAAAACAACACAACCCAGGGACGGCGTAATCGAAACATGGGAGGTTCACTCGTAAAGGGTGTTGAGGGTGGCGAACGAGCCGCCGGGCTTGTCCGGCGGGGATAAACCCCGCCGCTCATTGGTTCACTTTGGGACGACTTTCTGTGCTCCGACATGCACTTCAAGGCGCTCGTTGCCGAGCACGTTGATGGTGTTTAGCACCATGCTGCGCACCGAGGTGCCGTCAGCCATCTTGAGTTTGTATTCGACACGCATCTGCATGACCGGCTTCAAACCGGGAACACTCAAAGTGACGGTCTTGCCATCGGCCGACAGCGTTGCCGACTTGATAGTCACTGTATCATGGCCTTCCTTGTTGTTAGACGGCTTGAAGTGCGGCGAGCCGTAGTTGCTGGTCCATTTGTAATACCAGCATTCGGCGTTGTAGTTGCCCAGATCTTCCGCCTCTTTTTTGCTCAACGGATCGCTGAAGGTGAGCTGCATTTTGTCCGGCTCGACATGCAGGCCCACCGGGATGTTGGCGGGCTTGCCGGTGTAGCGCACGCGATAGAAACCAGCGTCTTTTGTTGCAGTGGTTTGCCAGCCGCGTAGGGCGACCAGATAAAGGGCGTTTTGCTTTTCCACAAAGCGAGCCCGGCAAACGCCGGAATCGAATTTCAACACTTCGACCACGCCGCCTTGCATCTGCCCGCCGACTTCTTCCTTGAGCACGTTGAACAACCGGCAAGTGCCGTAGCTGGTGTGCAATAACTGGCCTGACAAAGGCCCGAATTTGCTGCCGGTGATCCAGACCTGGCCGCCGCTGGAGTTATCATATTGGCCATGCGGCGGGTTTTCCTTGGGCAGCCAGCACAGGGGATTATCGCGAATGGTGGGCGCCGGAGTGCGCTGCGCGAAATCGACCACGCCGTAAAAGCCGCCCGGTTTAATCCAGTTGATGGGGCTGGTCGGCGTCCAGGTGCCTTCATTGTCGCCCGTGGTGATTTCGCCGTTGGGGCCGACGGAAATGCCATTGGGGGCGCGGAAGCCGCGGGCGATCACTTCCAGCTTGGTGCCGGTCGAGTCGAGCTTGAAGAGGCTGCCGTGGTTGGGCGTGATTTTGTCCCAGCCGCGGCCACCTGGCTTGACGGGGCCGCCCTTGATGAAATAGAAATTGCCGTCCTTGTCGGTTTGCAGGTCGAAGATGAACTCGTGGAAATTGGAAGTGACCAGGACATCGTTATTGAAACACTCAATGTGGTCCGCTTCGCCGTCGCCGTTGAGATCGTGCAGTTTGTATACGCCGTCGCGGCACAGGACGTGGACGACATCCTTGATGATCTTCACGCCCAGCGGCTGGAAAAGGCCAGCGGTGAAGCGTTTCCATTTCACATTTTCCAAGCCGTCGTCGAGGCCGCTGACGATCCAGACATCGCCGCTCCAGGTGGAGATGGCGGCCCGGCCGTCGGAAAAGAAATCGACGCCGCCGAAGCGCATCCATGATTTGTAGGGGTTGGTAAACGGGATGCCCACTGAATCGATGGTATAGGCGCCTTTGTTGTCGGCGCCGCGTGTGCCCTTGGTGGTAACCGTCTCGGTAAAGCGAGCCTTGCCGCCCTTGGTGAAGGCCGTCACGTTGAGGGGGTTGCTGATTTTCGCAAATGCTTGCTGCGCTTTGGCGGAGTTTTCGGATTTGCCTGTCCACTGGCCGATCTTGATCTGCGCCGCTTTTCGGCCTTCAATGGCGGGAATGTGGAGCAACACGCGGCCGCCGCGGATTTCCAGGTGTGTCTTGGGCGGCGCGCCGCCGAATCCAATCCACACGTCTTCGCCGCCCTTGCTGGCCAGCAGATTGACAACGTTTGTCCCATCCTTAATGCTCGTCGGATCCAAATCGGCAACAACCAGTTGTTGAGGAACGCCTTTGCCCGGTTCAATGTGCAAAGTGCGGCAGAAAAATGTTTGGCCGTCCTGTGTCTCAAACGCCGGCATGTCGAGAATACTGGCACCGCCAACCGTGTATTCGAAGACCACGCCGCCGTCGTGGCGATAAAGGCCTTTGTAGCGCGCCCAGTCGCGCGGCAGCGGACCAAAAGCCATGTCTTTTGGCCGCGGGTCATTGAGATTGCCATCTTTGGCCCACCCGGGAGTTGGTTTGGTGGTGAATTGCACTTTGCCGACCGGGCTGGGATTGGGGCCGTGAGCGCCGTCGAACACCACGCCTTCATACTTGATGAAACCGCCGGTCCAGACTGACATGTAGCGGAGCATTTCGGTGTCAAAAATCACGCCGGCCTTGACATCACCGGGCAAATCGAACGGCACTGCGACGCCGCGATAGGCAATATCATCGGCAGTTTTGTTCTTTTTGGGTTTGGCATTGATATAGGTAGCGGCCAGGAAGGGGCCGTAATCCATCTGAGCCGACCGCTCTTTTTTCTGCTGGGCCGTTGCCGCACCGGGCAACAACAACAAGATCACGAGAACGCCGGCGGGCAATGTCTTCGACATCGGGATAATTACCTTTCCCAGGGACAGCAAAAGGATATTGGCGAGTGAGCGAACCTGCTGGTGAAGGAGGGCCATCAGCACATCATCTTACGGCGTGCGATCAACGCTGGCAAACAAAAATCGGCGGCCCCGCTTGGCACAAAGCAACGGCGGGCGTAAGTTGGCATTCGCCCTTAAATTGGAGGTTTTCTCATGTCGAAGTGCGCGAAAACCTGGTTGGTTATTACCGCTTTCTTGCTGGCGGGTTGCTTGGTTGCTGAAAGCGCTCCACAGGCAGCCAGTCCTGCCAAGACTCATATTCGCGGCAGTGTGACCAATGTCACAGCGTCCAACGATCAAGCCAAGCAAAAGGGCCAGCTGGCGGTCCTGATGATTGAAGGCGCGATGACCAAGGACACCATGTACGACAAGGCTTCGGTCAAGGTAACGGCCCAGACGGTCATCAAAAAGATGGTCGGCAAAGACCGAAAAGACGCCAAGCTGGAGGACCTCAAGGTCGGCGCCAAGGTCGAGGCAATGTTTGTAGGACCGGTGGCGGAATCGTATCCGGTACAGGCGACAGCGGGTGAGATATTGATATTGGAAGCGGCGAAGTAAACCGTCCCACGATCTAACCATCTTCCAAATCCGTATCACGCAAATCGGTCAAGAACATGTGCCCTGGCTTGTGCGTGATCAAAAGCGGCGGCTTCACTTCCATCGCCACCGCCTGGGGCGTCACGCCACAGGCCCAAAAGACGGGCATTTCACCAGGGCGAATATCAACGGCATCGCCGAAGTCGGGTTTTGAAATATCGCCAATGCCAATGGCCGCAGGGTCACCGAGGTGAACCGGCGCGCCGTGTGCCCGCGGAAAGCGTGAACAGACTTGTACCGCCTTGATCGCCAACGCCGGCGTCAGCGGCCGCATCGACACCACCATCGGGCCGTGGAAAACGCCCGCCGGCTGACAGGTGATGTTGGTCCGATACATCGGCACATTGCAACCAGTCTCCAAATGCCGTAGCGGCACTCCGGCGTGTAGCAGTGCGCTCTCAAAAGTGAACGAACATCCCAGCAAAAAGCCCACCAGGTCGTCGCGCCACCAGTGATTCAAATCGGTCGGCTCCTCCTTGAGTTGACCATGTTGATAAACACGGTAACGCGGCAAGTCGGTGCGGAGATCAGCGCCTGGTGCCACCAGTCGCGGCTCGGGGGAGCCTGGTTCGGTCACATCGAGCAACGGACAGGGCTTGGGATTGCGCTGGCAAAAGAGCAGGAAATCGAACGCCAACTCGCGCGGGACTAATACGAGGTTGGCTTGCACGTAGCCCATCGCCATGCCAGCGGTGACCCCTGCGATTTGACCATTGCGTGCGAGGGCGCGGACTTCGGCGCCGGTTGATGGGTTTGTAGGAGGCATGGCTTTCACCGTTGGATGAATCAGGACGGTGAAAGCTTATGGAAATTGGTTCGCCGCATCACTTCGCGGCCTTTGCTTCTTCCAGCCAGATTTCGGCTTCGATGCGGGCGTAAACGGCGGGGAGATAGCTCGTGAGATAGATGCTACCTGCTTCGTACCTAGACCTCGTAATTTCCTCAATGAAGGTGGTTCTTGAAAGGTAGGATTGGTAGGCGATGATTGATTGCTCTTTTTTTTCGGCCAATTTGATTTCTGCTTGCATCAAGCGCAAACACCACTCAAGAATTCGTTCTGTATCAACATCGACTTTGGCCTTTTTGAGTAGATCTTTGAGGCAAGCGTCATATTGTTGCTTGGCGACCTCTGCCAGGGCTTTTTGGCCGTGTGCCGTTGGTAGCGTCTTGGCGTATGAAATGTCCGCTCCAAACTTGTTGATTTCAGGCTCTAGCTTCTTCTGGCGATCTTCCGCTAGAGCTTTGGGCGCTTTGTCACCGGGATTTGCAGGAGACTGCGCAATTGCGGGCTGCTCAGCTTTCGCTGCCGATTGGTCGATTTGGCGTCCTTCCGCCAATAACCGTTGGTAGGCTATGCCGCTTGTGCTGCCAAAAACAACTGTTGTTATAAGCACCACAACGGCAATTTTCACTTTGTTCCAAAACATGGTATTCAAAACTCCTTGGGCGAGAATAAATGCCGCACCTGACACCCGGGCGTTTCCCGCCGCGAGCGCCACTGCGGCTTTTGCTGTTAATTGAACCAATTCGAAATGCAACGCACCATGAGCCACGCCGTGGGCGATCACCCCAGATGACACCAGGGCGCCACGTAACAAGCGCTTCGTCAGCAATACTCTGCCGCGTGCCAGCCGACCCGCGACAGTTCCTTCCGGCCAACTGAGTTGCCGTGCCGCAGCCTGGCGAGTTTTACCTTCAAGATCGCATAGCACGATCGGCAGCCGGTATTTTTGGGGGAGCCGAGCAATTTCCTCGTCCAGGCGAGGCAGCCAATCGTTACGAGCCTCTTGTGGCATTCCTTCGGGACGCGCCTGAGTTTGCTCCACTGTCCTGCGCCGGGCGGCTCCGGCTCTTGCTTTCAAAGCGGTCCGTCGGGCAACACCGTGCAACCAATCACCCACGACAGAACGTGAAGCCAGCGACCGGGCTTTTCGAACCAGCACGAGAAACGCAGCTTGAAAGGCATCATCGGCATCCGCGGCATTGCCAAGGATGCGGTTGCAGACACCCAGCACCATCGGCCCGTGCCGTTTGACAAGCAAAGTGAACGCCGCTTCGTCGCGCTGGGCCAAAAATCGACGCAAAAGCTCGCCGTCGCTTTCGGCGTCCTGGGCGAATAACGCTTGCAGCAACGATCCCAAACTCGGGCTGGTTCGATTCGTTTCCACGCCTTGCTCTCGGATGAACTGCTTTGGCCCACAATCATAGTGCCGCGACAGGGGTTGAATTGATACAAGATTCTGGGTCAAACGCCGCGGCGATTCGTATTTTAGATTTTGGATTTGAATAGGAATGTAGCTATTTGGAACTGACACTCATGCAAAAACTCGCCAACAAAACAGCCCTCATCACCGGCGGCGGCAGCGGCATTGGCCTGGCCACCGCCAAGGCCTACCTCGACGAAGGCGCCAAGGTCGTCATCGCCGGCCGCGATGAGAAAAAGCTGACCGCGGCCGCCAAGTCATTGGGCGGCGGTAATCGGCTGGCGCATTTCGCGTGCGATGTTTCCAGTGTCGAACAAGTGAAGACGCTGGCCCGCAAAGCCAATGAATTTCTTGGCCGCATCGAAATCCTGGTCAACAACGCCGGGCTTAACGTTAAGGACCGGGCCATCCAAACGCTAACGCCGGAGGCGTGGGATCAATTGATTCGGGTCAATCTCGATGGGGCGTTTTATTGCATCAATGCGGTTCTGCCGCAGATGCTCGAGCGCAAAGAGGGGTTAATCATCAACATCAGTTCCGTGGCCGGCAAGCGAGCCTGGTCGGTTAGTGGCGCGGGTTACTGCGCCTCCAAGTTCGGTCTGACCGCTTTGAGCTCCTGCATCGGGGCCGAGCTAAAAGACAGCGGCATTCGCGTTTGCAGCATTTTTCCGGGCGAAGTGGACACGCCGATCTTGCACAAACGGCCGACGCCTTTGACCGAGGAACATCGGCAGAAGATTTTGCAGGCGGAAGATGTGGCCGCGGCGGTGTTGTTTGTGACGACGTTGCCGTCGCGGGTTTGGATTCCTGAATTGATGATCACGCCGGCGACACAGTTTTATCTGTAAACCGATGTAGTGCCCGGCAGATTAATAACCCCAATGACCAGAGCGATGGCCGTTGGGGTTTTGTTTTGGCATAGCACTATTCAGGTCGCTCGCAGTTTTTGGGAATTGGTGCGTCCAAGGTATAATGCCGAGGTAACGTTGATCCAACTGGGAGGTTAACATGCACCGCTTTCTTGCTGTCGCCGCGATGATGCTCTCACCGGCGTACGCCCATGCCGACGCCTTCGATTACTACACCAATCAGATGCTCGCCAAGATCCCCGATTACGACGGTGCCAAGCGATTCAAGGAATTGACACCCGATCTGCTCGTCGATCACAACGGCGTGTTGCCGGACATCAAGGCGTCATTTCTCGTGGTCAAAACCAACGAAGGCCGCTACAGCAAATTGCTCGTTCAACCTGCCCGGCAAAAGGTGGGGGAAAACAACACGCGAGCCATTCTGGTGATCGAGAGGTTTGTTACCTACAAGGAAGGTGAGGAGCGGACGGTCATCGCGGAGGGCAAGAATATTCGCCTGTTTCAGGAGTTTCAGTTCAATCTCGACATGGGTCAAATCGTGCCGGCGTCGATTGGCGGCGACATTCGCTTGATTGTCACCGAGGACAAAAGCTACCTGGAGCCCATTGGCAAGGCGGAGATCTACCTGGTCACCAAACCGCTGCCTGAAGCGACGCCCAAGAAAGCGGACAAGGTGATCGTTGGCGCCAAGTTTGAGCCGAAGTATTTCGACGGCAGTTACCAGCTTTTCGACGACGGCCGACGGGTTGGGAAGCTGGTCCTCAAAGTGGCCAAGGACGGTTTCGTGGACGGCTGGTTTTACACTGAAAAAGACGGATCAAAGTTTCAGGTGACAGGCAAGATCGGCAATCCCAATCACGGCATCAAGTTCAAGGTCCACTTTCCCAAAACGATGATTGACTATGACGGCTGGATGTTCACCGGCGACGGCCGGGCGATCTGCGGCACCTCCAAGATTCAACAGCGTGAATCAGGTTTTTACGCGTTACGCATTGAGGAGTGATCGGCATGACGCCAGAGATTCCCCCGCCTCAACCGGATGAGCTTTCGGGCATTCGCCGGGCGACACAAAAACTGAGATTGCCGATGGTCTCGGGCCGCGGCAGTATGGGCGTGCTGCTGCTTTGTTTTTGCACCGCGGCAGCGATGACTTGGACTATCGGGCTCATGATGCATCTGCCGATTTGGGTCGAGTTCGAGATCATGCTGGCGGCATGGTGGATTGTTTGGATCTTCGCCCTGGCCCATTTTCTTTTCCATGGGAAACGCGTTAGCGACGATTACCAGATGCCGCAGCCGCGAAATTGGTTTCGGCGTTCGCCCACGCCGCCAGGCAGTTCTCGAACAAAAAGCCCTTCGTCTTCGCCGTACTTATGGGACCTCGGCGGCATGGGCGGCGCGGAAGAAGGCTGCTTGTGGGTGCTCGCTATTGTGGCGGCGATTATCGTGCTGTTTTTGGCGGCCTGGCTGCTGATCGAGATTGTGATTCCGGTGCTAACGGTGATCCTGTATGCGCTGATTCGCGGCATGTTGGCGCGTGTTGCCAATGACCGGCACGGCTGCACGGGGCGATTCGCACCGGCATTTTTCTGGGGGACGGTGTGGGCGACGGTTTATACGGGGCCGCTGGTGTTGATGGTTTGGGTTGTGCATTTGATTGTGGCGTACAACGCGGCCGTGGCGCGGTAGAAATAACGCTTAGATTGGAACAAAAGTAACGGCGTCAGCAAAATCCGTTGACTAACCAGCATGAGCGATAAGCTCCAAGCAATCAACAATCAACGGCAATGTGCTGCTGACGCGGGCCATCAGGATTCCTGGGCAGTGATTGCCAGCCTTCAAATGGTTCGTCAAATGCCCGGACATGGTGTGTTTATCTTCGGTAATCAGAATTCGGCCATGTTTTTCGGCCCAGGATAACAAGCTTGGGTCGTCAGAGCCAAGCGGCAAATCCGGCAGGTCGCCAACCCGAACCGCATCAATCCGCAATCCGCCCTTCAGGTTGTGCCTCTGAATGGCGTGCCACAATGGCCCGCGCAAGTGCTCGTCAAGGAGGAACATCAACATCGATCACGACGCCTCAGCACGTTGACTGGCTTCCAAGCGTGCCCGCAACGCGACTGTGTCGATTTGTCGAGGGCTGGCCTTGCGTTGCTCATCAAGCTTCCGCCGGTATACCGATACGTAATCATCCACCTCGGTGCGATTGTCGAGATAATAGGCGATGATTTTGTGAATCAAAGAAAGCGGCAGGGTCGGATACTGGCAAGCCAGCATTTCCGGCGAAAAGCCTTCCTGGTAGTAGTGGATAATGTGGTAAATACCGATGCGGTGCCCTGTCAGGGTAATGTCACCGTCAGCATGTTGGCTGAGAAAATCGGGCATTGTCATGATCCATCCTCCTAAATCGCTAATCGCCGTTCACAGCCAATCGTAGCGCACATGAGCCACCGGCAAAAGCCCAATCCACTCAATGCCGAAAATGCCGCACCCCCGTCAGCACCATCGCCAGCCCGTGCTCGTCACTCGCTTTGACCGCATCCTCATCGCGCATTGAGCCACCGGGTTGCACCACGGCGACGACACCTGCCTTGGCGGCTTCGTCGATGTTGTCGCGGAAGGGGAAGAAAGCATCAGAAGCCATGACGCTGCCCTTGACACGGTCGCCTGCTTTGCGGCAAGCGATGTGAACGGAATCGACCCGGCTCATCTGGCCTGCCCCGACACCGACCACCATGCCGCCTTTGGCAAGGACGATGGCGTTGCTCTTGACGTGCTTGGCGACCAGCCAGGCGAATTTGAGGTCGGCCATTTCTGTGTCTGTAGGCAAACGTTTAGTGACGACCTTGGCGGTGGCGAAATCATCGGCGGGGGTGTCGCGATCTTGGACGAGCAAACCGCCGTCGATGCGACGAAAATCGAGTGAGCGTGCGGCAGCCGCAGCGTCGAGCGGGCCAGTTCGCAAAAGGCGAACATTCTTCTTCCAACTCGGCCTGGTAGTAAGAACTTGAAATGCGGCATCGCTATAGCCTGGCGCGATCACGCATTCAATAAAGCGGCCAGGCTCGGTGATCTGCATGGCGGTTGCTTCATCCAATTCTCGGTTGAAGCCAAGCACGCCGCCATAGGCGCTGAGCGGATCGCCTTCGTACGCTCGTTGAAAGGCCTCGGCTAGCGTGGCACCTGTCGCGGCGCCGCACGGGTTATTGTGTTTGATAACCACGGCAGCGGGGCCGGTGAATTCGCGGGCCAGGTTGAGAGCGCTGTCGAGATCGAGCAGATTGTTGTAGGACAGCTCCTTGCCATGCAATGTCTCTGCACTGGAAACGCATGCGTGCCGCAATCCAGGTTCCGCGTAAACGGCCGCTTTTTGGTGGGGATTTTCGCCGTAACGCAAACCTGAGCGGCGTTCAAATCGCAAGTCCAAGAGTGCTGGCCAGTCCTCTTTGTTTTCCCGTCCCGCGAAATAAGCGCTAATGGCCCGGTCGTAAGCCGCTGTGCGAGCGTAAGCCGCTCCTGCCAGTTTTTCTCGCAATGCGAGCGTTGTTGCCCCCTTGTTGGCTTTCAATTCTTCCAAAAACATCAAGTATTGCTTGGCATCTGTCACCACTGCCACATCATGATAGTTCTTCGCCGCCGAGCGCACCATTGACGGCCCGCCGATGTCGATATTCTCGACAATCTCCTCATGGCTGGCCCCCGGCTTGGCAACAGTTTGCTCGAACGGGTAAAGATTGCATACCACCAAATCGATTGGCTCAATCTTGTGCTCGCGCAACTTGGCCTGATGTTCCGTATTGTCGCGGATGGCGAGGATGCCGCCATGCACGCGCGGGTGCAGCGTCTTGACACGGCCGTCGAGCATCTCGGGGAAGCCGGTCACTTCGGAGATGTCAAGCACTTTGAGTCCGGCGTCGGCCAGCGTCTTGCGAGTCCCGCCAGTGGAGATCAATTCGACGCCGTAGCCGGCCAGGGCGTTGGCCAACTCGATCAGGCCGGTTTTGTCGCTGACGCTTAGTAAGGCACGGCGGATCACGCGGAGAGTCATGGGTGCTGTTCCTCGTTGGTGGTTTGCGGATAATGTAGCGAAACTTGATCCAGACAACATTTGCTTTTTGTTCGCCGATGCGTCATGCTCTGACCAGGCGTTGCGAGTCGACATTCGCCCCATGCTGAACTCCCAGGAGCAAGCAAATGGTTCGCACTAAAATACTGTTGGCGGCAATCGCGGTGCTGCTGTGTCCCGTGCTGTTGCTGCAAGCCCAGCAAAGCGTGCAAGAGATCAAGGGCCAGGTCACCATCGGCCGCCACAAGGTCAAGCTCGAGGCCGGTCAACTGTATGAGTTTGTCCTCGACAATCCGCATGATTTCGACCTCATGGTCGATCTGGAGGAAGCGCCGCCGCTTATCATGATGGGAAAAAACCTGCGTGACGACCGCGTTTTCTTCCTGCCTGACCAAACCGACAACTACCACCTTTTTGTCTTCCCGGGCCTCGGTTTTCCGCAGCAGGCGACCTTCAAATACAACTTGAAGATCAAACCGATCGCGCTCGCCAAGCAACCGCTGTTGGACGTGAAAAGCCAGTGGACCAACAAAGACGACATCTACAAGCGCGATTGGCAGAATTACCACAAGTCTTACCGCTTGCAGCTGAAGGCAGGCAAAATCTATCTCTTCGACCTGATCGACGGTGGCTCCGACACCGATCCTTACTTGTTTCTGGAAGACGCTGCTGGCAAGGTCGTGGCCAAGGACGATGACAGTGGCGGCGATTTGAACTCGCGGCTGATTTTTGTGCCCGAGAAGACAGCCGAGTATCGTGTCATCGCCACGACGTTGGAGAAGGCGACAGGCAATTTCAACCTGAAAGTACGGCAAGCGGACTGAACTTTGGAGTGCGGCGACTTGTCGCCGCTTTTTGGTGATTGAATTCTCGGCTGGACTTGACTCGCTAAAAAGCGGCGACAAGTCGCCGCACTCCAAAACTACTTTTCGTCCTTGATGCCGTATTTTTTCTTAAAGGCCTCAAGGTCCGCCTTGATCGCCGTGTCGATCAAATCATCCATGCGGCCGCTGACAATGAACGGCGACAGCGGCAACTTTGCAGTGGCATCGGGTTTGTTGGTCGGCGGCTTCGGCGGCGCCGCCGGCCAGGAGCGGTTGTTGGCCAGCACTTCGCGAACGGTAATTTTGTCTTTGTTGACATTCCAGCAGACCAGATCGTTAGCCAGCGTCAACGGTCCCTTGTAACTTCGCCGGATCTGCTCATAAACGTCAAAGCCCGTATCCGGGTCATTGATGAAATGGTAAGCGACGGCCATGCGCGGCTCGATGCGGCTCATGATGGCGCCAAACGCAGCCGGCTGAGTATGAACCGCCGTTGCGCCGAACAGCGCCTGGTGCGGGTTAAAGCGCATCTTCTCCACCAGCGTATCAGTGGTAGGGTAGCTCTCATGGATGGCAAGGTCAGCCTTGCGGGCATACTCGTCGTACCACTTGTTGGGGACGGTGTCGCCGCTGAAGACGAATTCCAAGCCCTTGAATTCCAGGCTGTAACTCACTGGGCCATCCAGACAGTGGATTGCGGGCCAGGAGCGAATGGTGACGCCATTTTCCTGGTACACCACTTTGTTCAGAGCCTGGTAGTCAAACTCGTTGATTTCCAATTCACCGCCCGAGCTTGGCACCAGCCGGCGGCTGTCGATGTCCCAGGCCAGGGCCTCACGCCACTTGGTCAACGCGTGCTTTGTACCATGCTCGGGTTTGGCCCCGCTGGGGCCCCAGACGCGAAACTTGCCTTGCCGACCTGCGATCCAGCCACCAATGTAGAGCGCCGCGAAGTCACCGAAGTGATCAGTGTGCAAATGGCTGAGGAACACCTTGTCGAGATAGTCGTAGGGGATTTCCAGGGAGCCGATGTTGACGGCCGCACCGGCGCCAATGTCAAAGAGAAATTTGTCGCCGTTGCCCAGTTCGACCAGAAAACTGGAGCAAGCCTGGCTGCGGCGGCTGAACGACATGCCAGTGCCGCAGGAGATGACCCGCATTTCGTCGGCTGCCAGCGGCTCGGTGTTGGGAACATACACGGCCCGATCCTGTGCTTTGGACTTGGCAGGCTGCGTCGCTTCGACGGGCCGCGGCTTGTTGGAGCCGGCAATCAATGCAACAGCCGCGATCAAGGTCAGGGCCAGCGACGCCACCATGATTTGTTTCATTTTCATCTTGTGCTCCTTGTGGTCACGAGCACCTTGGCCCAGGCCTCAGGTGCTGCCAATCTCAGGGTACTGCCAGCCACGCAGGAATCGAGACGTGGCATTTGCCTTTTGCGATTACATTCATAATGCGACAGAGTGTTGCAGATTCGTTTCTCCTATGGTTTTTTGAGGAAATCTTCATGTTTCGTCTAAAAGTTCTTGCGGTGGCGAGTGTCGCATTTCTTGGAAGCGCGATGTTTCTGCATGCCCAGGACCGCGGCCAGGACCGCGGCCAAGACCGCACCCAACCGGGCAACCAGGGGCTGGAGTTCAAGGGCCAAGTCCAGATCGGCGTGCACAAGGCCAAGCTTGAAGCCAACACGCTTTATCAGGTCGTCGTGGGGCACCCGCAAGACGCTCCCGTGTACGTCAATACGGACTACGTCATGCGCCTGGCCACGGTCTATTCCAAGGATTTTAAGGACAACAAGATTTATTGTGTGCCTCCAAAATCGGGCGAATACACTTTTACCGTATCGCCTCAAGTAGGCGGTACGCCCAAGAGCGGTACTATTGATTACACCTTGAGCCTCAAGCCGATGCCTTTCGACGACCGGCTGGCGTTGGATACCAAGGGTAACCTGACTGACAAGAGCCCGAAATACAAAAATGGCGACAAATACTACGAACCTTACAAACTTCAGATGAGCGCCGGCAAGGTTTACGTCATTGACCTGGTCAAGGACGGCGTCCGCGATCCTTACCTGTATCTGGAAAACGCCAAGGGCGACCAGGTGGCGTCGGATGACGACGGCGGCGGCGACTTGAACGCCCGCATCATCTTCTCGCCGCCGCAGGACGGGGAGTACACCATCCTCGCCTCGACGCTGGGCAAGGAAACGGGCGGGTTTAAGCTGACGGTGCGGACGGTGAAGTGATGGCCGATTACGGCACGGCTGGCGGCTTTCGCACCCAAAACGTGTGGGCATCGCCGCCATATTCAACCATCCGGAGCAGCGGCAGTCCAACAAGTCCGGCAAAATCGGCACTGTCGTGCCGCACCGCTTGAAGGACTGCGTCGCTGCCGTAGCCCATGATATGAGTGTTGATGCCCAACTCCGGCATTTGCAATTCGAGCCAGGCGCCCGCCAGATAGCCAAAATTGCTGTTGGTTCCAGCGGCAAATCCTTGGGCCAGCAGGGCCAAATCTGTTTGTCCGAGGATTACGCCGCAAGGGCTGCCCGTGTCGGCGACCAAATCCAATTCTCGCAAAGAGCCATCGATTGCGACAAAGCGGAGGTGAACCCAACAGCGTGGATTGATGCCTTTATAAGCGTTGATTTGAACATGTGGCGGTGTGGACATGATCGAACGATCAAAGAAGGATGTTCACAAACTCTGGATAATCGACGCCCGCCTCGACGACCAAAACATTGCGAGGATCCACACCTCTTGCCCGCAATTCAGTTTGTAATGCCGAAAAATTGGCGGCGGCGGCTATGATCTCTTCATTGCCGATGCCGATCAGCCATCCTTTGGGATAATTTGAGGCGATGGCGCCCTTGAGATTCTGATATGCTGCGCTGTTGCGTTGGTAGTCGTTCTGATTGAGCATGGCCGCCAGCCTCCAAGTGTTGCCTTCTTCGCCGATCTTAGCTAAATGCCACGCCAGTTTCCAGTGCTGGTTAAACTCCGCCGGAATCCTTTGCGTTTCGGTAAGCGATCAACTATGCTGCCGTTACGAAACGCACCATTAAGGGAGGCCGCCATGTCACGGTTAGTTTTCCTTGGGCTGATTGCTATCTCGCTCCGGGCCACCCCTGCCGCCGCGCAGATGAAAGACATCAAACAGATGCTCCCGCCGGACACGTACAAGTACGCCGGCCTAACGCCCGAAAAATCCGCGGAGGTAATGACCGTCCCGCCCGGCTTCAGCGTCAAACTTTTCGCCGGTGAGCCGGATGTGCATCAACCTATCGCCTTCTGCATCGACGACCGCGGCCGGCTCTGGGTTGTTGAGGGTTACTGCTATCCCACGCGCCGTCCCGGCAAAGGCCCCTTCGTGGATGCCAAGGGCACCGGCGATAAAATCATCATCTTCGAGGACACCGACGGCGACGGCAAGTTCGACAAGAAAACCGTTTTCATCGAAGATTTGAATCTCGTCAGCGGCATCGAGCTGGGTTTCGGCGGCGTCTGGGTCGGAGCCGCTCCGTATCTGATGTTCATCCCCATCAAGGACGGCGAGGACAAGCCGGCCGGGCCGCCGAAGATTCTGCTCGACGGCTGGGGCTACCAGGACACACACGAGACGCTCAACAGTTTCACCTGGGGGCCGGACGGCTGGCTCTACGGCTGTCACGGCGTCTTCACGCATTCCAAGGTGGGCAAGCCGGGGACGCCGGACAAGGAGCGCGTGCCGATGAACGCCGGCGTTTGGCGTTACCATCCGACCCGGCACGTCTTCGAGGTGTTCGCCCACGGCACCAGCAATCCGTGGGGCCTGGATTTCAACGAGCATGGCCAGGCGTTTGTCGAGGCCTGCGTGATTCCGCACAACTGGCACATCATCCAGGGCGGCCGTTATCATCGCCAGGCGGGCGAGCATTTCAATCCGCACACCTATGCCGACATTCAGACGATTGCCGAGCATCGCCATTTTGTCGGGGCCGATCCGTGGGCGGGCACCAAAACGTCCGACACCGTCGGCGGCGGCCACGCCCATTGCGGCACGATGATCTACCAGGGCGGTACCTGGCCCAAGGAGTATCACGGCCTGATGTTCATGGGCAACATCCACGGCCATCGCATCAATGTGGACAAGCTGACGCCCAAGGGATCGGGTTACGTCGCCACGCGGGCGCCTGATTTTCTGCTCGCCAACGACGCCTGGGCGCGGTTCATCAACATGAAATACGGGCCGGACGGCAATGTCTATTTGATTGATTGGTACGACAAGCAGGCGTGCCATGACGGCAAGGTGCAGGCGTGGGACCGGTCGAATGGGCGGATTTACAAGATTTGTTACAAGGAAACGGAGAAAAATGCAAAAGCATTTGTGGGATATAACCTCAAGCAATACTCGGATAACCACATGGTCGGGTGGCAAACTAATGCCAACGAGTGGTTTGTAAGGCAGGCAAGGAGAAATCTGCAGGAGCGGCCACACATTTTGCCCATCGACCATGAGGCTCTAAACAAACTCCTGACGCAAGAGAAGGATGACAAAATCCGATTAAGGGCACTTTGGGCTTGGTATGCAAATCTTGGCGACCTACCAGAGGTGGGGCCAAAAGGCACCACGACTTTGGAAGTTGCCATGAAGGATCCCAGCCCACATATGCGAGGTTGGGCAATTCGATTAGCCGCACAATCAAATAAACGCTCAATTTTGACGGCTGGCGTTTTGACGGAGTTGGCAGAAAATGACCTATCGCAGGAGGTAAGACGCTATATCGCTTCCGCACTTCAGCAATTTTCATTGGCTGAACGTTGGCGTGTGTTAGAAAAACTCCTTGCCCACGCCGAAGACGCCACCGACCACAACCTCCCCCTCATGTACTGGTACGCCGCCGAACCCTTGGCGGAAAAGGAACCGGCCAAAGCGCTCGATCTCGCCTTCGCCTCCAAAGTGCCGCCGATTCCGCGGTTCATGGCCCGCCGCGTCAGTTCGATGGGCACAACCGAAGGCCTCGCCCTGGTGGTGGACCGTCTGGCGTTGGCCAAGGACGAAACGCTGCAACTGGCCATCCTGCGCGGCATGCAGGATGGGCTCAAAGGCCGCCGCAATGTGACCATGCCGGCGAGCTGGCCCAAAGCGTTTGCGGTGCTGGAAGCCAGCAAAAATGGCGAGATTCGCAATGTCGCGGCGGCGCTGGCGGTGACGTTTGGCGATGTGAAAGCATTTGCGGCGCTCCGCGAGATTATCGCGAAACCGCAAGCGGGTCTCGTGGAAAGGCACGAGGCGCTGGCGGCATTGTTAGGAGCGCGGGATAAACAACTCGTCCCCATCCTGCACAAATTGCTCGACGAGCCGCCGATGCGTGCCGCCGCGCTCAAGGGCCTGGCGGTTTATGACGATCCTGCCACACCCAAAGCCATTCTGGCCATTTACGCCAAACTGCCGCCGGCCGAAAAACGCGACGCGCTCAACACGCTCGCCTCGCGGCCTGCATACGGCCAAGCGTTGCTGGATGCCGTCGCCGCCAAAGAGATCGCGGCCAACGAAGTCTCGGCCGACCTCGTGCGCCAGCTTCGCAATCTCAATGACAAGGCGCTGGACGCCCGCATCACGGCAGTCTGGGGCATCCTCCGCGCCACGCCCAAGGAGCGGGCCAAGGAGATCACCGAATGGAAGAAATTCCTGAGCACGCCGGCGAAAACCGACCTGTCCGTGGGCCGCGCCGTCTTCACCAAGACTTGCCAGCAATGCCACACCATGTTCGGCGTCGGCGGCAACGTCGGCCCCGACATCACCGGTTCAGACCGCCGCAATCTCGATTATTTGCTGGAGAATATCATCGATCCCAGCGCCGTGATTCCCAAGGAATACGCGTCCACCGTCATCGAAATGAAAAACGGCCGCGTCGTCACCGGCATCCTCCGCGGTGAAACGCCGGCGGCGTTGACGGTGCTGACGGTCAACGAAACGCTGACCGTGGCCCGTGATGAGATCGACAGCATGAAAACGAGCAATGTGTCGATGATGCCGGACGGGTTGCTCAATGGGTTGACCAAGGACGAGGTGCGGGCGCTCATTGGGTATTTGCAGAGTCCGGTGCAGGTGCCGGAGTTAAAGAAGGGAAATTGACTATGTTGACGGTCAAGTTTTTGATCCCGGAGGGATCGGAGCCATTAGCCGGTGGTTGAGCGCAGCGACACCGACGGCCAGGGTGATGCAAGAAATGTTCCGACCCCGGCAGGGGTCGCAGCGAGTCCTGCTGCGATCCCTTCGGGATCGGAATGGTGGGTATGGCCAAACACCGGAGGTGTCGCTGCGCTCAACCTCCGGCTAATGGCTGAGACCCCTGCCGGGGTCAAAACTAGCTGGCGGCGATCTTCACCCGATCATAAATATCCGCCAGCCTCAACACACAATCAATCGACGCAATCTCCACCTTGGCATCGAGCCCCTTGTAAACGCGAGTCAACCAAGTCCCGTCCGCCTGCCGCGATGAATGTTGGATCTCATAGCTGGTCTGCGAAACCAACAAATAATCGCTAAGCGTGGGGTTCCACGTTTTGTAGCGCTCGAATTTCTCGCCGCGGTCAAATGCTTCGGTGGATTCGGACAGCGTTTCCACGATCACCTTGGGATTGATCACCACGTCTTCATGAGCGTCGTGATATTCGGGCTCGCCACAGATCACGACGATGTCGGGATAGGAAAACATGCCGCGAACGCTGAGGCCGGACATCGGCATGATGCCGCTGCGGACTTTGGTGTCCTTGCTGCGAACTCGGCAGGGCTTGCCTTTTAGTTGATTGCCAAGGGTAATTACAATGTTGGATGTGATGTCGGCATGCTCTCCGCTCTCGCCCGCCATGGCGAAAATCTCGCCGTCCAGGTAAATGAGACGTTGATCCGAAGCCCGCTCCAGAGCCAGATACTCGTCTACCGTGAACTCAGGCTTGAGCAACTGTGCTACAGACATTGCGTGCCCCTCGCTTGGTCGGGAGGTGGAGTTTGCCTATTTCTCGCATCAATATAACACGTGCGCCATGCAACCGCCATTGCACGTTCATACCTGTCGCACGTCCCCATTGCGTGCCGACGCCGCCAGCGCATCCAACACGCGCAGCGTCTTCACCGCCTCGCTCGGATCGGGTCGCACCGCACTGCCCTCCAGAATGCTGCGGCTGAAACCCTCAAGCATGTGCTGAATCTGATCTTCGCCGTCCACCGCGTGCACCTCCGGCTCGCCGCCGATGCGCTCGATGGTCCACGTGGCCCGTTTTGCCGGCAGCCACATATCATGAACGCGAATCACACCGTCGGTCCCCGTGATCTCCAGCCATTGCCGCATTGGCATCGTGAAGCTGCAATCGAAGGCTCCGACGCGGCCATCCGCCAACCACACCAGGCCATTCATTTCCGTATCGACATCGTGCTGGTAACGGCTCGTCGCATACACCTTCACCGGCTCGGCCCCGAAGGCCCAGCGGATGCCGTAGACGCAGTAGCAACCCACATCCAGCAGGCTGCCGCCTGCCATGTCGCGTTTAATGCGAATGTTGGTGGGATCAATAGGCCGCATCGGCCAGGTGAACGAGCCGGCAACGCGCTGCACTTCACCGATGGCGCCGGAGTCAATGAGTTGACGCAGCCGCTGTGTGCGCGGGTGGTGCGGCCACATGAAGCCGTCCAAGAGCTTGACGCCCTTGCCACGGCAAAACTCGACCAACGCCTGGGCTTCAGCGGCGGTGGGGCAAAGCGGCTTTTCGCACAGGACGTGTTTGCCACGCTCGGCCGCCTTGCGGGTCCACTGGTCATGGAGCGTATTGGGCAGCGGGTTGTAAATCACGTCGATGTCTTTGTCGTCCAGCAGCGCCTCGTAGCTGCCGTGCGCAACCGGAATGCCAGCCGCCTTGGCGGCAGCTTTGGCCTTCTCGGGCGAGCGGCTGGCGATGGCCCGCAATTCAACGTTATTGGCCTTGGCGAACGAAGGAAACAGGCGGTCATTTATTGACGCGACGCCCAAAATGCCCCAGCGAAGTTTCTTGGTCATGGTGTGCTATTCCTTGGTGTGAAGCGGTGAACACCAAGACAAGATAGCGGAAGATGTCGCAATGACATCGGCTCAATCGACCTGCAAAAATAAAAGAACCCGGGCCTCTCGCGAAGCCCGGGTTCCGCGTCACACTCACGATCCGTGCGACCATTTATATTGAGCTGTTTCCCGGAAACAGATTGGTTCGAGCCAATGCCCGGCCATTGCTAGCACACCGTGCATCGGTTGGGCGTTTGTCATTCTTTCATGATCGATAAGAAAGCAATCACCGTGCCAACGCCATTGAGCCACGAATTGAGTTTGGACTTAAATCATTATAGGATTGAATGTTATGCTAATAACTAACTCGTATCAATGCGGTCGCCAGCTTCAATTGGCGTGAAATCATTTAGATACAGCATGTCATCGGGTTGATCTGATTTCCCGTTGTGGCCCAATGGCTGGGAATAATGCCAATCTCGCGGTTGCGGTTGGTTCCGTTGTGCCGATTATAATAGCAGGGTGGTCCGTGTCGTCGTCGGCTTCACCATTTGCACACATGAAGGGAGGAACCAGCATCCGATCATCGATTTGTGCAAAATAACCTCACAATACTGACAGGCCAACCCGACAACCGCTGCAATGGAACTGCCACCGCCCTGGCGGGCAGTTCATGGCTTTGGATTGCGATGCTCGCGGTCCTGGCCTTCATCATGTTTGGCTACCCGCTCTTTCTCGACATTCCGTTTCTCGATCCCGACGAAGGTCTGCACGCCGCCATTGCCCAGGAGATGGTTGAAAGCGGCGATTATGTGCAGCCACATTTGCTGGGCGTGTCGTTTAGCGACAAGCCGATTCTCTTCTTTTGGGCTCAGGCGATTTCACTGCGGATCTTCGGCATGAACGAAGCGGCCGTTCGCTTGCCGGGGCTATTGTTCGCCCTGTTTGGCAGCTTGACCACGATGCTGCTCGGTTGGCGCTGGTTTGGCCGTAACGCTGGTTTGCTGGCTGGCATGTTTCATATGACGCTGTTGATGCCGTTGGCCCTGGCGCAGGCGCCGGTACATGATGTGGCGCTGGTGGGCTGGACCAATCTGGTTTTGCTCGCGTTCTGGAATGCAGGGCACGCGACGAACCAAGGTGGCGCCGTTCGCCAGTATTTGTTAGCAGGGGTCTGGATCGGATTGGCCATTCTCGCCAAAGGTTTAATCGGCCCGGCCATTGTTTTTGTCGGCGTGGGTCTGTTTTTGGTGGCGACGCGAACATTGCGTTTCCGCCTTTGCCTGGGAATGGCAATGTCACTGCTGATGGGCGCCGCGGTGGCCGCTCCGTGGTACGTCATGATGGAAATTCAGAATCCGGGATACTGCTACTACTACTTCATCGAGCGGCATGTCCTGGGCTACGTGACCGCGACTCAGCAACACGGCAATGCACCCTGGTGGTATTATTTGCCGCTGTTGCTGGCAGGTGGATTGCCGTGGATCGGCTTTTTGCCCACCGCGGTCCGCGATTTGTGGCAACGGCGGCGGGATGCCGGCGTGACGCTCGATTCCCCCCGCACCATGTGCTGGACCTATTTGCTGGGCGGTTTACTGTTTTTGTCCACGGCTCGCTCGAAGCTGCTCACCTACTTGCTGCCTGTTTTCCCGGTGGTGGCGTTGCTGGCCGCCGACCTTTGGGACCGTTATCGGCGAGGCATGTTGTCGGAGGGTTGTCAGTGGATGTTGACGCGTGCGCTGGCGATGTCCTGCGCTGGCCTCGCCGCTGCCATGCCGGTGGCCGTTTTTGTGCTGCAAAGGCGATTTGATTTTCACTTCCGGGGCGTGTGGATTGGCTGTGCGGCTGTTGTCCTTGTCATGCTGTTGCCGCTGTTGTGGCTGTGGCGCGGGCAAGCTACACGGGCGCTGGCGACGGCGACCTTTGCCGTGGCGGCCATCTTCCTGTTTATCATGACGGCTCTGATGCCGGACGTGGCCGCGGAAATGTCAGGACGTGAACTGGCCCGACACATCAATCGACAAGGCCATTTGCCGTCGCGGCTGTTGGTGCTGGAGGAGCGGATTGGGTCGGTGATTTTTTATCTCGATCCTGAACTGCGGGCCCAGTTGAAGCCGGATCAATTTGTGAACATTCAGGTGGACGGGTTCTGTGAATTGCCGAAGTTGCAGGTCGGTGAAGTGGCCGTGTTGCCGCGTGCACGGGAGAGCCGTGCCAGGGAATTTTTGGATGTCTCGGCCGTGCCGTGCCAGTTTGTGGGGCATTATCGGGTCTATCCTGCCAACGAGCTACTAAGCAAGCGCCGTAGCTAACGCTGGCGAGCCGCGAGCGTAAGCGACCGGACTAACACGCAAGTTAAGTTGACGATTCGCGCTTCCCCGGTCAAGTGAGCCTACTTCTTAACCTTCAACCCTTCGCTGACGCGCCGTGAAGTATCGGTAACTGCCGGAATCTCGTGCCAGCCATCCTCCGCCGTAGGCGGCAGCCAGCAATCGGGGGTGTCCTTTTTTGTTTTGGTCAGGGCCGGTTTGGGATCGTCGCGGGTCGGGTTGATCATCTCTGGCGCGCGGTCCTGCGCAGCTCTACCCCCATAGCCGCCAATCAGGCCGACTTGCCGTTCCACGTCTACCTTGGGAGGCACCATTATAAGCAAGCGCATGGCCACCGCTCCCTCAAGGAAACCGTATTCCCCCCAAGAACCAATCAATATTGCACCTTTTTCCAGCTTGACTGCACACCCCAAACGGTTGCGATAGGTCGTGATACTTGTGGGGAACGCGAAGTGTCCTCCAATAGAAGCGCGCTTTTCCATGAAAATGTGAACAACATCGGCGAGGTCGTGCTGCCCAACTTCCGTGTTTTTGTCCGGCAAAACGAGTTTGGTTTTTGGGCCGATGCAAAGAAATGCTTTGTCGTAGGCTTTGCCGTTGTATGACTTGAAGCCGGTGTTCATTGGAAATGGCTCGTCGTAAACAATACTCGGATCGTTGCGGCTCACACCCTTGCCTACGTCCCTCAGCACGGTCGCCAGGTAGTATCCGGAGCCGGCATTCGCCTTGAATTCAGTCGGCCGCGATTTGCCTTGGCGGTCAAAACATGCCCTGAGGCTATCGCCCATCATCTCATAAATGCCGAGCTGGATCGTGCCCTTACCTTCGCCTTCCGTGACGGTGGCATCTAGCGTCTTTGGGTTTTTGCTGGGATCGAGCTTTTGCGTACCGGCCTGGACCACTGTGGCGTTTTGTTTGACTTCGAATTTGTCGCCCTGAAACGTGATGGTTTGAATGGGACTGCCCCTCTTAAACTTTGGACCGGGCTTGCCGTCCTCCTCGGTCGTGACAAAGACCCACGTTCCCTGGAATTTCTCCAGGTCCGTTTTGGCCGCGCCGCCTTTGTCTTGGGCGGCGGGCAACACCGACCCTGAAATGCACAGGAGCATCAACAGCACAACGAGCGTGATCCGCTTGAGCATCGTTCAATCTCCTTGGCGTGAAAGCCCGGGCGAGCTTGATCTTACTGTTACATCTACGCTTTCCATTCACGGTCACCAGTCTCAAGTCCCCAAATACCACATCTTGCCACCCCCCCAAATCCCTCATTTCCGCCCCGCTTCCGTCTCATTTTCTCATCAATTCTCAATGATTTTCCATTGCCTTGACCCCTAGAATCGGGGTGCCCGCCGGGAAGACGGGTGGATCACGACACCGCCAAATCTGGGAGAACCTATGCTTCGCAAACTCGCTCCAATCGCACTTTTCGCCGTTGCCCTCTTTGCCGTTCCGTCCTCCGCGAACGACGATCCGGGCTTTCGCCGTTTTCTTTCGAGCGTCGCTCAAAAAGAAGCCCAGGCCCAGGCCAAAAAGACCAAGCTGGCCATCAACCAGGGCGGCTTTCAGGGCCACCTGGAATTGCCTTATCCCGAAAAGATCCAGGTTGACGTCACTTCCTTTGAACTCAAGAACGACACCGTCAAGTCCGCCGTCACGGTGGTAGGCGACTTCCGCATCACCGGCATCTGGACGCGAGACGGCCAGTCGGTCAACATCAACGCCGATGTGGCGGCCAAGCTGACCGTCCGCGGCGTCGCGAAATTCGAGAAACAAGGCTCCGACTATTTCGTGGCGCCCACCCTGACGGATTGCGACTTCACCATTCTGAAGCTCAACATCCAGGCCCCCGCGGAGCTGGCGGACAGCAATGAACTGCTGGCCGATATCGCCAACACCGCGTTCCAGAACCACAAGGCGGACATCATCAGTCAAATCAACCGCTCGATGTCCAAATACCAGCTCAAGTTTTGAACTGGCTGACTACGCCCAGGAGAATGCCATGTCTCGCTACCTGCTTACCCTGGCCGCCCTGGTGCTGGTCCACCAGGCGGCTCTCCCCGAAGTAAGTGCCCAGGACAATGCCATCGTCCGCAGGCTGGTCACCGACGTGATCAAAAAGGAATTGGCGGCGCACGACAGCAAGGAAAAAGGCTGGCATCAGGGCAACACCTGGCTCTGGCTCGACAACCCGCCCACCTACCTCGGCGCCGAAATTAGCAGCCTGACCTATGACAACGGCCGCTTCACCCTGGAAGGCCGCGCGTCCGCCATGATTGCCTTCCAGCACAAGGTGCCGCTGCTGATCGGCAGCAAGACCTTCACCGGCACCGGCCTCATCTACTTGACCTTCAAAGCGTCGGCCCAGGCCGGCGAACGGCTGACCGGTTCCAAGGTCAGCATCGGCCGGCTGGAGATTAACGACCTGCGTCTGCACGGCAATGCCGTGCGGCCATTTCAAGGGCTTGTCGAGGATGGAGTCAACATGGTTTTAAGGCACAAAAAGCCAGAGATCGAGAAACGGCTGGAGGAGTCGCTGAACAAGGTGAATCTGGCGGGACAGTATCGAGTTGCAGGCGGGACATAGTGCCCAACCTATCCGGCGGCGAGCGTCGAGCCGTAAGGCCGACGTGGACCGCGCACAGAACTTCACGCTTGGATGCGGTCGCAATTTGCGACCGCATCTGGCATTCGACGCCAATAAGGTCGCATAGTGCGACCTTAAAGATGCGGCGTCCTTGATGGTCAATTGGAACATGACATCGCCAGCGAACTGCTGCCAGCTGCGCCGAACCTGCTAGCCGCTGCCATGCCAGAATAATACCTGCTTTTCGTGGTCTACAGGATAAGTCCAGTGCGAGGCCCTCGCGAAACCGGCTTTGTGAAAAGGGGCTTCGTAAGGCTCTCTGTCACGGATGTTGTGCATCAGCACGCAGGCTATTCCGCGCGGCCGAAGCCAGCGAAAGAAGCGGTTGGCAAGTTCCTGACGACGGTCCGCCGGAAATCCTTGGTAGGCACGCTTGGATATGATGGCGTCAAACAGCTGGTCAGGCTCGAATTCGAACAAATCGCCTTTGACAATGGCAACGTTGCCACCGGCGCGTTTTTCTCCGACTGCACGTGTAGCGCTTTTCTCTAGATTCAACGTGCGCTGCAGCCACCCTTCTGGCGTTTTCACTTCATCGTACACTGGGAACATTGCCCCAAGCGTTAGAGCGTCTATTATAAAGGAGGACAAAAACTCACACGCCACTTCCGAGACTTCGACAACGGTCACGTCGATGCCCGCGTGGGACAAACCGAACGGTTCAGGCGAGATGCCATTGCCCGCGAGCAGCACCCGATGGCCTTCACGTTTCTCCACGCTTTGAATGTAATGCAGCGTGGTATGCTCGAAAATCCATGAATCGAGATTGTGGTTTTTCCAAAATACATCAGCCAGTATTTCCGACCAGTAGCGGTCCCAGTCTTTGATGTTCATCCAATCTTTTGGCGCCCGCGCATAATTCGGCGAGCGATTTGAACCGGGGATGGATCGCTTGAACAAGCTTTTGACCCAATCAAGCATCGCCACTCCAACGTAGGTGGAATTAACGGCAACTCTCGACGACTCGATTCGCCGGGTGGCCGCGACAATCTACCGTTGTAGTCACCCATTCCCCACCGGCACCGTCGGCTCCCCGCCATCCTCCGTCCACACCCACCCATACTGCGTGTTCGTCCCCTGGGGATTACGCCGAAACTCCTCGCGCAAACCCGTCAGCTTGTCGGCCTTGATGGCATTGCGGTTCGCCTTGACGTTGACGTTGAACACCAGGGCCGCGTTCAACCCAAAAATCTGATTCTTGATCGCGTCGGTCAACTGCGGGTACTTAAACTTGTTCATCAACTCATCGCTCATGCGCAGCCGTCGCATGCGGTCGATCTGGCTTTGCG
>Ga0134121_10000941_pt1 | contig 29319 bp, 26 predicted proteins | sample KB301_FD_96463 | JGI IMG/M metagenome (GOLD analysis project Ga0134121, IMG submission 96463) | Terrestrial soil microbial communities without Nitrogen fertilizer from Kellogg Biological Station, Michigan, USA - KB3-0-1 | ecosystem: Environmental > Terrestrial > Soil > Unclassified ... | reverse complement strand
AGTCTGCCTCCCAGCGCCGGCAATCTCCCAACTGCGCCTTAGTTCCTCGACTCGCCTAGCCACGACGGCTGGGAGTCTCCTAAGACAACGGCTCCACATACTGGGCAGGATACAAGGGGCGACGGCACGCTTTCCGATGACGGTCATGAATCCACGTCGAACCAACTGCCGTCGCCCCTTCGGGGCTGTGAATTTCTTGTGAATCGCCCTACCTGGGGTTGGCAAAAAGCGCCAACCCCAGGCTACATGCCTCAGCCCCTTCGGGGCAAGACGGTTCCGCCAAACATGTCGTCGTGGAGCGCAACTCGAGTGACGTTGTCACGGCATCTCATCCCAGGTTCGGCCTTCCAGAAGGCGGCCGCTTTTCTTTTTGTTCCGTCCGCCCCACTGTTTGAAGAAAAAGGCTACCCCGGCTCGCCGGCACTGGTCGCGGATTTCGAGAATCCACTCCTCCCGCACCGGACGCGCGCCGTGTCCTGACTCTCCACCGACGATTGCCCAGTCGATATTCTGGAGATTCAGGCCGGGAAGGGGGCCGAGAAGGGGTTCCAGAGAGAGGAATTTCACGAGAGCGCGAGTCTGCCGCAGAGAATCGATCCGAGCGACGTACTCCGAATTCTCGACGCTGACGCCCATCCAGACGTTGGCCGGCCATTCAATGGAACTGTCCAATTTGGCGAGACGGTCCGCTCGTTTGGTGAGCACTTGGAAACGGTGCCAACTCGCGCGCCGCATGACGTCAAACACCTGCTGTACATAGGTTAGCGGGACATCATCGTGGAACAGGTCGCTCATCGAGTTGACGAAGATGCTCTGTGGGCGCTTCCATTGCAGAGGCAACTCGAGCATGTGAGGCTGCAAGGTTAGCTCGAACCCATTTCTATAGTTGAATTGTCCCATCATCTGCAGCCGCGCCGCCATCTTCTCGGCATAACAAAACTTACAGCCTGGACTGATCTTGGTGCAGCCCGTTACTGGGTTCCAAGTGGATTCGGTCCATTCGATGGCAGATTTCAAGCCCATGATTAAACCTTTTTTAGGAGTTGAGAGTTGGCGATTCTCAGTGCAATTTCCCGGGCTCTCTCGCTACTGCTGCCCACGGCAAAACAAAGTAGATACAAAGGCGAACCTGTTGAGTTCATGAGGATTTTCGGATTGGGAGACACTCCTGGGAAAATCGTCTCGAGCCGTTTGACAAAATATCTGCCAATGACATCGATTCCTTTCTTTACCGACTTAGTTCTGGAAAACAAGAGACCCTCTTCCAGATTCGCATCCATCAGGGCGGCCCGACCTTCGCCGCCGTGGCAACGGATTTAACGGACCACGATCTCCTTCCCCAACTCAATCTCAGCGCCAGCGGCGAGTGCGGCCTCCGTGTCCGCTTCGAGGCCCTGAGTTGAGGCTTTGGGAAGAGGGTTCTTCGAGAACAGCAGGAGAGGCTGGTAGCGTCCGATGCCATTGAGGACGAGGGTGGCTTGCAGATCTTCGCCTTTCCGGGAACAGGGGCTTTCCGCGGAGCAGCTCAGGACCAGCTCGGCGTCATTCCGATAGACCCGCAGCTCGGCGTGGCGGGCGCCGCCCGTGGAGGACGTGAGCCGCAGGGAGTCTCCCGGCTTTGCCTCGTCTCCACGCTGGACGGAAGGCCCGGCTTCGATCTCGGCTTTAAGGAAGACAGGTTCCGGCTCAGGCATCCGCACGAGGAGGACGGCCGTTAGTGATGCGGCCAGCGCCACCGGTACAAGGCCCCACCAAGGCCGCCATCGTCGCCGCCCCCGCTGCTGCTCGATCCGTTCCCAGACTCCGACCTGCCAGCCGACCGGCGGCTGGTCTCCTTCTCCCACGGCGGCAAGCCTCTGGCGCAGCCGGTCGTAGAAAGCCTGGGCGGCAAGGCAGTCCGGGCAGGCCGAGAAGTGCTCGTCGAGAGGTAGTCCCCTTTCCAGCAGGAGGACGGCCTCCGTTTCGAAGCGGTCGCAACGGCTCATGGCGCCACTCCTCTCTCTTCCAGGCAACGGCGCAGCAGGGGCAGGGCACGGGCCACTCGTACCTGCAGCGCCGGGGCCTTCTCGTTCGACAAGCGGGCGATCTCCGGATACGAGAGCCCCTGCTGATAACGCAGCAGCACGGCGGTTCGCACGCGTGGCGCGAGCCCGCGCAGGCAACTTTCGAGGACCCGCGCCACGGAGCGTTCCGACAAGCGGTCTTCCGCGCTGCCGCCGGGCTCGGGCAGGTCCGACGCCTCCTCGATGGGCCCGAACCGCTTGTATCTCCGGCGGTGCATCTTCAGATGGTCCAGGCAGCGGTGGCGGGCAATGCCGAAGAGCCAAGAGCGCAGCGACGAGCGGCGGGCGAACCTCGCCAAGCCCTCGTGGGCCTGGACGAACGTCATCTGTTGAACCTCCTGGGCGAGGTCGTCGTCCGCCATCATCTGCCGGCAATAGCGGTAGACGGCGGTGCCGTACTCCCGCATCAGGAGGGCGAGGGCGTCGTCGGAGCTCCCCCGGTCCAGAGCGGCCAGCGCGGCTCGCTCCGGATCGGGGGGCGTCCCCGGCGACTCCCTCGGCTCATGGATCAGTGACAACATGCGGCCTCGGCAGTCTAGAGCTTACTGGGGCTGGGGCTGCAGGAACACAGCCGATGGATCGGGAGGCGCCGTGGGAGGAGGTGGCGGCGGCAGCGGTCCGATAAACGAGCAGTCCCCCATGGCGCAGGGCCGCCAGAATTCATTCTCCAGAACCGCGACGGCCTGGAGACGAAAGAGGATCGCTTTGTTCAGAGAGTACCCGGAAAATCTGAAAACGCCTTCCATATACGAGACGGGGGCCTCAGCCTGCGAGGTACCGGGTTGGCGCTGTACCATCACGAGATAGACGTCTTTTCCCGTATTGACCAGGCTGATCTCACTTCCAGCCATGATGTAACCGAGACCGTCCTCCAACATTCCCCTGTCTTCGCGAGGCTTCTGAGCCATGGCGTTCGTCGCCAGGGAGACGCAACCGAGAGCGAAAATCAGGACGCATGAGAACCAGCGTTTGGACATACTTTTCTCCTTAACGAGCTTCATCTGGAAACCGCTCGGACCCGAACAGTACGAAGGGGGCCCACAAGGTAGGCGACTGACCCCGGCCAATCGCAACACGCTGGGCGCGAGCCAGAGCTCCGGCGGGATCGGAAGCGCCACCTTCGGTATAGAAGCGGAGGACGAATTCGTGGGTTTGCCGATCCTCGACCGACCACAGAGAGGCCAGGACGGCCCGGCTGCCCGCGGCCAGGAAGGCGGCTCCCATCGACCCCCACATCTGGCGTCCTGGCCGCACGCCCGAAGCGCAGCTCGCGAGCACGACCAGGCGCGGGCCAATCCGGCGGGTGACGATCTCGGAGGCCTCCAACCGGCGGTCGGCCAGCAGGAGCCAAGGGCCGCGAGCGCTCAGGCCGGTGTGGGTGGCCAGGTGGAGGATGCGAGCGTTAGCAGCCCTCGCGAGCTCGCCGGACGTGGCGGCATCGGCGACCCGCAGGGAGCCGGCCAGAAGCCGGGCCACGGCCCGTCCCTCCATCGCCGCCGCTGGCAAGTCTCCTCGCGGATCGGATAGCACGACAGGAGGTCCCGGCGCCTTTGCCCCACGGCTTTCGAGAGCCGCCAGGGCGTTCAGGCTGGGAAGGAGGGAGACCGGGTGGTCCTCCGCCAGATACCGGCCTGCTCGCCTCAGGGCGGCGAAGGGAAGGTTGCCCAGAATGCCGTCGGCGATCACGTAGACGGTCTGTCCCTGTTTCGGGAGCGCTTCCAGGGGCAGAAGGGTCTCGCCGAGCTGACCGGCCACTCCGGCATCCTCCGGATGAGCAAGGAATCGGTCCGCCATCTGGCGAATCCGGGCCGCTGGAAGGGTCAGTGGGTGCAGGCGGACCTCCTGCCGGGCCACGGTGGCCAGCCAGACCTCGTCTCCCGCTTCGAAGTAGACCAGGCCATGGCGGTTTCCGAAGGCGCTCAGGACCTGGCGGATCGGCTGTAATGCCGCCACAGGGGATTCGCTCATGACCGGCAGCAGGAGCTCGAGATCCCCAAGTCGCGCGGCCGCGACATCGGGCGACCAGGGCGCCCCACCCGGTGATCCCTCGGCGGAATGGGCGTAAAGCAAAGCGTCGAGGAGGGTCCGCGCCAGCGCTTTCTCCGCCGTCGCCAGAGCCTCCTCCGCGCGGCCCGACCGGGCTTGCAAGCGGAACAACGCCTCGAAGGGCTCCCGTTTCCTGTCGAGAAGCCAAGTCTTGAGGTCGTCGAACGCAAGCGAACGGCGCATCCCTTCGACGACCTCGATCGACTTCTTGTAAGCCACCTCCGCCGCTTTCAGGTCGCCGCGGGCTTCTTCGGCCCGGCCACGCTGATACTCCAGGTCCCAGACCCAGTCAGGGGCCGGATCCTGGCTCAGAGCGGTCGTGACCGCCTGGACAGCGTCCGCGGGGCGCCCCTGGGCTAGAGCCAGGCGGGCACGGTAATACAGCAGGGACGGCGTCGGCTCTCCGGGCTCGGCGTACTTCCAGGCCTCCTCCAAGTGATGAGACGCACGGGCGATGTCCCCGAGGCGAAGATGGATGTTGGTCAGGTTCAGGTGAGTCGAGCGGAAGAACTCGCGATCGGTCGCCTCAGTCGCCAGCGCCAAGGCTTGTTCGAAATCGCGCCGGGCCAGGGCCAGCCGCCCCTCGTCGGTCAGAACGTTCCCGCGGTTGGCGAAGATCCAGGCCTGGCCACCGGGGTCCTGCTTGCCCGCGAGCTCGCCAGCGCTTTCCAGGGCTTGCCAGGCTCCTTTGAGGTCCCCCACCGAGTACAGGACGTTGTAGATCCCCCTGGCAGAGAGCTCCTCCAGGTTCCGATCCTTGGCCTTGACCGCCTCTTCCAGGGCACTCCTGAAGAAGAGGAACGATTCGCGGTACCTGGACCTGTGCCAAGCGAGATCGGCGAGCCGGATAAGAGTGTCCGCGGCACGCTGGTTGTCTCCCTTGGCCTGGTGCAGAGCGAGATCGGAACGGTACTCCCGGTCCGCCACCTCAACCTCACCCCGCTGCAGGTGGACGGCCGCCGCGAGGCCCCATACTCCGGGGCGCAACTTGCCGTCCTTTGCCAGCCTGTCCACCCAGGCAAGGACCTCGTCCCCATGTCCGAGGGAGTAATGGGCCAGGACGGTCGAGGCTCCAGCGCGGGAATCGCCCTTCGCGGCATAGACCCCCGCGCACAGCGCCGCGGCCTTTTCGTATCGGGCCGCCGCCGTCAAATCGAGACAGCTCTGGACTCCGCTCTGCCGGCAGCCCGCCAGCATGGCGGCGAGCCCGAGAGCGCACACCCGGGTGCGCCATTGGAACATGGCGGCAATGATGGCATAGGTTTGACCAGGGTGCCGGTCCTGGGAGTCCCTGGGTCCCCTTGGGCAGCCTGGGTGTCTAAGGTTCCTCCATCACCAACCCCGCCCCCGGGGGCAGGATCTGGAGCGTCTTCAGGAACTCGATGATCGCCGCCCGGTCCTCCGGCGGCAGGGCCAGGAAGGCGTCGCGCGCCGCTCGCCCTTCTCCGCCATGGCAGCGGATGGCCTCCGTCAACGTCGTCAGGTCGCCCCGGTGGCCATAGGGAGCCGAGTTGCCGGCATCCCAGAGCCTCGCGGTGAGGAAGGCGCCGGTGGGGCGGGGCAGGGGCACCTGGGTGAAGAGGCTTGCGCGGGCCCGGGCCGAGAGCACGCCCTGGGGGATCTGCTCGTTGGCGAAGCAGCGGGTTTCGGCGTCGTTCAGATCGTGCCGCTTGAGGTCGGTGAAGGCTTGCACGCGGGCCCGGCCGTCCGGCAGGCGCTCGGGCCTCGGGGAGGGCAGTAGGCCGGCGCTCGTCAGGTCCACGGCGACGCCTTTGACTCCGAGGCCGGGCCGCAGGTTCCCCGGCGGATTGAAGGGGCCCGGATCGGTGAAGACGGGCCGGTCGAGGGCGAGCGAGGGCACGTGGCAGCCCGCGCAGCCGATGGTGGCGAAGAGGGTCTCGCCGCGGGCAGCCGCCAGCTTGCGCTGCGGGTGAGCCGGCAGCATCCGTCCCGGCACGGGGAGGGTGGCCTGGAAGAGGGTCAGGGCGGTGACGTCGCCCGTGGTGAGCTCGTTGACGACGCCGTCGCCGTCGATGTCCATCCCCACGCCGAAGCGCTCGGTGGTCTGCATGCCGTGGTGGTGGTTGAGCGCCGTGTTGGTGAAGTCCCGCAGCGAGACGACCGCTCCCTTTTGATGGAACGGGCGGACGACGAGGTCCCAATCCACCCCTTCAATCTTTGAGGGATCGACCCGGCCGTCGGGCAGGACGGTGAGGGTTCCGAAAGCAATCCCCTTGGCCTTGAGCGGGCGGGAGACCGGGGCGCCGGAAGTGCGCGCCGCGGCCTTGGCCTCCTCGCGGGTGGCTTGCAGCTCGACGCTCATCTCGCGGGCCAGCATTTCGATCAAACCGGCGCCGAAGAGTGAGGTCGTGCCGCGCTCGTTGCTGTCATGCCCGTTGATCGTGGTGATCACGGGGTCGCGCTCCTGGGCGAGGGTGAAGACGTTGGACGCGAACTCGCCGGCGCCGCCGGTGCGCGGCTGGAAGTGGCAGCCCTGGCAGGAGTTGGCGTCGGGACCCGAGGTGCGGACGAACGCCGGCTGGACGGGTGGCCGGGGGATGCCGTCTCCGGTGGTCCCCGGCCGCCCTTGCCCGTCGAGGGCGTTGAAACGGGCCTCGAAGAGGCGCTGGCCGTGGCGCAGCACCTCTTCGATTCCGGTCTCACCCGCCTCGATGCGGGACTGGTCGAGATGCTCCTCGACCACCGGCCGCTCGCCGATCACGACGGAGCTGAACAGAAGGGCCGTGACGGCGAGCCGGGCGATCATTTCTTGGCCTCCTCCACGGTGACGGTGCAGTCCGCGGTCAGCGCCGTCAGGTCCGTGCCGATGGTCACCAGGTGGAGGCCCGGCGCCGTGTCCTTGGGGATTGCGAGGTCGACGGAGCCGCCGCCGTTCAGGTCAGCCACGCCGCGGCCGGCCATGCGGGCGCCGAGCAGGGCGTGGTAGCCCCGGTTGGGCGTGAGACCGTCGAAGTCCACCTTGACCGTTCCGCCCGGCTGGGTCTTGCCCTGCGGGAAGCAGTGCGGGAACGACGGGAAGTCGAGCTTGACCGCGGTGCCGCGGCCGGTCTCTTTCGCGTCGAGGCGGTCGACCGCCCGGGCGTCGGCGTTTTCCACCAGAACGTCCACGTTGAAGGTCTGGCCGCGGCTGACACCCGCGAGCTGGCGGGGCAGGGACACGGAGACGATGTGGTGGACGGGGAGGTCGCGGTCCTCGATGTGCAGACCGGGCCGCCGGAGGCTGGCGAAGTGGGGGTGCATGACGAGGGCGAGGAGGCTGAACTGGAGGTTCGGGGTGACGACGGTAGGCCTGCCGTCAACGATCTGCCAGCCTTCGCCGCCGGTCACCCGGGGGCCCCTAACGTCCGCCCGGATCACCACGTCGGCGCCCACGAAGTCGGTTTCCGGCACCCCGAGCTGCCGGAGCTGCTCGGCCGTGGCGCCGCGCGCCGGTCCGTCGTTGTCGATCAGGAACCAGTGGCGCTGGCTGGCGTTTTCCGGCACCAGTCCGAACAGCCGCTGACCGAGGCTGAAGGTGTCCGCCTTGGTGTCGATCGTGACCCGGAGGGCCGAGAGGTCGAGGTAGGCGGGGAGCGCCGTATTGCGCTTCGGGTCCGGCAGATTGGCGGCCACCACGCTGCCCGGCAGGAAGACGTTGGGCGGATCGATCTCGAGCCCGTTGACGAGGAGCGCGTTGTTGCGAAGGGCCGTCACCTCCGCGTTGTTGAGGCCGATGTTGTCGGCCTGGCCGTCGGCGTTGTTGTCCGCGAGGCCAGGGTTCATCAGCGCCGTCAGATTGCTGCGGTGGGGCAGGGAGAGCGCGTGGCCGAACTCGTGGCCGGTGAGCGCGTCGAAGGGATCGGTCAGGATGAACTGATTGCCGCTGCCGTCCGGGAACGTGCGGTCGGGGACGGTCGGGAAAAGGTAGTGATTGTCGATGACGGTGACGACGCCGTCGTACGGCGTGGCGCAGTTGGCCGGGTTCATGACGTCCTTCACACAGCCGCCCCAGCCGATGACGCCGACGTAGCTGCCCGTGCCGTCGTGGAACAGGCCGGCGTTGACGGCGGTGATGCCGATGCCGGCACGGCCGAGGTTCGCCCACGCCACGTCGCAATCGTTCTGCATCTGGTTGAACTCGGCGCCGAAGGCGTTGACGTCCTCACCGCGCATGTCCCCCGGGACGCCGAAGGTGGTGTCCGGGTCCGGGATGATGGGGAAGCTGAGAGTGCCCCAGACGTCGTTGATCGCGGAGCGGAAGCTGATGCCGGCCTGGTTGACGTAGATGTTGTCCGTCGGCCGCTCGTGCCGCCGCCAGATCAGGGCGTCGGTGGTGGTGTCTCCGGCCACGTTGGGACTGGTCTCCGCCGGGCTCCCCTGGACGATGCACCAGGAGATCGGCACGTGGAGGAGGTCCTGGCCGTTCCACTGGCCGGCGGCGTGGCTCGCGCTCGCCGGCAGGAACGCCAGCAGGGATAAGGCGGGGACGATGAAACGAAGTCGCTGTCGAAACATGAACGGTCTCCTTGAAGGCTCGCGCGGCTCTGCGCGATGGGTTCGCTTATAAGGCGACCGGCCTTGCGGGTTCACAACAACTTTTCCAAATATTGCTAATGGATTCGATCGAGCAGCATGGCGGGCAGAATGACATGAAGCTCGGACGCCCAGGCGACAGCGCGCTTGAGCGTCCGAGCTCCGGAAACGGCGGGCTAGAAAAGCGGGGCCGTGGTATCGAAGATGTGGCTCACGGTCGTGGAGTTGTTGGGACCGTGGCAGTTGAAGCAGTTGGAGCCCTGGCTGTAGGTCTCCATAGTCGTGTTGGCCAGCTTGTTGGTTCCCACTTGGTTCGCGGTGGGATTGTTGGGATTGTTGAGATCGACGGGGTCTTTGCCGGATTTCGTCCAGGTGGTGCCTATGTGAATGTAGTTTCTCCTCACGTCAGCGGGGTCGAGGAGCGACCGCACCGTGTTGTTGAGGCTGATGACCTGGGCGTTCGCACCCGCTGTGGAGCCGGTGCCGTTCAGGCCCCAGGGCATCTCTCTCCGGGTGTCACTGGGGCTGATGGTGAAGGGGGAAGCCGGCACGACATGGCCGGGAAGAAGGCCCATCTTTATGTGCGGCTTGTTGAATGGACCCATGGACCCGTTCGAGGCGAACAGCCAGTCCCCCGGGGCGTTCTCCCCGATATTTCCGGTGCCGTTCGGCGTCTTGCTGTAGTCGTAGGCCGCCGTGGGACCATTGCTCAGGTGCTCGAATGTGCCCCACAGCATCTCCGGATGGCCCTTGGTGCTGCCGACGACGTGCATTCCGACCATCGCCAGCGTCGTGATCTTCGTGCCGTTCTGAACCCAATCGTTGGGGTCGCTCGTGTCGTAGGTCGGCACGCTCGCCTTCATCTGAATGAACTGGCTTGGATCATCCAGGCTCGACGCTTCGATCCACGCTGTCTTGATCTCGATGGCCAGCGCCTCCGGATCGATCACCGGCGGCTGGCCGTTCGCGGCGGCAAAGTTCGTGACCGCGTCGAGATCGGCCTGGGTGATGGGAAACTTCGTGCCGTCTGGTACGGAGGCACCCTGCATCGTGCGGTACAGGGCGAAGACGTTGTTCACGGTGAGGGCGTAGTAGACCAGCGAGCCGTTCTGTGCCATCAGGACTTTGCCGTCCGCCTCTGCCTGCTCGGTCTCCGCGAAGTTCCCGAACAGGTCGAGCGACACGATCGACTTGTCGTCGAGGGTGATCCGCTGGATCAGCTCGGTTCTGTCGAAGACCCTCAGAATCTCGATCTGCCTCGCGAATTCCGGCTGCAGAATGGCCCGCGGCCCCTGGATCTCCCGTCCGCTGAGATCGAACAGGATCGCCTTGCCGCTTTCCGTCCGGATGGCTCTGCCGACTTCCACTTGATTGCCGTTCTGATCCGCCACCATCTGCCTGCGTTCCCGAGACATGACGGTGGGAAGGATCTCGAGGACCCGCAACGTGCGCTTCTCCAGGATGACGGGCAGATCGAGGAAACCCTTCTGGGACGCGCGGAGGTTGAAGACCCGGAGGAAACCGGACGTATGGGGCACGAACTGCCTTTGGCCCATGGCGTCGGGCGGCGTCACGTCATAGAACGCCGGCGTATTCATGATCAGCCCGCCGCGGCTGCCGTACCGGGGCGGAGCGGGGGACGTCAGCCAGAGGAACATCTGCTCGGACCACTTGTAGAAGCTGCAGTTGGGGACGTCGGGGAAGAGCACGCTGTTGGCGGGCTTCACCGCTCCGTTCAGAGACACGGCCCCGGCGTCGAACCACGTGTTGAACTCCGCGGGGGTGAGCGAATTGAGGCAGGTGCCTCCCGCGTCCGTCGGCACCGCCTGCTGCGTGAGCGCATAGGCGATGCTGACGACGAGAGTCATAGCCGCAGACGCGAGCACGAGTTTCCTGATCATGGGACGGGTCATAAATTCTCCTTGGTCGCTTGAGATCCACTTCATTAGGCGACCGTCCTGGGGGTTTCACAACACCGTTCTAGAATCCGAGGAAATGGAGCTCGTCTGCTAGACTCCTAGACGAGCGGAGCCCGTGGCTTTAGGTAAATATCGTGCTCGCTTTGCCGCTGAGGCTCTTGATGGAGTAGGTTTCGACGGGTCCGGGTTGCGGCGGGCGTCCGACCTGGCCTCCGTTCTCGAAAACGACGAAGGTCGAGAGCTTCTCCGCCGTTCCTGGAGCGACCAGAACCGTCGGCAGAACCAGGGTGAAGCGATTGGTGACGAAGTCGACCGCCACATCGGCGACACTCACGAGCTGGCCGAGAGCGGTCTGCTCGAAGCGGATCTGGTCTCCGACGTAGTTTCGTGTCTGTTTGCCGTCCTGATAGCTGAGGCGCGGCCTGCCGAGAAGGTCGGTTGATGAGTAGGTGATGCTGAGGGAGCCATTGCGGAGCTCGTAATGGTTGGCCGCCATGAGCTGAGGCGCGGCGGGTTTCGTCTGGGGTTGCGTGGGCATGGGACTCTCCTTTCGAAGTTGCAACTGGGTTCATTGATCCCAGTGTCGATCCCGGGAAAAAGATTTCACGGTGCGGTTCGGAGGAGAGAGCGTGCGGGAGGGATTTGTAATTAGCGTGTTGTCTATAGAGTCATCAGGCTGTCCCTGAGGGCCCGATTGCGCGAGATACGGCGAGCCGGGCTTTGATCGTCTCGGTGATGGGGTTCATGGCGCTAGGATTTTCTCCAATTGACAATACGGAGGCCCTCAACGCGCTGAAAATGGTCCTCATTGCCGGTGACGACGACAAGATCCTGAAGAATCGCCGTCGCTGCAATGAGAAGGTCCCCCTCGGAAATCAACTGCCCTCGTTTCCAAAGAGAACCGTAGATTGCCGCCGCCTGGTCGACAATCTCTTCGGTTATTGGATAGACAACGCTCGCCCGGCATCGATCGAGAAAGGCGGTGATTTGGCGCTTTGCATCTTTGGCGTGAAGGCCCCGCAGAACCTCGTAGCGAGTGATGAGAGAAAAGCGAAAAATCCGATGTTCCTCTAAGTATTCCCTGGCGTGGTGAAGAACCTGCGGATCACGGCCTTTCATGATCTCGGAGAGCATGTCCGAATCGAGAAGAGCTGGCAGATAGGACATCAGGGCTCGCGGAAGAAGTGGCTGCGGTCAAGGGTAATCGTCTCCACTTCGGCGATTTCAGCGTCTGAGAGTCCTTCGAAGACGCGGTGCCACTCTTTGAGCTCGGATTCCGCGGTAGGCTCCGAGGGTAAGCGAATTTCCACGACGACTCTCTGATGCTCCGCAAGGCCTGGGTCTGCCAGGGGCTTCAGGACGCCGTCTTCATAAACAGCCTCTAAGACACGGGTCATTGCGGTTCTCCTCCTTCAGACAGGCATCATCATAGCATCCGACCAGGAAGTAAGAGTCGCTTGAGAACAAGGGCGCGACGGCGCTAAACTCCCCCTCATGAGCCCACTCTCCCGTCGTGAGTTCCTCGGTGCCACGGCTGCGTCCGCGGCCACCCTGGCCTTCCCTCAGATCCTGCGGTCCGCCGACCGTCCGGACGCGCTCGCTGGCATTCAGGCCGAGATCGTCAAACGCCATGGCGAGGGCGTCGCTCGCCTTCAGGAATGGGTGCGGCAGCCTTCGATCGCCGCCGAGAACCGGGGGATGGCTGAGGGGTGCGAGCTGATGATGCGCTTCGCCCGGGAGGCCGGGTTTCAGCAGGTCACCCGCATCCCGACGGACGGTCAGCCCGGCGTCTTCGCCACGCTGGACGCCGGAGCGGCGCGGACGGTAGGCCTCTACTTCATGTACGACGTCAAGCAGGTCGATCCCGCCGAGTGGTCGTCGCCGCCCTGGGAGGCGGCTCTCGTCGACAAGCCGGGGTTCGGCAAGGTCCTGATGGGCCGCGGCGCGGTGAATCAGAAGGGTCCGGAGGCCGCGTTCCTGGCTGCTCTCCATGCCATCCACGGCGCCGGCCGCAAGTGCCCCGTCAATCTCGTGCTCGTCGCGGAGGGGGAGGAGGAGATCGGCTCGCCGCACTTCCGGCAGGTCGTGCGCCGGCCCGAGGTGAGCGCCGCCCTCCGGCGCTGCACGGGCGTCTTCATGCCCGCGGCGTCGCAGGACCCGGACGGCACGGTGACGGTGTCGCTCGGCGCCAAGGGCGTCGTCGAGCTGGAGCTGGTGTCGAGCGGCGAGAAGTGGGGGCGGGGTCCGAAGAAGGACGTCCATTCGAGCAACCGGGCGCGGCTGGACAGCCCGGCGTTCCACCTCGTGCAGGCGCTCGCCACGCTGGTGAACGCCGACGGCGACCCGGCGATCGACGGCTTCGCCGATGCCGCCCGTCCGGCCTCGGCCGCCCAGCGCGCGATGCTCGACGCCGCGGCGGCGCGCCTGAGCGAGGATACCGCGAAGCGCCTTCTGTCGGCCGACCATTGGGCTCACGATCTGCCCTGGCGCGCTTCCCTCGATCGCTTCCTGTTCACTCCCACGGTCAATATCGAGGGCCTCGTCGCGGGGTATACGGGTCCGGGCGGCAAGACGGTGCTGCCCCACCGGGCGGTCGCGAAGCTCGACCTCCGTCTGGTGCCGGACATGACCTTCGACGGCGCGGTGGCCGCCCTGAAGGCCCATCTCGCGAAGCGGGGTTTCGGCGACGTCGAGGTCAATCCGAGCGGCGGCTACGACCCGACTAGCACGGACGCGGAGGCGCCCGTCATCCGCGCCGCGATGTCGGTCTACCGCCGCGCGCAGCTCGACCCGATCCTCTGGCCGCGCAACGCGGGCTCCTATCCGGGGTACGTGTTCACCGCCGAGCCGCTCAAGCTGCCCGCCGGCCATTTCGGGCTCGGCCACGGCAGCGGCGCCCACGCGCCGGACGAATACTTCGTGATCGAGTCGAGCAATCCGAAGGTGATGGGCTGGGACGGCGCGGTCCGCTCGTTCGTGGACTATCTGCACGAGCTCGCGGTCGTGGCCTGAGCCGCCAGGCAGCGCCGGCGCCTTGGCCTCACCGCGTCAGTTATCGCCCGGGCACGGCGGCGGCGGAGCGCAGTCGAGGTCGATGCAACGGTTGCCGCAGCACGTCTGGGAGCAGCAGATGTAGCCACAGGAGTTCACGGGGCCACAGTAGGTGACGCAGGTGTCGGCCGTGGCCGCCTTTGGGGAGTACAGGCCGGACGCGGCGGCTGCCAGGGTCAGCACGGACAGCAGGATGAGCTTGCGCATTTCGGATCTCCTGTCGGAAAGGGGTTGTCGATCGGTCTCCGCTTAGAGAAACGAAAGCATACAAGAAAATCCCTCACCGGGTCCCCCGGGAGTCCTGGAAAGCCGGGAAGTTATTTGGACTCGGGCGCGAGCCCCTGGTTCCACATCTCCTGCTTGAGGCGCCACTTGCCGTCGGCGCCTTTGTGGAGCACGAGGAGCATTTTGCCCCAGCCGTCGAAGGGTGGCTTGCCGCCCGGAAGCTGGACGATCTGGTGCTCCGTGCACCACTCCGAGGCCCAGTCGCCGGAGACCTGGACGTCGGTGCAGGTGTCCTCGAACTTCTCCATGTGCGCGCCCTGAAGCTGCGCCATGACCTGCGCGAGGAAGGCGGCGATCGCCTTCTTGCCGGCGATGGGCGGGGTCGAGGGGAGGAGGCTGGTGCCATCCTCTTCCCACAGCTCCAGGGTGGCGGAGCTGTCCATGCGGCGGGTCGCCTCGTCGAAGGCCCGGTTGAAGGCCTCGATCCCGGCGCGGTCGGTGGTCGCGGAGGACTGGCCCGCCCCGGGAGCGGCCATCAGGAGCAGGAAGGCACAACAGAGACCCTTCATGGCGAACTCCTTTCGAGCGCCGCTCATAGTACACTCCTCCCCGTCAGCACATACCAACGATGGCAATCGGGTAAGGAGGAGAACATGTCGATCCTGCACCTGCTCTGGTCGGTCATCACCGGTTTCTTCGTGGGCCTCATCGCTCGCGCCCTGCTCCCGGGCAGCGACAAGATGGGATTTCTGATGACGGTGGCCATCGGAATCCTCGGCTCCCTGGTGGGCGGATTCCTGGGTGGCCTCATCTCGAAGCCCGCACCGGGCTCCAAGTTCCATCCGGCCGGCTTCTTCCTCTCCCTGGTCGGCGCGGTCGCGCTGTTGCTGCTCTGGCGCTTCATTGGCCGGTAGGGACGTTTCTCCCGCGGAAAGAAAGAATTAAATAAGGGCATGGAAGCGCCCTGAATTGACGCCGGCCCAGCGGTCCTGTAGCATCAAAAGTGACCCTGAGCCTACGATGTACCGGCGAGCACAGGCGTACCCCGAAGCTCCTCTCTTCACTCGGCGAGATCAGGGCGCGCCCACCCCGGCCCGCCCGCCGCCGGCGGCTTCGCCACGGTTCTCCACAGTCCGTCCTCAGCTTCGGCAAAACCTCATTGTCAAAAGGGGATGAATCGTGAATCCATTTACCCAGTTCATTCAGGGTCCTTTGACCCAGGACCTCTGTACCGGCGGAGGGGCCACTACCGGTGGACCCTCGGGCTGTTCGCCGGCGGCGGCCGGCAACTTCACTGCGGCGACGGTCTGCGTCCTCTGCGGTCCCACCGTCAACGTCGCCCATAGTTGTTTGCCCGCCCTCACCTGCGGCGGGCATACCGTCTGCGGCGGCATTCAGACTTGCGGCCAGACTTGCGCCCTCACCTGCGGACCCCAGACTCATTGCGGCGGCGTTCACACCTGCGGCCAGACCTGCGCCTTCACCTGCGGACCCCAGACGCATTGCGGCGGCGTCCATACTTGCGGCCCGACCTGCGCGTTCACTTGCGGTCCGCAGACGCACTGCGGCGGCGTCCACACCTGCGGCCAGACCTGCCAGTTCACCTGCGGCGGGGCATCCCAGTGCGGCGGCATCCACACCTGCTCACCGGTCTGCCATCTCACTCATGGGCCGCAGCACACCTGCGGCATCGTCTGCGTGGCCTCCGGCGGGCCCGCGTGCCCCGGCGGTCCGGGTCCGATCCAGTCCGTCGCCTGTGGCGGCGGTCCCGGCGGCGGCATCCACCCTGAAGCCATCATCGCCTCCCAGGGTCCGGTGACCGGATGCGGCGGTGTTCATACCTGCGGCATCTGCCCCGTTACCGTGGGCGGTCATACCCAGTGCGGCGGTGTCGAAACCTGCGGCCACACCTGCCAAAGGACCTGCGGCCCACAGACGCACTGCGGCGGCATCCACACCTGCGGCGAGACCTGTCAGTTCACCTGCGGTCCCCACACTCACTGCGGCGGCGTCCACACCTGTGGCGAGACCTGCCTGTTCACCTGCGGCCCGCACACCCATTGCGGCGGCGTCCACACCTGCGGCGAGACCTGCCAGTTCACCTGCGGTCCCCACACCCACTGCGGCGGCATCCACACCTGCGGCAAGACCTGCCAGATCACCTGCGGTCCGCAGACGCACTGCGGCGGCATCCACACTTGCGGCGAGACCTGCATGATCACCTGCGGGCCGCACACCCACTGCGGCGGCGTTCATACCTGCAGTCCGATCTGCGAGGTCAATCCTCCCGACGCCGGCGGTGATGGCGGCGATGGCGGTGGCGGCGGCGGTGCGCCCGGAGGCGGCGGCACCTCCGCTGCTGCTTCCGGTGACATCTCCTCGGGTGGCAAAGCCGGAGACAAGCCCGGCGACAAGCCTCCCGACAAACCCGGCGACAAACCCCCCGATAAGGGTGGAAGCACGTGATGTAAGCTGATCCGCGATCCGGCGGCCCGGCTCCGCGCCTGTGGCGGGGCCGGGCCTTCGGGTCCGGATGGTCGCCGGAAATTTTCCCGATCCTGAATGAGCATGCTGGTTCAACCCGAGAACGTCGTCCACTACCTCGCTGAGCGCCGGCTGCTGACTCTGCAGTCGGTGGTCGAGGGCGACTTCATGGTGTTCGAGCAGTCGAGCCGGAACTACAACCTCAAGGTGCAGCGGACGAAGTCGCCCGGCTTCTTCATCAAGCAGGTGCGCACTCGCACCCCCGCCTACACTCTCACCCTGGAGCGGGAGGCGAAGTGCTATGAGATGGCGTCGCGCAATGCCGGTTTCGGCGCGATGGCCGCGCTCCTGCCCAAGTGCCACCACTGGGACGCCGCGTCCACGGTCCTGGTCCTCGAGATGTTGCCCGAGGCGGAGAACCTGTGGGAGCACCACCGGCGCCTGGGCCATTTTCCCCGCGAGATCGCGGAGCTGCAGGGCGACAAGCTCGGCACCTATCACCGCCAGGGCGAGCTGTTCCTCCCCGCTCTGGAGGAGCTGAAGCTGTTCGACAAGAAGCTGCCTTGGATACTCTCCATTCACGAGACCCATCCGCAGTACCTGAGCCAGATGAGCCAGGGCAACGCTCAGCTCTTGCAGATTCTGCGCGACTACCCGGGGCTCACCCAGGCCCTGGACGCGCTCAAGCGCTCGTGGGCCTATCGCGCCCTTCTCCATGGCGACATCAAGTGGGAGAATCTGCTGCTCTACCGCGAGCGCCCGGAGGACCCGCTGGACATCCGGATCATCGATTGGGAGATGGCCGACATCGGCGACGAGTGCTGGGACGCGGGAGCGATCTTCCAGGCCTACCTGAGCTTCTGGATTTTCTCCCTTCCCCTGGGTCCCGGGGTCTCGCTGGATCAGGCGGCGGTCCTCTCTCCTTTCAAGGGCGAGGACATGAGGGTGGCTCTGGCCGCCTTCTGGACCCACTATGCGGCGGCTCGCGGCTTCCTGGGCCGGGCCACGTCGCGACGCTATCTGGAGCGGTGCATGGCCTGCGCGGCCGCGCGCATGGTGCAGACGGCCTACGAGGGGATTCAGCAGTCGCCGCAGATCACGCCCCAGGCGCTCTGCCAGCTCCAGATGAGCATGAACATCCTGCGCGATCCGGCCGCCGCAGTCAGCCAGATGGTGGGGCTGTGAGGAGGACCGTTTGAGCTCGCCGGGGGCCGGCTGGCAGGACTCTCTGGACCGGGTCTTCGCGGCGATCCGCATCGACGCGCCTCACGAGCTGACGTTCGCGGACCGCAAATTCGCCGTGCCACCGGCGGCGGCTCCCGCTTTCGGGGTGCCAGGGGGCCTGGGAGGGAACGGCGCCAAGGACCCGGCGGCGAAAGTGCCGCTGGTGGAGCTGCTCACCAGCCTTCTCTACCGCCACGTCTACAGCCGGCCCTTCAAGCCGCCCCTTCCCGCGCTGCTTCCGGACGCGCCGGAGCGTGAGGACTACACCCCGGACGCCGGATTGAGCGAAGCCCTTTCCGCCGCCAACGCTTCGCGCGACCGCTGGGAGCACGGCTGGACGATCGCGCAGACCCATTCCTCCGGTCAGATCACGGCGCAGCGGGGGAGCCTCACGCGGTCGGTCTGGCCCGGCCAGTTCCTGAGCAAGGACGGTCCGGGCGCGCGGCCGCGGCCGGGGGCGCAGATCAGCATCTTCTATCCCCGCGAGTCGATCTCGCTCCAGCCCGGCTTCTACTACTGCTTCGGCGAGACGCCCGAGGACGAGAGCTTCGCCTTCGGATTGGTGCGGATCTACTGGCACGTCGGTCTCGCCGGGGCGCCGGAGCTGGTGCGTTCGCTCTCGGCGCGGCTCAACTTCTTTCAGGTGCCGTTCCGCTTCAAGTGCTCGGTGATGCCCAGCCAGTACGACCGCACGGACGTGGCGGTCGTCTACCTCGCCAAACGCCTCTTTCCCTTCGTCGCCGAGGTGCTCCAGGAGGTCTTTCCCGCCGTGCGTTCCCACCTTGGAGCCGAGGTGCCGTTCCTCACCTGGCGGCTGGCGCCCGGGGTGGGGATCGCGGAGGACCCGGCGACCGGCGAGAGCTTCGGCCAGCACCGCTGCCGTCTGCTGGCGGAAGCCTGTTGGAGCTGCTTCCTGCGCGGCGATCAGGAAGCGGCGTCGCGCCTGGCGGAGCTGCGCCTCCTGGCCGCCGCCCAGGGAACGGACCCCGAGCGCCTGCACCTCAACGCCGGCTCTCTCGATTGCTACGAGGCGATGGTCCGGGAGGCGGCCTCCGCGCCATGACCGAATCCTCCGCCTTGGATGCCGCGACCTCCGGGACGGCTTCGGAGCACCGGCCGCTCTTCCTGGAGACGGCGGCCGCCCTGGGAGCGCGGATCTGCCGCGACGCCCTCTGGGGCGACGGCGTCTGCAACTGGATCGGCTTCTCGATGGAAAGTCTGGGGGGGCGCTGGCGGCACGTCCACCGTGCCTATGGCGGCGACCTCTACAATGGGACGAGCGGCATCGCCCTCTTCCTCGCCCGCCTCCACCGGGTCACGGGGGAGCGGATGTTCAAGCGCACAGCCCTGGGAGCGATCCGTCATGCCCTGGAGCACGGTGCCGGGGAGATCGCGCCGCCGGCGCGCATCGGCGCCTACAGCGGCTGGACCGGCCTCGCCGAGGCGGCCCTCCAGATCGCCGCCCTGCTGGGAGACGAGTCGCTACGGGCGCCGGCCCTGGCGCTGCTCGAAGAGGCGGCCGGCGGCGAGTCCGGCCGCAATTTTGACCTGCTGGCGGGTTGCGCCGGAGCGATCCCCCTGCTGCTGCGGGCTCGGGCGGGGCATGGCGGTCCCCCCGGGCCGGCCTCGCTGACGGCGGCGGCGGTGCGCTTGGGCGACCATCTCCTGGCCACCGCGGCACGCGACGACGCCGGCTGGTCCTGGGGCGAATTCGGGACGCCGGGAGTCAAGCAGAAGGGGAACCTCCTCGGTTTTTCCCACGGCGCGGGTGGCATCGGCTGGGCCCTGCTGGAGCTCCACCAGGCCACCGGCGAAACGCGGTTCCGCGAAGCCGGCGAGGCCGCGTTTCGCTACGAGCGGCACTGGTTTGACGCCGCGCACGGCAATTGGCCCGACCTGCGGGACCCGGAGGCGGCAGGATTGTCGACGGCGTCCGACGCCGCGTCGTTCATGACCGCCTGGTGCCACGGCGCGGCGGGCATCGGCCTGTCGCGTCTGCGGGCCTGGCAGCTCTCCGGCGACGAGGAGACCCGGAAGGAGGCGGAGGTGGCGGTCGCCACCACGCTCGAGAACCTGCGCGGCGGCACCGAGATGAGCCAGACCAACGACTCTCTCTGTCACGGTCGCGGAGGCAACTGCGACACCTTGATCTATGGCGCCGGAATTCTCGGCCGTCCTGAATGGCTGCGGCGGGCTGAAGAGATCGGGTTGCAGGAAATCGAGAGCTGCGCGGCGCAGCGCATTCCCTGGCCCTGCGGTACCTACGGCGGCGTCGAAGTGCCGGGCCTCATGCTGGGTCTGGCCGGCATCGGTTATTTTTATCTCCGCCTCGCCGATCCCGCGGCAACGCCGACCGTCCTGATTCCCCTGCCGTAGGATGCGGAGAGCTGCGGGAGGGTCGAGGTCGACCCGCCAGGGGCCGCCGGGAGTGTGCGAAGATTCCCGGGTGGAGCCCACCGTGCACACCGTCCCCTCCCCTCTTCCCGAGGCCCGCCGCCGTCCCTCGGCTTCCGAGATCGCTTCCTGGATCCTCGCGGCCGCGGCGCTCTTCCTGCTCCTCCATCTGCGCCTGCTGTCGGCGTTGCTGGGCGGTCTCGCCGTCTACGAGCTGGTACACATCCTGAGCCGCAAGCTGCCGTTCATCCGCGGCCGGCGCGCGGCCGGCAGGCGCTGGGCGGTCATACTTCTCGCGGTGTTCGTCGTGGCCACGCTGGCTCTCGCGATCGCCGGTCTCATCGCCTTCTTCCGCACCGATCCTGCGAGCTTCCCGGCCCTGTTCGCCCAGATGGCGGACATTCTCGAAGCCTCCAAGCAGCGTCTTCCTGCCTGGCTGGCGAGCGAGCTCCCCAGCGATGCCGAAGAGATGAAAAACGAGGGGGTGGCCTGGCTTCGCAAGCACGCCGGGCAACTGCAGATCTTTGGCGCCGAGATCGGCCGGGTGTTCGTCCGCATGCTGATCGGCATGGTCATCGGCGCCCTGATCTCGCTTGAGGAGACGGTGTCGCCGGGAACCTCCGCCCCGCCCCTGGCCCGGGCTCTTCGAGAGCGGGCTCGCCGGCTCGCGGAGGCGTTCCGCCGGATCATTTTCGCCCAGGTCCGCATCTCGGCGCTCAACACGGCGCTCACCGCCATCTACCTGAGCGTGGTGCTCCCGCTGCTCGGCGTCAGGCTGCCGCTCGCCAAGACCTTGATCGTCTTCACGTTTCTCACCGGCCTGCTGCCGGTGGTCGGCAACCTGATCTCGAACACGGTCATCGTCATCGTCAGCCTTTCCTTGTCCCTGGGCGCCGCGCTGGGCTCGTTGATCTTTCTAATTGTGATCCATAAGCTCGAATACTTCCTCAACGCGCGAATCGTAGGCAATGAGATTCAGGCGCGAGCCTGGGAGCTGCTGCTGGCGATGATCGTCATGGAGTCGGCCTTCGGTATCCCGGGATTGATCGCCGCGCCGATCTACTATGCCTATCTGAAGGATGAGCTGTCCGCCCGCGGCCTGGTGTGAGCCCCGGCCGCGGCTGGCCAGTAAAGCTCGGGAAAGTTCCTTAAACGCCGCATTGGCGCTACACTTCGCTTCGTGCCGAACGACAGCGAGGCGCTGCAAAGGTTGTTGCAGGCCGAGACCCGTGCTGACAGCGGAGGCGGTGTACCCGTCGCCTCGCTGCTGGTCCCGGGTCTCACGGTCCTGGCTCATCCCGACGTCGGGCGAGCGGGGGAGCGGGTGCTCCTCGCGAGCCTGCCCGCCGGGCGCGAAGAGCTTCTCTCCCGCCGCGAGCCGCAGTTCTCCGCGCCGGGGAGCGGCATTCTGCGCCCCCTGGCCGATCCGTTCCTCAGCCGGCGACCCTTGCGGCTGACCTCGGGCTCCGAGCCGGGGTCCATTGTCCTCGACGTTCGCGAAGCCGGCACGGCCGTGGCGGCCGACGGCGCTCCGGTCGAAGGGGAACGCGTCTTTTCGGCCGCCGAGGTCGAGCGCGGCGTGGTCCTCCTCCTGGCCCACCGCATCGTCCTCCTGCTCTCGCGGCTCGATCCCCTGGGGCAGGCGAATCTGCCCCAGTTCGGCCTGATCGGCGAGAGCGCCTTGATGATCCAGCTCCGGAGGGAAATCCAGCGCGTGGCGTCGCTCGACGTCGCGGTGCTGTTGCGCGGCGAAACCGGCACCGGCAAGGAGCTGGTCGCTCAGGCGCTGCACCAGGCGAGCCCCCGGCGGTTTCGGCCTTTTTTCGCGGCGAACATGGGCGCGGTGCCGGCCACCCTGGCGTCGGCCGAGCTGTTCGGCGCCGCCCGTGGCGCCTATACGGGATCGGAACGCAAGCGAGAAGGCTACTTCCAGCGGGCGGATGGCGGCACGCTGTTTCTGGATGAGGTCGGGGAGACGCCGCCGGAGGTCCAGGTCCTCCTCCTGCGCGCCCTGGAGACGCAGGAGATCCAGCCCGTGGGCAGCGAGGAAACTCGCCACGTGGACGTGCGCCTGATCGCCGCCACCGATGCCGATCTCGAGCGGGAGGTGCAGGCGGGGCGGTTCCGCGCCCCTCTCGTCCATCGCCTCGCCGGCTACGAGATTCGGGTGCCTCCCCTGCGCCTGCGCCGGGACGACTTCGGGCGTCTCCTCTTCCACTTCGTCCGGGAAGAGCTCGCCGGCCAGGGGGACGTGGCCCGCCTCGCCACACCCCCCGAAGGGCGGCCGTGGATCCCCGCCGGCCTGGTGGCCCGTCTCGCCGAGTTCGACTGGCCGGGCAACGTCCGCCAGCTCAGGAACGCCGCGCGCCAGCTCGTCATCGCCGGCCGCGACGCCGGCGAGCCCGGCATGTGGCTCCAGGCGGAGCGGCTGTTCCAGGAGGCGGCCCGAGCGGCGGCGGCGCAAGACGAGGTGCCGACGCGGCGCCTCGCCGTCGACTTTCCTCTCCCGGCAATCGGGGACCCGCGCAAGCGCTATCGGCGTGCTGAGGACGTCACCGACGACGAGTTGATCGACGCCCTGCGCCTCCACCGCTGGCGTATTCAGCGAGCGGCGGCCGAGCTCGGCATCTCCCGTGGCTCGCTCTACGACCGGATCGAGAAAAGCTCGCGAATCCGCAAGGCCGCGGATCTTCCGCGGGAAGAGATCGAAGAGTGTGCCGCACAGTGCGGCGGCGACCTCGACGCCATGGTGGCGGTCCTCGAAGTCTCCAAGCGGGGGCTTCAACGCCGGATGACGCAACTCGGGATGAGCTGACCCGGACGGTTTCATGGCAGCGCTTTCCCAGACGATCGGACCCTACACTCTCGAAAAGCGGCTCGGAGCCGGTGGCATGGGGGAGGTCTACCAGGCCTATGACAGCCGGCTGGACCGCCGGGTGGCGATCAAGCTCATCCGTCCCGAGCAGACGGAGAACGAGACGGCTCGTGAGCGCTTCCGCCGCGAGGCCCGGGCCGCGGCGGGCCTCTCCCACCCGTCGATCGTCCAGATCCACGACATCGTCGAGAGCGGCGAGAGCGACGCCATCGTCATGGAGCTGGTCGACGGCGAGCGGCTGTCCCAACGGATAGCCCGCGGCGCCCTGCCGGTCGGCGAAGCGGTGCGGATCGGGCGGGAGATCGCCGAGGGCCTGGCCTGCGCGCATGCGAGAGGGCTGATCCATCGCGATCTCAAGCCCGACAACGTGATGGTCACTCCCGAGGGAAGGGCGAAGATCCTCGACTTCGGCCTTGCCAAGCGGCTGGAGGGCGAGGCCTCGTTGACAGCGGACCAGCGGGTGATTGGGACCTTTCGCGCCATGTCTCCCGAGCAGGCCCAAAGCTTGCCCCTCGACGCCCGGTCCGACCTTTTTTCCCTCGGTCTCCTCCTGTACGAGATGTTGAGCGGCCGGTCGCCTTTCGAAGGCAGCTCGACGCTGGAGACGCTGACGCGGATCTGCACCCACCGGCAGACGCCCCTGCGGGAGATCGCCATCGGGATTCCGGAGGGGCTTTCCGATCTGGTGGACCGGCTTCTGGAGAAGGACTCGGCTCGCCGGCCCCAGAGCGCGCACGAGGTGGCGTCGGCCCTGGAGACTTTTGGCACCGGGGCCGTGGATTCCGCCGCGACCTGGGTCGAAGGGGGGATGCCGAGGACGGTATCGCGGCCGTCGATGGCAGGACCTTCCCCCGTCCGAGAGCGGACCTCTCAGGTTTACCCCGCCGGGAAGCGGGTGCTGCGGTGGGGGATCGTGGTCGCTCTGCTGGTCCTCCTGGCGGCCGGTCTTCTCTGGCGGACCCGGCGGCCGCCGTCGAACCCGGTCAAGCAACTGGAATCGCCGGTCCGGGTCGTCGTCCGGAAGCCGGAGATCGGCACCGGCGCTGGTGAGAATTCTCAGCTCCTGGCCTCCAGCCTGCGGATCTCCCTCCTGCGCTCTCTCCTGGGCTTCTCGGGGATCTCGCCGCTCACCGAGGGGGACGACGTCGCCGGCTCGCCGGCCCAGGTCGCGCGGGCCCTCGCCGTGCAGGAGGTTCTCTCCTCGCGGGTGGATTGCGTCCGGGAGAGCTGCCAGATCTCCCTCCAGCGTGTGCGAGGGAGCGACGGCCAAGTCCTCTGGAGCAGCCGCAGCTTCAGCGCCGACGCGGATCATCCTTATCTGGTGGAGGAGGCGGTCCAAGGGTATCTCGCCGACGCCTACTCCGGTTTTTCGCGCCGCCCCGGTGCCGCACCCTTGGAGGTCCGCCCTGCCGACTACACGCAGTACATGCGCCTGCGGCGGACCTTCGACGCCAAGCGCGCGGGCGAAACCCTGTCGGTGGACGATCTGATCTCGCGACTGGAGGCCCTGAGGGCGAGCTCGCCGCGCTTCCTCGATGCCTATGTCTTCGAGGCCGAGGTGCGCCAGCAGCGCTCCAAGACCCGCCAGGACCCGGCGGACCTCGACCGCGCCGCCGATCTCCTGGGGCAGGCTCAGCAGATCGCCCCCACCGACCCCCGTCCGCTGACCGGCCAGTTTGGCGTCGCGCTACTCCGGGGGCAATGGGATCGCGCCGAGGAGGCGCTCTCCGGGCTCGAACGCCTCCAGCCCGGCGATCCAGGCATCCTGGTCCGTCGCGCCCGGCTGCTCGAAAAGCGCGGGGAGAGCGTGAAGGCGCTGACGCTGATGCGCGAGGGCGTGAGCCGGTATCCATCCTGGCGGAACCTGTTCCATGCCGCTGAGATGGAAAAATCCCTCGGCCACTTCGACGCCGCCCGGCACGACGCCCAGCAGCTCCTCGCCAACTATCCGGAGAGCTACGAAGGGCTGACCATGCTGGCGGAGATCGAGCTCCTGCATGGCGATCTGCGGCGGGCCGTCGCCCTCTTCTCTCACCTGGTCGAGCGCTACCCCCGCCCCGGGGAGCTAACGAATCTGGGAACGGCCCAGATGTACCTGGGAAGCTACCGCGAGGCGGAGACGACCTTCCGGAAGGCTCTGGCTCTGGAGGCCGGGGACGTCTTCAGCCTCCTCAACCTGGCCGATGCGGTGACTCTCGCGGGACGGCCGGAAGAGGCGGCGCCGATCTATCGCGGGGTCGTGAGCCAGGCGCGGCTGGACACCACCGACTGGCAGGTTCTCTCGGCGCGGGCCCAGGCGCAGGCGCATTTAAGAGACGGCCCGGGGACCGTCGAGTCGGTTCAGAAGATGCTCCGCGTCGGTCCCGAGGGGGCACAGATCGCCTATGACACCAGCCTGATCTACACCCTGCTGGGCCAACGCACCGTGGCGCTCTACAACGCCCGCCGCGCTCTACGGCAGGGGATCGCACCCAGGCTGTTCACCCTCCCCTGGTTCGATCCCCTGCGTTCGGATTCCGCCTTCGCCGCCGAGCTGCGGACGCGTCCCGGTTCCTAAGTGCCGGTGCCGTCGCCGATGGTGGCGTTGACGATGATGGGATCGGGGGAGGGCACCGTTATCGTACCGCCTGAAGTTGGGACGTCGATGACGAATCGAAAGGCGCCTAGTCTGCCTGGTGTTGAGGTGATCGAGACCTTCACCGCCGTGCCGGAGATGAGGTCAACGGAAAACCCGCTCGGAGGGGGCCCTTCCCAAAGAATGGGCGAAGAGTTGAACGTCACACCGTCCAGATCGGACGAGAGACTGAACGTGAGATCGAAGGGAACGTGGGGATTGACCAGAATGAGAAGGCTTGCCAAGTCGGCCGCTGCGGTGAGTTGGAAGTTGCCGTTACTGAGATACTGGAGATCGACGCTCAGTGAGGATTGCGCGCCGGATCCCTTGACGATGTATAAAGTCGGAGAAGTCATGATCACGGGCTCGTTTGTGGTACTGACGTCGACGTTGAATGTCAGGGCCCAGGGGCACAAATAATGCGTTGGTTCTTGAGCTGCAATGGTAGCTTGAAGTTCGTTGTCACGAGTGACGGCCAAGTCTGAAGAACCGCCAGGGGGAAAGATCAAAGTCCGAAAATTGCTTTCGGGAAATTTTGCGCCGTCCACCGTTACGCTGATGGTTTCGGCCTGGTCAATAAAGACAAACTTCGACGAAAAGGTGAGCTGGGAGCCCGGGCTCTCCGAGTTCGCGCTGAATGTCAACGTGACGTCTGACATGAGATCTCCTTTCAGATTTGCAGTTGGTGTATGTGCAATGTTTTAAGATGGTTCTGCCCTCCCCGCCTAGACTAGCCGTCGCCGATGGTGGCGTTGACGATGATGGGGTCGGGGGAGGTGACCGTTACGGATCCGACATCGAGAACGAATCGGAAGCTGGTGAATTTGTCGGAGTTGTCCGGGATCAAAATCGTCAGATTCTTGTTAGAGTTGGTGAGATGGGGAAGCCAGCTCTTCGGTCCAAGGACGGGCGTATTGGGATCGAACGTCACGGTTGGGTCAGCGGAGTGGAGCTTGAACGTGGCATTGAGAGGCGTGATGCTATTGGTCAGAATGGAGAGGTGTGCCAAGCTGCCCGCTGCTGCGGCCAACGTGAAGATGCCGGTATCGATCGCGTAGTGAAGGTCGATGCTCGCCGCTGCTGGCGAATCTTCGGACTCGGGCTGGTCTGGGCTCAGGACCAGGCTGAGCGCCGGGGAAGTGATGCCGTTGGCGCCTGCGACGTTGACGTTGAAAGAAAGGAGCCAGGGAGCGAAATAATGCGCTGGCGCTTTTGTGACGTCAATAGAAATACTTTTGAGGTCGTCGCTAAGCGTGTGCGTGAAGCCGTAGGAAGGAGAGAGCCAGGAGATTGGACTGGCGCCGGTGATTGGATTGTCGGCAACGAAAGTTGCGCCTTGCAGCGACACGATGACCGTTGTCTCCTCATCGATCAAAATATAGGGTGGTTGTGGGGTTTCGAAGGTGCCGAAGGTGAATTGGGAACCCGGCGGATTTCCCGAGTTGTAGGTCAAGGTTAGGTTCTGGGTAGGCAGATCGATAGATGTAGCGGTAAACTGCTGGACCTCAGCTAACATAATGTCTCCTTTCAAGCCACCTGACGCCAGGTGCGATCGATAATTCGGGACGGAAAACTCTCTGTGCAAGGTGTCTGCCAGGAGATCTCTCGCAGGGTGCGGTCTCCGATTGCGAGCCTCAGCGCATGTCGAAGGCAACGTCGGCGACATTCGCCGACAGAGCTCGACATACTTTCCAGGCTGGTATAGTCCACCGTCGTGAGCGAGAACCGCCCCAAGTCCGCCTACGCCGCCGCCGGCGTCGACATCGACGCCCAGGAGAAGGGCCTCGCCCGCGTCAAGAAGCTCGCGAAGTCCACGTTCACGCCGGGCGTTCTGTCGGAGATCGGCAGCTTCGGCGGCCTGTTCCGGCCGGAGCTGGCCGGGATGACCGAGCCCGTCCTCGTGGCCTCGGCCGACGGCGTCGGGACCAAGCTGGTGGTGGCAAAGATGGCCGGAGACTACTCGTCGGTCGGCCGCGATCTCGTCAACCACTGCGTCAACGACATCCTGGTACAGGGGGCCGAGCCGCTCTTCTTCATGGACTACCTGGGAGCCGGAGTCCTGGAACCGGAGAAGATGGTCGAGCTCGTCTCCGGGGTCACCGACGGCTGCCGGGAGAACGGCTGCGCGCTCTTGGGAGGCGAGACGGCCGAGATGCCAGGCTTCTACCAGCCGGGCGACTATGAGCTCGTGGGCTTCATCGTCGGCCTCGTGGACCGCCCGAAGGTGCTGGACGGCTCCAAGGTGCGTGCCGGGGACGTCCTCGTCGGACTTCCATCCTCGGGCCTCCACACCAACGGCTACTCCCTGGCCCGCAAGATCGTCTTCGAGCAGGCCGGGCTGGGCATCGCCGACAACGCGCCCTGGGATAGAAAGAAGACGGTGGGCCAGACCCTCCTCGCGCCCCACCTCTCCTATCTGAAGGCGATCCGTCCCCTTCTCGGTAACGCCGGCCTCCACGGCATGGCCCACATCACCGGTGGCGGCATTACGGACAACCTGCCGCGCATCCTCCCGGCGGACACCCATGCTCTCATCCGGATGGGGAGCTGGCCGGTGCCCGAGCTCTACCACTTCCTCCAGGAAAAGGGGGGCGTGGAGATGGAGGAGATGCTGCGCGTCTTCAACCTGGGGGTCGGTATGATCCTGGCGGTGGACCCGGCCGGCCTCGCCGAGGTCCTCGGCCTCCTGCGCTCCGTGGGCCAGAAGAGCTGGCTCCTCGGCACCCTCCAGAAGGGGGGAGCCGGCGCCGTCTACGATCTCGGCCCCGAGTCGCACGAGGCTCCTTCCTCCAACTGAGGCTCCCGCGGAGGAATCCAAATCCAAAATCCAAAGTCCCAAGTCGCCCGCCTTGCCGTCCTCCTCTCCGGGCGGGGCAGCAACTTCCTGGCGATTCACGCCGCCATCGAGCGGGGCGAGCTGCCGGCCGAGATCGTCCTGGTTGCTACCAATCTCGAGAAGGCTCCCGGTCTCGACAAGGCCCGGGAGCTGGGCTTGCCGGCCGTCGCCATTCCTCACCAGGGGATTCCGCGCCGGGAGCACGAGCAACGGGTCGTGGCGGCGCTGCGGCAGGCGGAAGCGGAGTGGGTTTGCCTTGCCGGCTACATGCGGCTCCTGTCGCCCGGGCTCGTGGGAGCCTTCCCGCAGCGGATCGTCAACATCCATCCGAGCCTTCTGCCGGCCTTCCCGGGGCTGGACGCGCAAGGCCAGGCGCTGGCGCACGGCGTCAAGGTCTCCGGCTGCACCGTCCACTTGGTAAACGAGGGGCTGGACAGCGGGCCCATCGTCGTCCAGCGGACCGTGCCGGTGCTGGATGGAGACAGCTCCCACACCCTGGCGGCGCGCATCCTGGAGCAGGAGCATCAGGCCTACCCGGAAGCCTTGCGCCGGCTGCTGACGGAGCCCTGGAGAGTGGAAGGCCGGCGGCTCCTTTTCGATCCATCGCTTGGGGGATAGACAGATGGCCGCCGAGGTTGTATAGTCGGCGACGCACTAGAGGGAGACCCCGCCGCCACGCGGTCCGGGCCACCCGGTTGAAAATCCCCGAACGACAACGCGAAGCGAGCGCTGTGGCCCACCGGGAATGTACGGTGGCATCGGCACGTTTCGACGTCTTGCGCTTTCGCCGGTTGGATGGCGGAAACGACGGGGGCGGGGCGAAGTTGAAACGAGGGGTTGACAAGCGAACCTGCCTGCCCTACTCTTCGCCTCCCTTGAAACGAAGGGGACGCCAAGAAGCCGGCCCGGCAGGGTCGGCTGAAAGCGGAAGCCGGTTCTTTGAAAACTAGATAGAGGAAGAAGAGTGAAGTCAGCGGCCCGGCTCGTAGCCTGGAGCTTGCCTTAGGGTGAGCGTAGGGTTGACGAGTCGATTCCGAACAAAAGCTGACGGTGCT